>JAEEGL013641694.1_pt1 | contig 23626 bp, 16 predicted proteins | sample 9134231 | NCBI WGS metagenome assembly JAEEGL01 (sample SAMN16246548, study PRJNA631951) | gut metagenome | biome: gut microbiome; feature: rumen; material: fiber-attached | host: Bos | place: Iran: Karaj | collected 2018-10 | reverse complement strand
TTTACTTCGTTGCCTTCAGTATCTTTACGAAATGAATCTATGTGGTCTATTTCTATTTTTTTGTTTTTATTATCTTGATATATTTCGTAGTTGGGTCTTATTTCAATTCTCATCATTTTGTTCTCTTCGAGAGCAAAGCTTTCTCTATTTAGAGACATTTTTTCTATACCTATATCGAATTTACGTAGCATATCAGTAACTTCGGTAAATACTTGATTAAATGAGGGCTCTCTATCATTTTTGTATATTGATAATATTTTATCTAAAGAAGTACGAATTGGTAGTTTATTGTCAAGAGTTGTAAATAATGAGTGTGTTATATATTCATATGTTTTTGTCAAATCAATATTAAAAGCTCCATATGAAGTAATTATTTTGTTAATGAATGGTAACACTTGAACTTTATTACCATTTTCTAAAAATTTAGAGCATTCAGTATCTACAATGCTATCAAGACGATTTTCTGAGAATTCTGGTGTGGTAATATTTGTAAAATTGTATGCTTTATTGTTTGTTTTATTCCTATCAATTACATATAATTCTTTGTCATTTTTTAATAAAAACTCTTTGGAAATAGTTAAATGATTATATTCTATTCCATAATTGAATTTGTTTTTATCTTCAAAAAATTCGATTTCAAAACGAGAAAAATTATATTTGTGATTTAGTTTATTCGGAACGTATTTTCCCTCTATCCCTGTTTTAATAATTTGTTGTAAAAATAAAAACGCCGCAATAATATTAGTTTTCCCAGAAGCATTTGCACCATAAAGAGATAAACATGGAACGAATTTTTCCCCATTTGACGTTTCTAGAAATGGATGATATTCTAAATCTTTATAATTATTGGGGGCCTTGCCTTCACCATAAGAAAAGTCTATGGTCATATCAAGGATAGATTTAAAATTTGTAATTTTTAATAAAGATAGCATAACTCTCTCTAATATTTTAATTTAATAAATCTGTTAAGATAAACAGATTTTATGTTTATATATTAGCAAAAATACAGTAAAATGTCAAATAATTTAATAAATAAACTAATTTTTTGCTCATATTTGTAATAAGTTCCATTTTTTAAATGTACAATGAATTAATTGTATTAATTTTTAGCAAATAAATATTCACAAAAATTTTATTAATCGCCTTTGCTAACTGCTTGGGCGGTTTTTTGTTGATATAGTGTCCACAAGTATAACTTTTGGACACTATTTAATAAGCGTTTTGCGGTATTTTTCGCCCCAAGCAGCCATAGCATCTAAAACAGGTCTTAAAGTATTACCTGTTTTACTTAAAGCATATTCTACACGAGGCGGAACTTCGGCATATACTTTGCGTGTAATAATACGGTCTTCTTCTAACATACGCAAATTATCTGTAAGCACCTTTTGGGAACAGCCAACACTTCTTTTAAGTGAACCAAAGCGTTTTGTACCTGTCAGCAAATCGCGTATAATCAATACTTTCCATTTATTGCCGATGATTTGCAAAAGCAAACCCACAGGGCAGGGGGACATATTTTTCTTTGTTATCATACTTTTATTATATATAATTTTTTCCAATAGTTTCTTTTTTGTGCCTATATTACAAAATAGTGCCTACTTTACAAAAAGAACTATATTTGTTTTAATATCTTATCTTAATTACAGGAGAGTATTATGAAATTAGCAGTTATATGTGCCAACGGAAAAGCAGGAAAACTGATTGTCCAAGAAGCAGTAAAACGCGGTATGGATGTAACCGCTGTGGTAAGAGGTGAAAATAAAACCGCAGCACAACATACATTAGTTAAAGATTTGTTTAATCTTACAAGGGAAGATTTATCAGGTTTTGATGTGGTAATAGATGCTTTCGGTGCTTGGACTCCGGAAACTTTACCTATGCACGAAACTTCACTTAAACACTTATGTGATATTTTAAGCGGAACAAATATCCGTTTGCTTATTGTAGGCGGTGCAGGCAGTTTGTATGTAAATAAAGAGCATACTTTGCGTGTAATGGATGCGCCGGACTTCCCTGAAATGTTTAAGCCGTTAGCAACGCATATGGGGAATGCTTTAGATGCTTTGCGTAAAAGAGCAGATGTTAAATGGACTTATATCAGCCCTGCCGGAGATTTTAGGGCAGATGGGCCTCGTACCGGCGAATATATCTTGGCAGGGGAAGAATTAACCCTTAATACTAAAGGTGAGAGTATTATCAGTTATGCCGATTATGCTATTGCTATGATAGACGAAGCAGAGAAAGGTAATCATATTCAAAAGCGTATTAGCACACTTGGCAAATAAGCAATTATAAAAACGAACACCCTTTACAAAAAAGTAGAGGGTGTTTTTTATAGATATAGTGTCCACATGTATAACTTTTGGACACTATAATTTTGGCTAGTTCGATTTATAGAAAGAGAAGTTATTTTAGAGGTTATAGTGTCCAAACTCTGCCATTGAGTTTCATAGTTCTTGTTGACTTTGTTGACTTTGAGGGGTTAAAAACACCGTCGAGAAAGTATAAGAAAAAGGCCGTCCTCGTCTGAGAACGGCCTGTCGTCGAATGGTGCGCCTAACAGGAATCGAACTTGTATCCCCAGCTCCGCAGGCTGGTGCTCTATCCATTGAGCTATAGGCGCTTAAATTTAAAAAATCTGTTAAAAATTAACCAAGCAAAATACAACTATAAATATATTTTACAAAATTTTATTTTCTTTGGCACAAATTTGTTAAAGATGAGATAAAAACTCAACACAAAAATTCCAAACACAACGCTAACCACCGCTAGAAGCCCTGCCCCATACTTTTATATAATATATATATGAAAGTAGAAAATTTTCCACCCAATCCTTTGGCCCTTTTGCCTCTTGGCATATTTTTTATCGTCTATGTTTTAGTATCAATTATTGCAAATGATTTTTATAAAATGCCGATAACAGTTGCTTTCGTTATTGCATCGGTATTTTCCGTTGCGTTAAGTCGCGGGGGTTCTTTGCATCGTCGTATAGAGCGTTTTTGCAAAGGTCCGGCAAATCCAAATATTATGATGATGATTCTTATTTTTATTTTAGCCGGCGGTTTTGCTTATACGGCAAAAACTATGGGTGCAGTTGATGCTATGGTGCAATTAACACTTTCAATTTTACCGAGCAATATTTTGGCGGCGGGTTTATTTTTAGCTGCTTGTTTGATTTCAATTTCCGTTGGCACATCTGTTGGCACAATAGTTGCTTTAACACCGATAGCCGCCGGTCTTAGCCAGCAAACAAATTTACCTTTAACTCTTATGGCCGGTGTTGTTGTAAGCGGTGCTATGTTTGGGGATAATCTTTCTTTTATTTCCGATACTACTATTGTTGCAACTCGCACGCAAGGTTGCAAGATGAACGATAAATTTAAAACAAATTTTGCTTTGGTTTTTCCTTTGGCTTTGATTACAATGCTTTTATATATTTTAGTTTGCGGTGGTCAAGCAAGCACTTTTACGGCCGAAAAAATTGAGTGGCTAAAAGTTCTTCCTTACGGGGCGGTTTTAATTGCCGCTTTGCTTGGGGTAAATGTTATGGTGGTTTTACTCGGGGGGATTTTACTTTGCGGAACTATCGGTATAGCAAGCGGTGCTTTTGATTTTTGGGGCTTACTTGCTTCAATAGCCGGCGGTATTAGCACAATGGCTGATTTAATTATTATTACTATTCTTGCCGGTGGTATGCTTGAAATGATTTGCTATAACGGCGGCCTTGCTTTTATTATTAAAAAACTTACGGCCCCTGTTCGCACAAAACGCGGGGCTCAGTTTAGTATTGCGGCAATAGTTTCTTTTGCCAATTTATGCACGGCAAACAATACTATTGCTTTGATTATGGCCGGCCCTATTGCCAAAACTATTGCGCAAAAATTTAATATTTCGCCAAGTCGTGCGGCAAGCATTCTGGATACTTCTTCTTGCGTAATACAAGGCATTATTCCTTATGGCGCGCAACTTTTAATGGCGGCAAGTCTTGCGCAATGCTCGCCAATAGAGATAATGAAATATTTATATTATCCTTATTTGCTTGGCGTGGGTGTTTTATTTGCAATTATTTTTAACTATCCTAAAAAACACGCCTAAAACAAAGCATAAATTATTTTAATCTATAATAGCTCCAACTATTATTTGTAAGAACTTCTTCGCCGCCCATATCAACACATATTTGCCTTGAAGGGTGTTTTTCTTTTGTATGGGCAAAACACCAGCGTTCTCCATTTCTAAAAGATTTTCCGGAAATTGTTGTATCTTTAAAAAAATGTAAATAGGCATTATAAGCCGGCTTTGCTTGAAATTGAACATTTGATTTACTATCAAATATACCTATTGTGCCAAAATCGCATTTATATCTTGATATACTTGAATTTTGTGTCTTTACACAAGAATCATTTAAAGGTAAGGAAAGGTCCAAAAGGTCAATATCTTTTGCAAAACTTCCCTTAGCAAGATAATAGGCCTGCTGTGCCTGATATAAACTTTCCACCATAGAAACCCCTTTAAATAAGCGCGATTTATAAATAGTTTTTTTATAATTAACTACAGCGATTGCTGCTAAAATACCTATAATCAAAACAGCAACAAGCAGTTCTATTAAAGTAAAACCTTTGCTGAATTTACTTTCAAATAAGTTTTTTTTCATTTTTGCTCCTTATTTAAGGGAGCAAATAAAATATGTGGAAACAATAAATAATAATACGGCTTCTTCAAGTGGTCTATTAAAAAAGGCGAATAGTTAACAGAGCCACTGGAAGAACCCTAGATAACCATCCGCCTGCCTATTTTTAAAAAATAGGCGAAAGCAGATGATTATTTTGTGGTTTCCAGTGCACAAATAGTTTTGCTATTTGCGCAGCATATTCTTTTAATATGCTCCCATAAAATAATCAATAAATTTTTATACTACTTTTTATATTATAATAAAAATATGGCAAAGTGTCTGCTAATTTGTATAATTAAATTATGGAACAGGAAAATAAAAAACAAACAGAAAATATTTTTAAAAACAAAGTTATTGTGCTTGGTTTAACAGGCGGGCTTGCCGCTTACAAAATTTGTCTTTTGATAAACAAATTTAGAGGGCTTGGGGCAAGTATCCGCTTAATTGCGACTGAAAACTCTTTAAATTTTATTACCAAAACCACGCTTCAAACGCTTGCAAGAACCCCTGTTTTAACAGAGCAATTTGACATTAAAAAATACGATATTAACCACAAAAGTTTGCAGGCAGAAGCCGACCTTTTTATTTTAGCTCCGGCGAGCGCAAACACAATTTCAAAAGTAGCAAACGGCATTGCAGATAATCTTTTGACTTCAGTTTTATGTGCTTGGCAAAAACCGCTTTTAATTGCTCCTGCCATGAACGATGGTATGTGGTATAACCCTTCCACCCAAAACAGCATAAAAACTTTAGAGGCAAGGGGGGCTTTTATAGTTGGCCCACAAATTGCAAAAATGTCTAACGGGCAAGTAAGCAAAGGCCCCATGGCAGAAGTTGCCGATATTTTTGAAAGTGCAAAAAATATTTTAAGTTTAGAGCAAACTTTAAAAGATAAAAAAGTTTTAATTATCGGCGGAAGTATGCGCGAAGATTTTGATAATAATAATTTTATTTCCGTAAAAACTGATTTTGAAAAAGCAAGGTTTCTAGCGCGTGCTGCTTATTTAAACGGCGCAAAAGTTATTTTGATTACTAATGATATTTGTGAAGTGCCTTACACTCAAATTAAAGCCCAAACCCGCGCGGAATATAAAGAAGCAATTTTAAAAAATTTAGAAGAAAAAGATGTTTTAATTTTTGCTTCCAATATGCCAACTTGGCAAATAGTTAAAGAAGAAAAAGAAACTAAAAAACTTGTTTTAACTTTAACTCCAACGCAAGATTTTATTAAAGAAGTTCTACCTAAAAAATCAAAAGATTTACTCGTTTTAGATTTACACGAAAAAACTTTTGATACTTCTAACCCCATGCAAACGGCTTTTGATTTTCTAAAAGAAATTAAATAATATCAGTCGTAAAAATAATAAAATAGGCGCCACCCCCATGGCGCCTATTTTGTGTGCTTTGAGTGGCGGGCAATATAACGGATACTTCTTTTTGCCACTCTTTTAGAACTTTTAAAATGATGGGTGCATATCTTAATATTTTCATATTGGGATATGCACCCAACCCCCTGTGTACAACTTTATCCCCTTTTGTAAAATAACCTTTTTAGGTTATCTTACATAAACAATTTATATTATTTTATTAAACTTGTCAACCCCTTTTTTAACACATTTTTAAAAACAAGTTTTTTGCTGTTTTTTTAAACAAACCCATTTATTATAAATATTTATATGTTAACAAAAGGTGCCTTAATATTTGTATAATAATACTAAGTATGTCCCATATAAAAACGATCTTAATATATGCATTTATGCTAATGGCTGTAAATGTATGTTCTTATGATGTTGTAAATGATCCTACCATTGATTTCGGTAGTGTTTCTTATTTGTATGGCAATACTTCTGGATTTAATTCTATTGTTGCGCAAGACGGCAGTGGTTTATCTACAAACGGTAGCGGTGCTTTATATGATCAAACAGGCGGTTCTGTGGGAACTATAACTTTAGGAAATTTTAGTTTTTTACAAGGTCTTCAGCCTTATGTGGAAATGTTTAGCGGTCCTTTTGAAGTGCAAACTTCCGGCTGCGGTAGAATAACTATTACAGATGTTACAACAACCGATGGTAACACAACCGACAATAAATGGAGAAATTTTGCTTCTACGGTTAGTTTCCCTTTAGGAGGCACTTTAACTTTTAATGAAATTACCGCAACAGCCCCTTGTTATATACAGGGCACAATTTCAAATGCTTATAGGCATCGCCCATCCGGTATTGGTTCATGGACAAATGCCTCTATAAAAGTAAAAGTTTATGTTACACCTCATATGGCCCTTGCGCATGACTTAAATGCTGCCTTGAATTTTGGAATAATATGTTCTGCCCCGCATCAACAAACTATAACTATTGCACCAAACGGGGCGGTTTCTTCCACAAATTTATTTTGCTCTGCACAAAATACCAGTGCAGATGCTTTTACTATAACCGGGAATAACGGGCAAACTTTTAATGTAAATTTGCCAAGTTCTGTCGTTATAACAAGTGGCTCAAATAGTTTAAATGTGACAAATTTAACGCCTTCTTGTTTGAATAATTGTGTGCTTTCAGGCAATACATATAGCTTAGGTGTCGGCGGAACTTTAACTGTTCCCGCTAATGCGCCATTGGGCGATTATCAAGGTAATTATCAGTTGAGAATAACATATTAGCGCAAATAATTTATGAAAAAAATAACATTAATTTTTTCTTTAATTTTTTTAACGATTAATTTATACGCCGAATTTACTATAAATACTCTGCCTGCTTTAAATATGGGCTCGGCTATTTATGTAACGGATAGCAGCGGTAAAGCAAGTGTAAGTATCACTAATTATAAAACAGGGGCTATTTCTACCACAAATGGCGGTCCTTTGGGTGGTTTAACCGGTTCATTTGCGACAGGGGCAACTTTTATTGATATGAATACAAAGCGTAAATATGTTTATGTTCAATTAGTAGGCGGAGACTCCGGCACGGTAACAGGGTCTTGTGGGGTAATAAATATTACGGGTATGTCTATTAATGGGGCAACAATGCGCAATTATAAAGTAACTTCCTCTACGGATTTATATGATTTGCCAAACGGAATCTTTATATCAATGACGGCTTCCTTCAGCGGAACGCCTACTTCTTCTTGCACGATATCAGGGGCTATAGAAGGGGTAACTTTGCAATATAAAAACTCTAATAATCCAAATCAGGGAACTTGGCAAGATGCAAATATAATGGTTTCCTTGGATATATCTGTGCCAAATTATTTAGTTCATGATACGGGTGCAAAACTTAATTTTGGCAGTTTTTGCAGTTCAGACCAAACACAAACCCTAACGGTTACCCCTGCAGGAACGGCGGGCAGTTCAAGTGTTGTTTGTCCTATCAGCAATGATATTTCCGCGGATAGTTTTACTTTTACTTCGGCGGATATGTCGGCACCTTTTTCCGTTAATTTACCAGCAGGATCAGTAAGTATATCCAATGGAACGGATAGTTTATCTATAAGCAATTTTACCTCGTCTTGCACTAGTTGCACGACGACAGGTGGCCAAGCCACTTTTACTATCGGCGCAACAATTACTGTGCCGGCCAATGCATCAGTAGGAGAATATACGGGAAATTACCCCGTATCAGTTACATATTAACGAGGAGAGTATATGAAAAAATCAGTTGTGTTATTTATTTTGTTGGGTTTATCAATATCGGCAAGCGCCGGTATTATGATTCATCCGAAATTTTTGTTTTTTGACGATAAAACAAAAGTTGAAGAAATAATTTTAATAAATTCAGATCCAGTGGAAAGCGCTAATTACCGTATTTCTTTATCTTATAAGAAACAAAATCAAGATGGTTCTTATACGGAAATTCCCGTTGAAAATGACGATTCGGCCACTATGCTAAAAGACAGTGCGATTCCTTTTTTGCGTTATAGCCCGAGAGCGGCTTTTTTATCTCCCCAGAAAAGCCAAATAGTGCGTATTTTAAAACGTCTGCCTGAAGGCATAGAACCGGGCGATTATATTGCTTATATTACTTTTACCGAAGTTCTTATGGAAAAACCTTTAACAAAAGAGACGGAAAAAAATTCTTTCAGTGTGAAGATTACACCTATACCTTCTTTTTCTATTCCGATAGTGGTTCGTTATCAAAATAAAGAAAAAGCAAAAGTTTCGCTGGAAGTTTTTGAAAGAGAATATAAAGGTCCTACGCCGTATATTACATTGCGTATAAGCAAGGATAAAAATTTCTTTGTGCGCGGTGATATCAGTATTTGGCTTAAAAACGAAATGATAGGGTTTATTAAGGGCAAATATTTATTACCTTCTAACAATAGTGTAGATATTAGTATTCCTTTAAAAAGTGAAGAAAAAACTTTAACTTGGGAAGATTTAAAAGATAAAAAAATAAAAGTATTGTTTACCGAGCCGGGAGAAGGCAAAGTAAATAAAAAAGATGTCTTGGCAAAAGAAGAAATAAAATTTTAGGGGTTAGTTTTACCTCATTATATGAGAGTAAAGTTTGTTTATAAAATAATTTTATCCGCTTTGGTATTTTTGATTAGCGCAAATCCTTTGTTTGCTTTACAACAGGATAACTTTATTATTGTCAAATCAATAGCTGCAAACAGAATAATAAACCCCGCGCTTATTGCTTTATATCAAGATAACACCTTTTATTTACCTTTTGATTATTTAACCGATGATTTAGATTTAGTTCTTAAATATGATAAGCAAAACCATATTATAAGCGGTTGGATAGAAGAAGAATCTAAAAAAGTTTTAATTGATTTCAACAAAGGGGAAGGCCAAGTAGGCAAAAGAATTTTTTCGGTTAGTGAAAAAGATTTTATTTATTACGAGGGGGATTTATACTTAAATATAAAACTTATTGATGAAATTATTTTAAGTTCTACCGAATTTGATTTTTCCACCCAAACTATTACAATGCAGACAATAGGCAATTTGCCTTTTGAAAAGGAATTATCCCGCAAAGAAAAAAGAGATAGGTTTGACCTCCTAAGCGAAGAAAAAGAACGCAAACGCCAAGAAGATTTAAACAAACAAATATATAAGCAAAAAGATTTTTTACAATATCCTTTTATTGATTTATCGGCAAAATACAGTATTTATGATACACCCGACGGGGGGAGTGATACTAACTTCGGCTATAGCGTGAACGCTGCACTGTTAACAGGTGGTTTTGATACTAATGCTTATTTATATTCTTCCACCGATAAAGAACCGCCAATATTATCTTTAAAAACAGCCAAAATTGACGAGGAAGGAAAGATACTCGGGTTGTTTAAGCAACTTGAAATGGGGGATATTTATTCCTTCAGCAGTTTGGAAAATCAGGGCGCGCAGAGTGGCTGGGGTATTAAAATGTCTACCGATTCTGCTTTTAATACCGACGGAAAAACTTATAATATCCGCTCAGAGTTGCCTTTAGGTTGGGAAGTGGAACTTTACAGAAACGGGGAAATGCTTGGTTATCAAAATAGTTCTACAGACGGATTCTTTGAATTTACCGGAATACCGCTTTTGCTGGGTAAAAACGTTTTTAAATTTGTTTTTTACGGTCCGCAGGGACAAATAAAAGAAAAGTATGATATTTTATTTTTCAACGGGAATATTTTAGATAAAGGCAAAACCCGCGTAAAATTAGATTATGTCAATAAAAACAGATATCTTGTTGAGTTCCGCGATAAACCAAGAGAAACTTCTTTAGGTCATCACGCCCTTGCGGAATTTGGCTATGGTATAACGGATAATTTAACTTTAAATCTTGCCGCTATTGCAGATTCTTTGGAATATCCTGCACCTTACCCGCCTGGCAGTTATATTAGAGATGATAAAGCATTTGCCTCTGCAGAACTTTCTTTATTTGCTTTCGGGGTATATTCAAGCTTAAGCACTATTGCCGATTTTAAGGAAAACGCTTTTACTCTTGATTATTACGGGCAAACTTCGCTTTTAGATTGGGATATTATTTTTGAAAATATTTACTTCGGTGATGCTATTACAAGCCGCAATATTTATAATGGTACTTATATCGAGAACCAAACCACATTAAGATTAAATAAAAACTTAAAGTTGGGGGTTTTGGGGTATTTTCCTTTTTCTTATTATTTATCGCATTTTTCGCTTGTTTCCGGTCAAGATCAGACGGAACATTATCTTTCTTTATCTAAAAATTTGCCTTATAATTTTTATATTAATGCGACTTATCAAAATTCTTATTATATTTCTGCAAGCAGGACTGAAAATATCGGTTTAAACATTAATAAGATATATGGGCCTTATACTATAAGGGCTAATTCTTTATATGACTTAACTTATGACATAATGCAAACTGCGGAAATATCCGCTTACCGCAATTTAACCCCGCAGTTAAAAGCCGGTGTTAAATATGCCCATACAGCGCGTGATGTTGTAAATAGAAGATATGAAAATTTATATTCCGCTAATTTAAATTGGTCCACAAAGATAGGTTATTTTTCTTTTGAAGTGGGTACTTCAAGCTGGCATAATAATTATGCTTTTATAGGTTATAACTTATCTTTACTTCCTGATAAACGAAACGGCAAAGTGCATACTTCTGCAACAAAATTACAAGGCACAGGTGCAATTTCCGCCAGGGCATTTATGGATGATAATATGAACGGCCTTTACGATGACAATGAAATGGTTTTAAACGAGGCCGAGTTTGATATAACACCAAAAGTTAGTGTTTTTGATTCCAAAAAGCAAATGAAAGCCGGCAATAAAGTTTTAACGCATATTCCGGCTTATAAACCAATAGATATTGCATTAAATGTTAATGATATACATGAAACCTTATCTTTGCTTAGCACTACTGGTGATAGAACGGTTATGCTTAGGCCTGCGCAAATTGTTTATTTAGATTTCCCTGTAGTCGGAACGGGCGATATAGAGGGAACGGTGTTTATACAAAATGATAAAGGCCGCAAGGAAGCCCGCGGTATAATTTTAAAACTATATAACAGCGATACCAAAGAATTATTAAGCAGTAAAATTTCTGAATATGACGGTTACTATATTTTCCAACAACTGCCGATGGGTAATTATCAAATTGCCATTGATGAAGAGCAAAGTAAAGATTTAGATTTGGTTCAAACTAAAAAAGTAAAAGTTGAGCTTAATAAATTTGAACAACTTGAAGTAAGAGATATTGTTTTAAAACAAATGGAAATAAAAGATGAAGATGAGGAGGAAGAAGAATCTATTGTAGAAGAAGCTGTTACCAAAACGTCTAAAAAAGCCGATTTGGTTTTACAAATACAGCAAAAAGCCGAAGTTAAAAAAACATCGGTCAAGGCAAAAAAATCTGTAAAAAGAAAATCCGGAACTGCAAAAAATAAACCAAATGTTGCCATTGAAAAAGCAAAAGAAGTTATATCTGACACAACTTCTTTATTTTGGTATTATTGGAACAAATTTAAGCAATATTCCGACGAAAAAATAGAAGATTTTCAGAATAGATTCATAAAGAGAAAATAAAATCCCCCTTGTTTTTTTTAAGTTTGTCTGCTATAATAAAAGAGCAAGCAGTTTTATATTAGGTCGTAAATTTAGGAGAATAGTTATGAAAAAATTATTAATGTTAGTAGTATTTGTTTTTGTCGCGGGTGCTGTGTTTGCACAACAAAGTGCCTCTGATAACGGTTCGGCAAAAGCTAAGATTATTGCACCGATAACAATAGCACATCAATCCGGTGATTTGAATTTCGGTGTTTTGATTTCACCATCAGCAGCTGCAACGGTACAAATTCCTGCAGCAGCGAGCCCTACCCCAGTAGATTCAACAGGCCTTCAACGTGCTACAGGTGATGTATCAAGTGATCATTTCGTTGTTACCAATACTGATGGGGTCGCATTTGGTATTACTTTGCCAACTTCTATAACCGTTACTGCCGGTGCCGGTAAAGAGATGACTGTAAACAGTTTCACACATTCTTGTGCTTCTTCTTCTGCTTGTACTGTGAACGGTGATTTGTATGTAGGCGGAACTTTGCAAATTGGAGCAAATCAACTTTCAGGAGACTATACAGGTTCTTATACAGTGACACTTACCTACTAAGATAATGCTAATTTAAAACAAAAAATCCCCGTGTTTATGGCACGGGGATTTTTATTTGTATAAAAAGTTTTTACAATTCTATATCAATGCCTATTGGTGCATGGTCCGAGCCCATAACATCACTTAAAATATAGGCATTTTTTAAAAGTTTAACTGCCTTATCATCAACCATAAAATAATCAAGGCGCCAGCCCACATTTCTTGTGCGGGCAGCGGTTTTATAATCCCACCAGGTATATTGCTTTGGCTCTTTATTAAAAAGCCGGAAACTATCATTTAAACCCTCACTAAAAAACTTATCAAGCCAGGCGCGTTCTTCGGGCAAGAACCCGGTAGTATTTTGGTTTTCTTTTGGGTGCTCTAGGTCAATTTCTTTATGGGCGGTGTTAACATCTCCGCAGCAAATAACATATTTTTGTTTGGCGAGTTCTTTTGCTATTTGTAAAAATCTATCGTAAAAACGGAGTTTATAATCAATTCTGTGTGGGCCCTGGCCGCCGTTTGGGTAATAAATATTTATAAAGTAAAATTTATCAAATTCAAGGCAGATATAACGGCCTTCGGCGTCAAACTCCGCTACTTCCATACTGAAAGAAACATTTATAGGTTTTTCTTTTGTATAAACACCCACACCGCTATAACCCTTGCGCTCGGGCTGGCTGAAATAACTAAAATACCCTTTAACATTTCTTAAATTATCACTTAATTGTTCAGGCCAGGCCTTTGTTTCCTGCAAGGCAACAATATCAGCATTAGTAGATTTAAGCCAATCTAAAAAGCCCTTTTTCTCTACGGCTCTAAGTCCGTTTACATTCCACGATAGAAATTTTTTATTTTCTTTCATAAATTATATAATATCATTTTAGGAGAGTTTTTATATGAGAAAAGGCAAATATTTACTTACCTCGGAATCTGTTTCCGAAGGGCACCCCGATAAAGTGTGCGATCAAATTTCAGATGCTATTTTAGATGCAATTTTAGCAAAAGATAAAACCGCAAGAGTTGCTTGCGAAACTTATATCACGCGCGGTATGGTAATTGTGGGGGGGGAAATAACCACAAACACCTGGGTTGATGTTGATAAAATTGCAAGAGAAACAATCAAAAATATAGGTTATGACGATTCTAAATATGGTTTTAATTATGAAACTTGCTCGGTAGTAAATGTTATCGGCAAACAATCGCCCGATATCAGCCAGGGCGTAAATATCGGCGGCGCTGGCGACCAGGGCTTTATGGTTGGCTATGCCTGCAAAGAAACACCGCAATATATGCCACTACCTTTGCAACTTGCGCATGATATTTTAAAAAATCTCGCAAATCTTAGAAAAACAAAAAAACTCTCTTATGTCGGGCCTGATTCTAAAAGCCAGGTAAGTGTTGAATATGTTGACGGCAAACCGCAAAGAATTGACACTATTGTTTTATCCACCCAGCACACAACGGAAATTTTGGATAAAACAGGCAAAAAAATCACTAAAGAAGCCGCCCAAGAATTAATTGACAAAGCAATTAAACCGGTTGTTTCAAAATGGATAGATTCCAAAACAAAATATCTTATTAACCCGACGGGTAAATTTGTTATCGGCGGACCACAGAGCGATACCGGTATGACAGGCAGAAAAATTATTGTTGATACTTACGGCGGAAGATGCGCCCACGGCGGTGGCGCATTTAGCGGTAAAGATCCGACAAAAGTTGATAGATCCGCTGCTTATATGGCAAGATACATTGCCAAAAACTTAGTTGCCAGCGGTGCTGCAAGTGAGTGTGAAGTCCAAATTGCCTATGCAATCGGCAAAGCCGAACCGGTAAGTTTCTATCTTAACACTTTTGGCACAGGTATTATTAGTGATGATGACCTTTGTAAGATTTGCACTAAAGTATTTAAAATGACGCCCAGAGCAATCATTGAACAATTCAAGTTGCAACGCCCTATATACGAAAAAACTGCTGCCTACGGTCATTTCGGGCGCGAAGTTTTCCCTTGGGAAAAACTTGATAAAGTAAACGAAATAAAAAAATATCTTAAATAAACTAAGTTTTATTTTTCAAAAAAAATCACCGGTATTTTTTACCGGTGATTTTTGTATCGAAAAATTATTCTAAAAATGTTGGTCGGAATAATCTTTTAACATTTTTGTTCTGCTTGGGTGGCGCAATTTGCGTATGGCCTTTGCTTCAATTTGGCGCACACGCTCGCGCGTAACATTAAACATCTTGCCAACTTCCTCAAGCGTTCTTGGGTAGCCGGAATCAATACCAAAGCGCAAGCGGATAATTTTTGCTTCTCTTTCAGATAAAGTTGCAAGAACATCTGCTACTTCTTGCTTTCTTAAAAAGTCCGTTGCAGAGTTGGAAGGGTTTGGCCCGTTTTTATCTTCAATAAAGTCCTCAAGGTTAGAATCTTCATCTTCGCCGATAGGGGTAGATAAAGATATAGGATCTTGCATAATTTTTAAGATGCCTTTAACCTTTTCCATAGATAAGTGTAAGGCCTTTGAATAATCTTCTAACTCGGGTTCGCGGCCGTTTTCCTGACGGAATTTATTGGAAACTTTTGTAAGTTTTGAAACAAGTTCCTTCATGTGAACAGGTATGCGGATAGTGTTTGCCTGGTCTGCAATAGCGCGGTTAATTGATTGTCTTATCCACCAAGTTGCGTAAGTGGAAAATTTGAAACCTCTTTTATATTCAAATTTTTCAACAGCTTTCATTAAACCAAGTCCGCCTTCTTGAATTAAATCGGAAAGTTCCAAGTTGGAATTAACGTGTTTTTTTGCAATAGAAACAACAAGTCTTAAATTTGCGCGGATAAGTTTTAATTTATCTTGCAAAATCATACTTTCAAAAAAGGCAATTCTATCATTAAGGGATAAAAACTCTTTTTCGCTTACAGGCAAAGTTTGCAAAAGTTTTTCGTAGCGGTTTTTAACGCCGTTAATATTTTTAATTGCTCTTTGTAAATCTTCTCCTGATTGGGCGTGAGTTTTTTTGATAAGTTCTTTTTCTTTAATTTTGCCTTTTTCGTATTGTTTATAAAGTTTAACAACTTCGTTATAGGGGCCAAAATATTCATCAAAGCGGTTAATATCGTTTTTGTATTCGGTTAATTTATCGGCCAAGTTTTTAAGACGGTTAATTAACCTTTTGATTTTATTTTGGTTTAAGTTTAATTTTAAAATTCTGTCAACGACTTCTTTTTGCTTTTCTTCAAGTTTGCTAGTATATTTGCTAAGCATTTTATCGCTGATTTTGGGGTTGCGAAGCTCTTTTAAAAGGGCTGTGATATCTTTTTCTCTCTTGGAAATAAAGGCTGCCGCTTCTTTAAGTTTCTTACGCATATTGGTAAGTTCGCGTGATGTTCTTTTACCGCGCGGCATAAGTTCTTTTGTGGTCATTTCTTCTTGGTCAACAAGTTCTTCCCAAGAGCAAATTTCACGCATGGTTATAGGGCACTCTAAAACAAGTTTTCTAAGTTCTTTTTCGCGTTCACGGATATTTCTGGCAAGGGCGATTTCTTCATCTCTTGATAAAAGGGGCACTTTACCCATTTCGGAAAGATACATTCTTATAGAATTTGAAACGTCAACATTTGCGCTCCAATCTTCGTTGTAAGATTCTTTTTCGCTTGCGGCCATGGCTTTATATTTTTTATCAACAACTTTAATGCCAAGGTCTTCTAACGTGCCCATAAGGTTATCAATATCTTCGGAATTATTATCTCCCGCGGTTAAAGATTTGTTAATCTCATCCAAGGTTAAAAAACCATGTTCTTTACCGATTTCTACCAATTCTTTAAGTGCTTTGTCTTGTTGTGCCATATTTTGTTTATCTCCAAGTTATGACTTTAATTTCTTTTGTAATTTGATTTGTTCCTGCAAAAGTTCAACAGGAACTTGCCCAGCCGGATAACTTTTAAGCTGGGCGTTTAAACTTTCAAAGCGTTTTTCAAGAAACGCCTTTTCAATAGAATCTATGCAAGTTTTTATGTCAACGGAAGCTCTGGCCTCTTTTGGTAAAACCTCAAGAGTTAAATTTAAAATAAGAGGTTCAAGTTCCGGATGTTTTTCAATAAGGGGTTTAGAGGGCTCCTGAATAGTCGGATTTTCTTGATAGAGGGCTTTTATGCCTTCTAAAATTTGCCATAATTCCTTATTTTCAAAATGGGCCTCTGTAAGATTTGCGCAGTCTTGGCAATATCTTGGATTCCAGAGAAGTATTTTTATCAGGTCAACCTCGCGCTTTGGCTCAAGTGTTTTTGGTTTTTTAACTTGAGTTTTTGCCGTATTTTGCATTGGTTTTTTTGTTATTTTTTTAAGCATAATATCGGCATCAATATTTAAGCGGTCGGCTGCTGTTTTAGCCCATTCTCTTTTGATAATTTCATCAGGTTGTTTGTTTATAGTTTCACTTAACTCGGCGGCAATATTTGTTTTTGTTTGCGCGTCCATATTTAAACCTGCTTTTTTTAACAAAAGATTAATTTGAAAATCCATTATATCAGGTGCAGATTTTGCGATATTTTTAAATTCTTCTGCACCGTATTCGGTTATAAATTCGTCGGGGTCAAGGCCGGCAGGCAAGGTGGCAACTCTAACATAAAGCCCTTGCTCTACTAAGATTAAAGCGGCTCTTAAAGCCGCATTTATACCGGCATCATCAGGATCAAAAATAACAACGGCTTGGTTAGTGTAGCGTTTCAAAATTGTTGCGTGGTAGGGGGTAAAAGAAGTTCCAAGTGGAGCAACACAATTTTCCACACCTGCCTGATGGGCGCCGATGACATCCATATAACCCTCAAGTAAGATAACAAAATCTTCTTTTCTAATGCTAGGACCTGCAAAATTAAGGCCGTATAAAATGCGACTTTTTGAAAATAAAGGTGTTTCCGGCGAGTTTAAATATTTTGGCTGTCCTTCGCCAAGCACTCTGCCGCCAAAGGCAACAACTTCGCCTCTATGATTAAAAATGGGGAACATTAAGCGGTTTTTAAAAAGGTCGCTTCCCGCATAATTTGAGAGCCCTAAAGTTTTTAAATCTTGTTCGCTGAAACCTTGCGCTTTTGCTTTTGCTACAAGACCATTAAAAAAACTGAGTCCAAGGGCAAATTTTATAGTTGTTTCTTTTGTTAAATTGCGCTCTTTAATATAATTTCTGGCTGAAGTGCCTTGCTCTGATAAAAGTTGCTGATGGTAAAAATCTTTTGCAAATTGCATTATTTTGTAATATTGGGCACGCTTTTTTTCTTCTTCGGTCATTTCGGCAAGAGGTTTCCACTCAAGGCCGGCCCTTTGGGCAAGTTTTCTTGCCGCTTCGTTAAAGGAAAGATTTTCAATACGCATTACAAAATCAAAAATATCACCGCCCGCCTGGCAACCGAAACAATAAAATAAACCTTTATCAGGGGAAATGGAAAAAGAGGGGGTTTTTTCCCTATGAAAAGGACAGCATGCCTTAAAAGTTCTGCCGGCTCTTTTTACATTGGGGACATATTCCTTTACAAGTTCAAGCATATCTACGCTTTGGCGTATTTGCTCAATAATACTATTTTCCATTTTCGGCCTATATTATATATTACGCGCTTTATGCGCGTGTGCACGCGTGCGCGCACGAAAGACACAACAGCCCGCCCTCGTTTACTTAGGCGGACTATTGTGTTATTTTTCTGATTAACTAAAAGCGTTTTCTTTTAGTGCGTCTCATTCTGCGTTGAGCTTCTTGAGATTTAAGTTTTCTTCTGATGCTGGGCGGGGTGTAGGTTTCTCTTCTTTTGATTTCTTTAAGAATCCCGTTCTTTTCGCATTCTCTTTTAAAGCGTTTCAAAGCTTCTTCAAGATGTTCAGCATCGCGGACTTTCACAAATACCATTAATTATTTCACCACCTTATCCTTTCGGATAGTTATTTAAAATCTATTTTAACCGGCAGGCCACAAAAAGCGGCGCCCTGCCATTAAGTGATAATGTAAATGTTCTACACTTTGGCCGGCACCTTTGCCGTTATTGGTTATAAGTCTAAAATCTGTTATACCCATATCTTTGGCAATCTTAGCAGCAGTTAGCTGAAGTTTGCCGAGTAAGGCCATATCTTCTTTACTGGCTTCATCAAGTTTGGCAATATGTTTAACAGGGATAATAAGCAAATGGGTTGGTGCTTGTGGATTTAAATCTTTAAACACCGCAACATCTTCATCTTGGTAAACAATTTGTGCCTGAACTTCACCTGAAGCAATTTTACAAAAAATACAATCTTTCATATCTTATATATTATACAAAATTAAGTTTAGTTATTAAAGCGGGTAAACAAAAAAATAAAAGGTTTTTTGCACCCTTACCATATTATACCACAAAATTGCTTGTTTTTGCTTAAAAAGTTTGCCACAAGGTTGCTCTTAAGGTTTATATTTAATACCATTTATATATGGTGAGTTTTACCCAAGCGGTAAAAAAGGAGTTTAATTTATGAACAAAAATTTGGAACCTATAGCAGTAATTGGTATCGGTGCAATAATGCCGGGGGCTTTAAATAAGGAAGAATATTGGCAAAATATTATTAATGGCAAAAATTGCATAACCGAAGTTCCAAAGGAAAAGTGGGATTCTTCCCTTTTTTACTCCGCAGATAGAACCGCACCGGATAAAACTTACAGCAAAATCGGTGGGTTTATAACCGGTTATAAATTTAATTCTTTAAAATATAAAATTCCGCCGGCCATTGCAAAACAGATGGACTCTGTTCAATGTCTTGCTTTGGATATTGCCCAAATGGCTCTTGAAGATAGCGGTTATGACAAAAAAGATTTTGACCGCAAAAACACAGCCGTAATAATTGCAAACTCCGTTGGTGGTATGAAAAACGAGTATAGCAATGTCCGCATTTATAAAGCTTTTTATTATGATATGTTAAAACGCAGTGATTCTTTTAAGACTTTACCTCAAACCACCAAAGATGAAATTTTAAAAGAAGTTGATAATTTTGTAAACGAACAATTTTTGCCTATAAATGAAGATACCATGCCGGGCGAACTTCCTAATGTTATTGCCGGCAGAATTGCCAATGTTTTTAACTTAAACGGCGCAAACTTTGCTATTGATGCTGCTTGCGCAAGTTCCCTTGCTGCTTTAGACCAAGCTGTAAACGGCCTTAGAGCAGGCGAATATAATATGGTTTTATGCGGTGGCGTAGATCAAATGATGTCGCCGGCTTCTTATATAAGATTTTGTAAAATCGGTGCTTTATCTGCCACAGGTTCTTATGCTTTTGATGCAAGGGCAAACGGCTTTGTTATGGCAGAAGGTGCCGGTATGGTTATTTTAAAAAGACTTTCTGATGCTGTTAAAGACGGAGATAAAATTTACGGCGTTATCCGTTCAATCGGATCTTCAAGTGATGGTAAAGGTAAAGGTATAACAGCACCTAATCCTAAAGGGCAGATGATTGCTATTAACCGCGCTTTTGAACAAGTGGAATTTGATCCCTCACAAGTCGGTCTTATGGAAGCACACGGCACGGCAACCAAAGTCGGCGATGCAACCGAACTTGGTGCTTTAAATGAAGTTTTTGGCCCTTATGCAAAACCGGGCACTATCGGGCTTGGTTCTGTTAAAAGCCAAATCGGGCATACAAAATCGGCTGCCGGTATGGCTTCTTTAATCAAAGTTATGTTTGCTTTGAAAAATAAAGTTTTGCCGCCTTCAATCAATTTTGAAACCCCTAATCCTATCGTAGATTGGGCAAAAAGTCCTTTTAAAGTTATAACAAAAACAATGCCTTGGCAAACTGATAAAGTGCGCACGGCAGATGTTTCCGCATTCGGCTTTGGTGGTTCAAACTTCCATTTAATCGCACAGGAATATGATCCTTCCAAAAAAGATTTTAAACAAGAACCCGTAAAAACAATATGTTGTAAGCAGGAGAAAGAAATGACAGCTATTAAAACTGATTATAAACTTATGGTTCCCGTTGAAAAATTACAAGGGGATATGTTGATTTTTTCAGGAGATACAAAACAAGATTTATTCAATAATTTAAACGAAGTTGTCCGTTCCGTTAAGCAGGAAAATTACTTTTTAACTTTGCTTGCTTATAAAACCCATACTCAAAAACATAAAAAATTTGCTGTTTCTATCAATGCCGAAAATCCTGATAAATTAAAAGAAAAAATTGCTTTCTTTATTAAAACTGCTACCGGCACAGATGTCTGGGCAGAGCCCTCTTTATATTTAAAAATGAAAGGTATTTACCCTTTTACACCGACAACAGAAAAACCAAAAGTCTGTTTTATGTTTCCGGGCCAAGGCGCACAATATGTTGATATGATGAAAGATCTTGCCAGCAAATATAAAATCGTGCGTGATACTTTTGCCCAGGCAGATAAAATTTTAAAAGAAATTATAGGTTCTACTTTGACTGATACCCTTTGGTCTAAAGAGGGGGAAAGTAAAGAAGATTATAAGAAAAGAGAAGAAGCCATTAAGCAAACCCAAATTACCCAACCGGCAATTTTAACTTGTAATGTGGCGATGATGCGCCTTTTATATCAATTTGGTTTAAAGCCCGATGTAACAATGGGTCATAGTCTTGGCGAATATGGCGCAGCGGTTGCTTCCGGCATATTAAACTTTGAAGATGCTATTAAAGCCGTTACCATCCGTGGCAGCGTTATGGCAAATATTGAACTTGAAGATACAGGTAAAATGGCCGCAGTTTCCGCTAGTGTAGAAACTATTGAACCGGAGCTTGCAAAAATTTCCGGCTATGTTGCCGTTGCAAATAAGAATTGCCCGACACAAACTGTTATTGCGGGGGAAAGTAAATCCGTTGAAGATGCCGTTGCTCTGTTTAACTCACTCGGTATTCAAGCAGTTGAAATACCTGTTTCCCACGCTTTCCATTCAAAAATGGTGGCACCCGTAATGCCGGCTTACCGCAAATTTTTAGATACGCTTGATGTTAAAGCACCTAATTTGCCGATAACTTCAAATGTTTCAGCAGATTTTTACCCGACAGAAATTGAAAAAATTAAAGATATTATGACAACTCAGATTATGAGTTCTGTTGAATGGGTAAAACAAGTTGAACTCGCTTATAAACGCGGTGTCCGTTTGTTTATTGAATGTGGCCCGAAAAGAGTTTTAAGTGCCTTTGTCACTAATACTTTAGCAGATAAAAAAGATATCAGAGTCTTGGCTTCCAATCACCCAAAACGCGGTGGTATAACCGAGTTTAACGACTTAATGGCAAACTTGGCTGCAGCCGGTATTAGCGTTGATTGGTCCAAAACCGATATTACAAAAGAAGATACTTTATTTACCCCTTGCTTTAAAGAAGCTCTTAATTTACCCAAACCAAAAGAAGAAAAAACTTTTGACCTTAACACTTTAAAACAACAATTCGGCGTTAAACCGGTTGAAGAAAAAGTTGTTTTAAACGAGGGCGAAATTGTTATCAGCGGTGTTGGCGCAAAAGTTTTTGGTGCTGATTTAGAGGAAATTTTACAAGATAAAAGTTTGATTAAAGAACTTTCTGATGCCGAGCAACAAAAACAACTTGATAAAAATATTACTGCAATTTCAGGCGAAAAAATAACCACTCTTGAACAAGTAATTAAAAATTATGTTCCTGCCGGTGTTGTCGATTTGACAAGAGAATTTGGCCTTTCCGCGGGTATTGTTAAAACTTTAAACGATACGGCTAAAATGGCAATTTATGCAGGGCTACTTGCTTTAAAAGATAGCAATATACCTTTAAATAATCTTGCCTTACCTGAAAATATGAAGCAAGATACAGGCATTATTTTTGCCTCTTCTTTACCTACGGCAAGTGCTTGGGTTTATGAAGTTTCAACAAAAGTTGCAGATGCTTTAAAAGGTAAAACAAAAAAGGAAGTCCGTGCTTTTTACGATTCTTTTATAAACAAAATCTCTGATGAAACTTTAAGAACGCAAATTCAAACTTGGTATGAAGAAAACTTTGCCAAATATGAAATGCACACTTCTAGAACCTTTACCCAAGAATTTTTGACAAAGGCCTTACCTTTAGCACACACACAATTTGCTTCTTTAGTCGGCGCAACAGGCCCTGCTTTACATGTAAGCGGCAGTGGCGTTTGCGCAGAACAAGCAATAAGTATTGCTAAAGATTGGCTTAAACTCGGTAAAGTAAACAGAGTTATTGTTATTGCTGCAGACGCACCTTCAGGCGAAACTTTACAAGATTTCTTAAATGCAGGATTCCTTACGCAAGGTCAAAACAAAGTTGTTTTGGGTGCGGGGGCCTCTGCTTTAATGCTTGAACGTAGCCAAGATGTTCTTAAAAGGAATAAAAAACCTTTAGCCAAAATTGTCTTTAGCGATTTTGCTACCGGCGATATAAGTGAAACTCTTAAAAAATTACTTAGCAAAACAGGGCTTGATAAAGAGCAAAGCAATATGCTTGTTTTACCAAGTAAAGAAGTTTTAGAAAAAGCCGATTTAAAAGCCTTTTTTGTAAATGCAGAAATAAAAGATATTTCTTCTTTAATCGGTTGCACTTTTGGCTCCGGTATAGAAGGTGTTTTAGCAACCACTGCCTTAAATAAAGATAATTATAAATATGCTTTAAGAATTTCAAGTGGCTTTAATAGCGTTGCCGTTTGTTTACAGGAAAATCTTTCTTCCACCACAACTACAAACGAAGTAAAAGCGGAAGTTAAAAAAGAAGAACCTAAACCTATAGAAGTTAAAGCAGAAGCCCCAAAAGCAGAAGTTAAAAAAGAAAGTCAAAATAAACAAATTTCGGAAGAAGCTTTAACAAAAGAAATTGTTGATATCGTTGCCGAAAAAACGGGCTACCCACAAGATATGCTTGAACTTGATTTAGATATGGAAGCAGACCTT
>JAEEGL012490064.1_pt1 | contig 23626 bp, 16 predicted proteins | sample 9134231 | NCBI WGS metagenome assembly JAEEGL01 (sample SAMN16246548, study PRJNA631951) | gut metagenome | biome: gut microbiome; feature: rumen; material: fiber-attached | host: Bos | place: Iran: Karaj | collected 2018-10 | reverse complement strand
CAAAAGCGGAGCGGAAAACGAGACTCGAACTCGCGACCCCGACCTTGGCAAGGTCGTGCTCTACCAACTGAGCTATTTCCGCTTTGCTTGCAAATCGGGAACCTTATCACTTTCGCTCAAGGTTTCCGCTTGCGAATTGCGGTGCAAAAGTACAACTTTTTTCAATACCGCAAGCATTTTAGAGAAAAATTTTCTTTCTTTGTAGTTTTTTCGCTGTTTTTGCGTCAAATAGACAAACGATTCTGAACGATGAAAGAGAAAGAAACTGCATTTTCTGACCTCGTGAAAAGGCACAAAAACACCATTTACACGGTGTGCTACCTCTTCTCGAAGGACCAGGACGAGGTGAACGACCTGTTCCAAGAGACGCTCATCAACCTTTGGCGGGGCTTCGACTCGTTCAAGGGGCAATGCGACGTGAAGACTTGGATTTGGCGCGTCAGCCTCAACACCTGCCTCACCGCAGAGCGCAAGAAGAAACGCAGCGTGGAAACCGTGCCGCTCTCGATGGACATCAACCTCTTCACCGACACCGACGACGACACCCGGCAAATTCAGCAACTCTATCGCCGCATCAACAAACTCGGCGTAGTCGATAGGGCCATCATCTTGCTTTGGCTTGAAAATATGAGCTACGAGGAAATCGGGCAAATCATTGGCATCTCCACGAAGAACGTCTCCGTCAAATTGGTCAGAATCAAGGAACAACTGAAGAAAATGTCAAACGAATAAAAACGCAAAGCAATGGAAAACAACGAATTGGAAGAAATGCGGGCGCAATTGGCCACGTTGAACGAGAAACTCAACACGGAAGCCATTGTCAGCGACATTATGCTTGGCAATGCCACGAAAAAGAGAGTTTCAACTATGCACAAGAAATTGCTTGTCAGAATCATCACCATAACTATCCTGATGCCCATAATTGTATTTAAGTTTTTGGGATTGTATTTCCTTCCTTGGTGTTTGGGTATCATTATTCTAAATCTTTATATTTATTTGAAATCCAGAAAGATGAATTCAAGACCTATGAGTATTGCAGAATATGCAACGCAGGTTCACAAAATGATAAAGACCTATAGAAAGTGGAGAATAGTCTTGGGGATTTTCTTTTTGTCAGCCATGTTGATATTAGGAATTGGATTTCTCCTTTATTACTGGCCAACCGAGAAAGGTGTTATGATGTTTTTTGCTTATCTACTCATTGACATCTTTTTCGCATCACTCTATTTTGTCATTGATGAAATCTTTGTCAATCCCGATGTCGAAATCACTTTGAAAGGGGTTTTGGAGGATTTGGAAAAGGACAATCAGGATGCCTAACAAACGAAGTTTCATTTCAAATCCAAATACTTGGTTTTCATTGAAAAGTTGTAATTTTGCAAATTAAAACAATAGAAATATGGACGATGGAATAGGTAAAACGATAAAGCTGTTTCTGCTTTGGAGCTTTTTGTATTTTGCGGTTGGAATTATCGGCGTTTTTTTAGGGCACATCTGTAAGAGCGAGGAAATTATGAAATGGACGTTGGCGTTGGGATATTTGCTAATCTCCATTGTGTATTTGGGCAAACACTATGTTGATTTGTCCTTTGGATGCATTGCGCGGCGTATGCTCTGGCCTGCGGTTGGCATGTCCGTTTTGGTCGCCGTAGCTAAATTGTTTGTGACGTTTTTTGTTGTATCCATGCTTGATAGTTATCTTTTTATGGAAGAAAGTGAATCTTTGAACCAAACAGGTCCAAATCTTTTTTCAGGTATTGCAGGAATATTACATAGCTGCATTATCATCCCCATTGTAGAAGAAATTGGATTTCGTGGTATTTTTCTTGCAGGTCTGCTCAAGTCGAGGTGCCGTCCTTGGCTGGCTATCCTCATTACTGGTATTGGTTTCGCTTTGTTTCACATGTCTTTTGTGAAGATTATCAGCACCTTAGGATTTGGCATCATCATAGGTTGGCTCTATTGGCGCACAGGTAGCATCATCCCTGGCATCATTATCCACATCGTCAACAACTCTCTTTGTATCGTCTTTGCTTTCATAGATTTGAGTATTGAATCCCTTGCCATTTGGTGGGTCATCCTTGTGGTCTGCCTCTCTTCGTTGGCATACGGCCTTTTTTGGTTTGGGAAGAAGTCAATCAGCGATTCAGCAACTTCTTAATCTCATTCAATTTCATCAAGGCCTCAACAGGAGTCAAAGTGTCAATATTTGAACGCAGCTGCTCCGTTTTTACTAGCATATTCTAATACAGCATCCCGAACATCCACAAGGGAATGCGGTTCAAATGACCTATTTCCACATCATCAACGGCGAGATAACTGTCGGGGATGTTGGCAATTTGCCTGAAATCCTTGCTGCTGCCACCCACTTCAAACAAATACTTTCCATTTAATAAAAAGTCGCCTTTTTCGGGCATGGTCAACTGGCCAATGGCAGACAACTGGTTGGCGAAAAATGTCTCGCGGCAAGTACCGAGATTCACCACAGACGACAAAGCATACATCAGGTTGCCGTTGCCCAAGAAAATCTTTCCGGGTTTTGCGAGGTGCTTGTAGTCCTTTTGTTCCTTGGTTAACAACAAAAGCAGTCCGGCGCGGTCCAACAAATAAAGGATTTTCAGGCATTGCGAAGGCGTTACCTCCAATTCTTGGCTCAGTCGGCTGATGTTGGGCTGCAAAGGCACATTGGGCGCAATCACCATCAGCAACTGCTTGGCTTTCTGCACCGTGGTGTATGTGATTTCCTCAACGGCGGGCATGTCGCTTTCCACCACCACATTGGCCACTTCGCGCAGCCGCGAATGGAAATCGTCAACAGAAATGGAATCCTTGTAAAAAGGATAATACCCCGACTGCAAATAGCGATCAAAATACTGAAGCACACGGGTTTGCGAAACGATTTTCATCGCAATGGGCAAATGCGAACCCAACAAGTCTTCGATACTCACGACAGGAAATGCCCCCAAGCCCTCAAATTCAAGGTATTCGCGGAACGAAAGCCCGTGCATGGTGTAAAGCATTTGCCGACGCGACAAATCGACTTTGGAATGGTCAATTTCCAACATCGAAGAGCCGGTATAAACAATGTGCAATTGAGGATAACTGTCATAGATGTTCTTGATGTAGCGACTCCATTGGTCGAGTTTGTGAACCTCGTCCAAAAACAGATGGGTGAATCCATGCGTATAAAGGTATTCCACCAAATTGAGCAAGTCGTGGGCACGAAACCAAAGGTCGTCCATCGAGGCGTAAAACACATTTTGCAAATCGGGGAAACTCTCTTTGATATGCTGTAGTAACAAGGTGCTTTTTCCCACGCCTCGGGCACCTTTGATGCCAATCAGCCTCGCTTTCCAGTTGATTTTGTCGTGAAGATACCGTTTGAAGGTCAAATCGACCTCGTTCATCTTGTTATTGAACTGATTTACAAGAGGTAAAATATCCTGATATTCCATTTTGTACATTTTTTTAGTGCAAAAATACGATTTTTATACTTTTCAAAGCATAAAAATTGGAAATTTTCTGCTTTCCAAAGCATAAAATTTGCAAAATTCTTTCTTTACAAAGCAGAAATTTATGATTCTGGACTGCTTAGTTCTTCGCAGTGATGTTCCTCACGTCCCGAAGGGACGACATTACCGTAACCGTAGGTCGCGACCTACGGCAGCGACCGGCAGGCACAACCCCGGCAGGCCGCCCCGCGTCTCGAAGTCTCGCGTCCCGAAGTCAATCAACGATTCAGCAACTTCTTAATCTCATTCAGCTTCATCAACGCCTCGACAGGGGTCAATGTATCAATGTTGGTATTCAAAATGTCCTCCTTGATTTGCAGCAGCAGCGGGTCGTCCAATTGGATGAAACTCAATTGCATACCGTCTTCCACTTTCTTGGTGGCGGCTTTCTCTACTTCCTCGCTGGTGTGCGATTTCTCCAAAACGGACAATAACGCCGTGGCGCGCTCAACGACCTTGCGGGGCATTCCGGCCATCTCAGCAACGTGGATACCGAAACTGTGGGCACTGCCTCCGCGCTTCAGTTTGCGCAGGAAAACCACCTTGTTGCCGACTTCCTTCACCGAAACGTGATAGTTCTTGATGCGGGCGAAGGAGTCCTCCATCTCGTTCAGTTCGTGGTAGTGCGTGGCAAACATCACCTTGGCGCGACTCACGGGGTGGTCGTGCAAAAACTCGGTGATGGCCCAAGCGATGCTGATGCCGTCGTAGGTGCTGGTGCCGCGCCCAATTTCATCGAGCAAAACAAGGCTTCGGGACGACACATTGTTCAAAATACTCGCCGTCTCGTTCATCTCCACCATGAAGGTCGATTCGCCCGAAGAGATGTTGTCGGAGGCACCTACGCGGGTGAAGATCTTATCCACCAAGCCAATACGTGCCGATGCAGCGGGAACAAAACAACCCATCTGCGCCAAGAGCACAATTAATGCCGTCTGGCGCAACAAGGCCGACTTACCCGACATGTTGGGACCCGTTATGATGATGATTTGCTGCTTGTCGCGGTCAAGGTAGACATCGTTGGCGATGTAGCTCTCCCCTACCGGCATCATCTGCTCGATGACAGGATGACGACCTTCCTTGATATCCAACACAAACGAGTCGTCGATGACAGGCTGCACATAGTTGTTTTTCAGCGAGATATCTGCGAAACTCACCAAACAGTCGATACGGGCAACGATGGAGGCATCCACCTGGATGGGCTCCACAAACTCGGTCACGGCGGTGACAAGTTCGTTGTAAACCCTTTGCTCTATGACACTGATCTTTTCTTCCGCGCCGAGGATCTTTTGTTCGTATTCCTTCAATTCCTCGGTGATATAACGCTCTGCATTGGTCAACGTCTGCTTGCGAATCCACTCCGCCGGCACCTTGTCCTTGTGCGAATTGGTGACTTCGAGATAGTAGCCAAACACATTGTTATACCCCACCTTCAAAGAGGTGATGCCCGTGGCTTCCATCTCGCGACGTTGTATGCCCATGAGGTATTCCTTGCCCGAACGCGACAAGTTGCGCAGGTCGTCCAACTCCGGGTCGACACCTTCTGCTATATAATAACCCTTCGACAGCAAAGCGGGCGCATCGGGATTCAAGTCTTTCTTGATACGCTCACGGATGGAGGCACAGGGGTTGAACTGCTCGGCAAAACGCTGCAAAGCAGGATGTTGACTCTCCTCGCAAGCCGTCTTCAACACCTCGATTTGGTCCAAGGCTCGGCCCACTTGCAACAACTCCCTCGGGTTGACACGCGACAGCGACACCTTGGAAATCAAACGTTCCAAATCGCCCACTTGTCGTATCGCATCCTGGAACTTTTGGATCTGTTCGCGATGCTCAACAAAATAGCGCACCACCTCATAGCGCGCTTCGATCTGTTCCTTGTTCTTCAAGGGCAGACTCAACCAGCGGCGCATCAGTCGGCCACCCATAGGCGACACCGTCTTGTCGATGACATCGATCAAGGTCTTGGCATTCAGATTGGACGTGTGCAACAGCTCCAAATTGCGGATGGTGAACTTGTCAAGCCACACATATTGTCCTTGGTCGATGCGCGAAAGCGAGGTGATATGGTTCAACTTGTCGTGTTGCGTCTCAATCAGATAATGGATGGCTGCTCCTGCCGCCACGATGCCCTTCGGGAAGTCGTCGACGCCGAAGCCTTTCAGCGAGACAGTATGGAAATGCTTGTTGAGAATCTCGTTGGCATAGTCATCGGTGAAGACCCAATCGTCGAAGACCGTGAGGTAGTATTTAGCACTAAACAGGTCGATGAAATCCTTGCGTTTGTTGCGTTGCAGCAACACCTCGGAGGGATTGAAACTTTGCAACAGTTTGTCAATGTATTCATTGGAGCCTTGTGTCAGATAGAACTCACCCGTTGACACATCGAGGAAAGCAATACCCGAAATCTCCTTGTCGAGATGCACGGAAGCCAAGAAATTGTTCTCTTTCTGTTCCAGCACACTATCGCTATAGGTCACACCGGGTGTCACCAGTTCCACCACGCCGCGTTTCACCAGCTTCTTGGCCAGTTTGGGGTCTTCAAGCTGTTCGCACACAGCCACTTTCAGTCCGGCACGCACCAACTTAGGGAGATAGGTATCCAAGGCATGGTGAGGGAAGCCTGCCAATTCGATGGAATCGGCAATGGCGCTCGACCTTTTGGTGAGCACGATACCCAAAATCTCAGAGGATTTCACAGCGTCCTCGCCATACGTCTCATAAAAATCGCCCACGCGAAACAGCAGCATGGCATCGGGGTATTTCGCCTTGAAGGAGAAATACTGCTTCATCAAAGGGGTTTCGGTCGCTTTTTCTGCCATAAAAATCTCGGATTAAGGGGTACAAAAATACCATTTTGTTTGAAACAAATGACCTGTTTATCCAAATTTTTCCGACTTCTTGACAGGGCAATGTCTTTTTTCGCTTATTTTGCCGACAAATCGTAACACCATGCGCAAACTCAGTATGGACGAGCTGAACCGTATCAGCAAGGAAGACTTTGAAAAGGCGGAGAAGCTACCTATTATTATAGTGCTCGACAACATACGCTCCTTGAGCAATGTGGGCGCTTTCTTCCGCACCGCCGACGCCTTCCGTATCGGAGCGTTGTATTTATGTGGCATCACAGCCTGTCCGCCCCACCGTGAGATCCACAAAACGGCATTGGGAGCCGACGAAACCGTGAAGTGGCGCTATTTTGAAACCACCGAAGCTGCTTGTAGACAATTAAAAGAAGATGGCTACCGTATTTATGCCGTAGAGCAGGTGGAAGGCAGCATCCCCTTGCAGGATTTCGAGTTTGCCGAACGCACTGCTTATCTTTTAGGCAATGAAGTAGAGGGCGTAAGCGAGGAGGCACTGCCCTATTGCGAAGGCGCCATCGAGTTACCGCAAGAGGGCACAAAACACTCCATTAATGTGTCGGTATGCGCTGGAATTGTCATGTGGAAACTGTTCGAAAACCTGGTTTTGAAGCAAAAAAATTGAAAAAAACAGGGCTTTTTTGCTGAAAAACAACAAAAAAAGCGAAAAAAAAGCTTTTTTTTGTGTTGTCAATTGAAATTATTCCTATTTTTGTTCGCTAATTAGAATAAATAGAAAAAGGCAAATCAAGATCAACTAACAATAATTTACAAACCTAACACTTTAACGTTATGAAGAAAAATTTGACTTTTGCAAAGCTGATGATGCTGGTCGTCATGGCTATCCTTCCCTTCAGCATGTTTGCTCAGGAAGGCAAAAAACATTCAAAGCCCGCTGAGAAGTACTGGTACATCCAGGCTGACGGAGGTCTCTCCATCAACCACGGTGACCTGGCCAACTACAACGGCGGAATTTGGGGCGATTTCAACCACTACAAACAGATTGCTCTCCAGAACTGGAACGCCCATCTCGGCATTGGTTACCAATTTGGTAAGGTCGTTGGTATGAACCTGAAAGGCGGTTACGGCCTCCTCTCCGGTCACAAGCACCAGCAAGCCCTCGTTCTGAACGGCAATGCTGACCAGACCTTGTGGAACCTCGGTCTCGACAAGACGAACTACTTTGAAGGCAACCTGAACTTGACCTTCAACCTGTTCAACATGTTCAACTACAACCCGAGAAGAGTCATCAACCTCGTTCCTCACGTTGGTATTGGTGGTATCTACTTCCAAGCTGGTAAGGTTAGCCAACTCGACGCTGACGACAAGGAAGCTGCCGCTCTGGCTCAGCCCACTGAGAAGCGCGAACTCAGCTTCACGGTTCCTGTTGGTATGGAGTTCACCTTCAACCTGGCTCCCAAGTTCGACCTCTTCTTGGACTACACCTACAACTTCACCGGCACCGACGCTCTTGACCAAGTTGCCAAGATTAAGGCCGACGAAGACAAGCACATCATCAACGATAAGGATATGTACAGCCAGTTCAACCTGGGTCTGCGCTACAAGTTCAACAATCCTTGCGACATCGACAAGATGGCCCGCGAATCCAAGAAGATCACCTACCGTGTGAATCCTGACCCGCTGGTCGCTGACGAAAACGGCAATGTTTGCTTCGACGTCATCACCACCATCCCTGGCGAATACTTCGAGAAGCAGGCTGTCATGAACCTGAAGCCTTATCTTGCTTACAACGGTGGCCAAATCGACCTCGAACCCATCACCTTCGTTGGTGAAAAGGTTAAGGGCGAAGGCGACTTCCGCGTCAACTACAAAGAAGGTGGCGAGTTCACCAAGCACTACTGCATGCCTTACCAAGAGGAAATGGCCAACTGCGAACTCATGGGCGACCCGATGTTCTACGTCTACAACGGCACCATCTATCCTACTCAGGACGAGATCGTGAAGAACACCTACTTTGCTCAAGGTTCAACTGTGAAGCTGGCTGACGGCGTCATCAAGAACGAAGAGTACGAGACTCAGACTGTTTACGACACCATCGACAAGGTCGTGGCCGTCAAGAAGCTCACCTATTTCTTCAACAAGGACAAGTACAACATTGCTGACAGAAAGAAACTCAACAACGAAGCTGATGCCGCTCTGAAGGACCTCCTGAACGCTGGTGTCACCGATTTCGAAATCAAGGCTTGGGCTTCTCCTGAAGGTGAAGAAGGTCACAACTTCGAACTCTCCAACAATCGTAACAACGCTGCCGACAAGCAGATGAAGAAGATTGCCAAGGATAAGGAAATCAACATCACTGGTAAGGGTTATGGCGAAGACTGGGCTACCTTCATCGAGCTCGTCGCCAACTCCGACCTGAAGGACAAGGACGCCATCGTCAATGCCATCAACAACAGCAGCAACAAGCAGAGAACCGTCAAGGAGATGTGCGACATCTATCCGCAACTCGAAAAGGACATTCTGCCTCAGCTCCGTCGTGCCGAAGTGTACGTCAACGAGACTGTGAAGGAAACTGTTGCCAGACAAATCAAAGTGAAGGTTGAAAAGCACTAATTCACCTCTCAACAAACTCAAAAAAGCCGCTCGATTGAGCGGCTTTTTTTATTGTCTTTTTCCAGTTTTATAACGACACCCGATGCAGCCCGATGTCGTATGGCTGGTCGATGGCCTCGATGATGCGCTGGTAGTCGCCCTCGTTGGCCACAAAGTCAAGGTGATTGGTGTCGATCAACAAGATGCGCATGTTGTTCTGCTGCTGACGCAGGAAATCAAAATAACCCTGCTGGATGTCCTCCAGATAGGCATCACTGATCTCCTGCTCGTAACTGCGACCTCGCTTGCGGATGTTGGCTTGCAGTCGCTCCACATCGGAATAGAGATACACCAACAACTCGGGCTTGGGCATATCAGAGAAAATGATGTTGAAGAAACGGGAAAACAGCTGATACTCGTCGTCCTGCAAGTTGTTCTTCGAAAAAATCAACGACTTGGCCACATAATAGTCGGAGATGATGAAGTCGTGAAACAAATCAAGCGCGCCCAATTTGTCCTTCAATTGCTGATAACGCAAAGCCAAGAACGTCATCTCCACCTGAAACGAATACTTGTCGGGTTCCTTGTAGAACTTAGGCAAAAACGGATTCTTGTCGCCTTCAAACTCCTCCAACACCAGCTTCCCGTTGAAGTCGTTGGCGATGCGCGAGGCCAGCGTAGTCTTGCCTGCACCCAGCGTACCTTCTATGGCGATATAGTTATAATACATGGCTAATCTTCTTTCTCAACATACAATTCTCTCACGACAGAGCCATCGGGACATCGCTGCAAAAGCTCCACTTGGGTCAATTGGAAGACCGGATGCCTGAAATCGGGCATCACATCGCAAAGCGGAACCAAGGCGAAACGTCTCAGATGCAGCCGTGGATGAGGGATCGTCAACATCGGCGTCAAGACGACACGGTCGCCATAATACAAGATGTCCAAATCGACAGTTCGCGAACAGTAGCCCTCCACCTCCGGATGGCGCACCCGACCCAATTCTTTCTCAATGTCGAGCAACTCCTTCAGCAAAGGCTCAGGGGCCAACTCGGTCTCCAACACGATGGCACGGTTCAAAAACCATTCCTCAGCCTCAAAGCCCCAAGGCTCCGACTCATAGGCTGCCGACAGATCAAAGATGGTACCACACCTATTATTTATTAATAGGCAGGCTTGCTTGAAAAGCTGTTCCTTGTCGCCCATGTTGGAACCGAAGAGCACGACGCATCTTTCCATCATAGAGATTTTCTGCAAAAGTAAGTTTTTTTTGTGTATTTTTGCATTTCAAACCTACAAAACACAACACTATGAAATTCTCAAAAGTTGTTCTTGCCGCTTTCCTCGGCACATTGATTGCATTGGTGATCAACTTCTTCATCAAAGTTGGTGTCATCTCTTCCATGATTTCAAAGTTCTCGAAATCAGAAGCAGAAACCACGGCTACCGTCAAGCCCAATTCAGTGCTTTACATGAAATTTGACTATGATATCCCGGATCGCACAGTCGACAACCCGTTTGGCAACCTCGACTTCAACTCTATGGAATCGAAAGACGCCACTGGTTTGAATGACATCTTGCGCAACATCAAAAATGCCAAGACCGACCCGAACATCAAAGGCATTTATATGGACTTGAGCAACATCCCGACTTCGACTGCCACGCTGCAGGAAATCCGAAACAAACTCCTCGAGTTCAAGGAGTCGGGCAAATTCATCGTGACCTATGGCGAGAACTACGGCCAAAGCGCTTACTACATAGCCTCTGTCGCCGATAAGATCTTCCTCAACCCCGATGGCATGCTCGACCTGCACGGCATGGCCTCGCAAATCATGTTCTACAAACACCTGTTCGACAAGCTCGACATCGAGATGCAGATTGTGCGCGGTCCCAACAACCGTTTCAAGAGCGCCGTGGAGCCTTACTTCCTCGACAAGATGAGCGAAGCCAACCGCGAACAGATGGACAAGCTGCTTGGCACCATTTGGGGACAGATCCTCCAAAGCATCAGCCAAAGCCGCAACATCAGCGTGGAACAGCTCAACCAGATTGCCGACAACCTGGAGACCATGTTCAACGCCCAAAAGGCCCTCGACTTCGGTTTGGTCGACAACCTCTACTACAAAGACCAAGTGCTTGACGAGTTGAAAGGTCTGACGGGCAGCAACAAGAACATCAACGCCATTGGCAATGCCAACTACGCCAAGTCGTATACCAACAAGAGTGCTAGCAAGAACGAGGTGGCTGTCATTTATGCCTCGGGCCAAATCTTCGACGGCAAGGGCAACGAAGACCAAGCCATCTATTCCGAGAACCTCTCCAAGATTATCCGCAAGGCCCGTGAGGACGATAACGTGAAAGCCATCGTGCTGCGCGTCAACTCCCCTGGCGGCAGTGCCTTAGCCTCTGCCGTCATCGGCCGCGAACTCGACCTCACCAAAGAGGTGAAGCCCATCATCGTCTCGATGGGTAACTATGCCGCTTCGGGCGGTTATTGGATTTCGGCCAATGCTGACTATATCTTCGCCGACCCCACCACCCTCACCGGTTCTATCGGCGTGTTTGGCACCTTCCCGAACGCACAAGGGTTCTTGAACGACAAAATCGGCTTGACCTTCGATGTGGCCAAGACCAACGAAAACGCCGACTTCGGCTCTATAACCCAACCCCTCACCGAGTTCCAATACGCCAAACTGCAGGAGATGGTGGTGAAGACCTATGATGACTTTACCAAACGCGTTGCCGAGGGTCGTGGCCTGCGCCAGACCTATGTCGACAGCATCGGTCAAGGCAGGGTGTGGGCTGGCGCCGACGCCATCGGCCTCGGCCTCGTCGACCAACTGGGCGACATGGAAGACGCCATCGTCTATGCTGCACAGAAAGCCAACATCGCCGACGACTACAAAGTGGTGGAAATGCCCAAACCCAAGGATTTCTTCACCCGCATGATGGAATCGATGAGCAACAGTGGCTCTGACAAACTCGATGCTGCCATGAAGCAGAAGCTCGGGCCCTACTACGGCTACATGAAAGGTTTGGAGAACCTGCAACAGAATACGGGAATCCAAGCGCGGTTGCCATTTGACATGATCATCGAATAACGAAAAACGGGGCTTAAGCCCCGTTTTCTATTTCTTCTCGTTCCATCTGCTTCTCACCCCAGTCGTCCATCAAGGCTTGGAGCTGCTCTTTCTTCTGCCCGTAGGCCCAATACCAGTCGTTATCGATTTTGATGTCAGGGTGTTGGTCGGGGTTGGCCATGATGGCGTCTTGCTCGGCTAGCTCGGCTTCGAGTTTCCCGATGGCCTCTTCCAAGCGTTGGATTTCCTTGTCGACCTTGCGCAACTTTGCGTCAAGTTGTTTTTTGCGTTCGTAGTTGATCTTGTTTTGAGAAACAGGTTCTGCTGCAGCCACTTTGGGCTGTGAATTGGCTGCCATCTCCAATTCCTTCAAATGGCTGAGGTTCTTCTGTTCCAAGAAGTCGTAGATGTCACCGATGTATTCTTTGATGTTGGGCTTACGGAACTCATACACCTTGTTGGTCAGCCCTTGAAGGAAGTCACGGTCGTGGGAGACGATGATGAGGGTGCCGTCGTATTGGATTAATGCGTTCTTTAGGATATCCTTCGAGAGCATGTCCAAGTGGTTGGTGGGCTCGTCGAGGACCAACAAATTGGTTGGGAAGAGCAGCATCTTGGCCAAGGATAGGCGGGCTTTCTCACCACCCGAAAGCACCTTCACCTTCTTGTCGATATCGTCGCCACGGAAAAGGAAGGAACCGAGCAAGGCTTTCACCTTCAAACGCATATCGCCAACGGCCACATCATCCAGGGTTTCGAAGACGGTCTTGTTCATGTCGAGCATGTCCTGCTGGTTCTGGGCATAATACCCAATCTTGACCTCATGGCCAAGCTTCACCTCGCCTTCATGGTCGAGCACGCCACAGATGATTTTCGACAGTGTGGACTTACCCTCGCCATTGCGCCCGACAAAGGCAATCTTCTCTCCTCTCGGAATCAACAGATTGATGTCCTTGAGGATGACTTGGTCGCCGTATGACTTGCCGACATGGTTCAACTCCAGTGTAACCTTACCGGAATGCGGCGCAGGCGGGAACTTGAAGTGGATGGCTGTGCTGTCGATGTCATCGATGACAATCTCATCCATCTTCTCGAGCAGCTTCACACGGCTTTGCACCTGTTTGGCCTTGGTGGCTTTATAACGAAAACGCTCAATGAAAGCTTCGATGTTCTTAATCTCGCGTTGTTGGTTCTCGTAGGCAGAGCGCTGCATGTCGACACGCTCTTCGCGCAGGCTCACATAGTCGGAATACGGCACCTTATAGTCGTATATCTTACCATTGCTGATCTCCACGGTACGGATAGTGATGTTGTCCAAGAAAGCGCGGTCGTGCGAGACCATCAGGATGGCGCCATAATAGGCCTTCAAGAAGCCTTCGAGCCATTGGATGGACTCGATGTCGAGGTGGTTGGTCGGCTCGTCGAGGAGAAGCAAGTTGGGCTTTTTCAGCAGGATTTTGGCCAGTTCTACGCGCATCTGCCAGCCGTTGCTGAACTCGCGCATGGGGCGCTGCATATCTTCGTGACCGAAGCCCAAACCGACCAGAATCCGTTCCGCCTCACCTTCGATGGAGTTGCCGCCGAGCAAGGCCAAGCGGTCGTTCAAGTTGTTCAGCTTGACGATGAGCTTCTCGTATTGTGGGCTCTCATAATCAGTGCGGTCGGCCAGTTCCTGTTGTAGGCGTTCCACATCGCGTTCCAGCTGGTGGTATTCGTCGAAGGCGGAAAGGGCCTCGTCCAAAACGGTCTTCGGGCTGTTGACGTTCTTCTCCTGAGGCAGATAGCCGATAGTAACGCCTTGCGGGATAATGACATCACCTTTTGAAGGCTGTTCCAATCCACAAATGAGCTTAAGCAGTGTGGTCTTGCCCGCGCCGTTCTTGCCCACCAAACCGATGCGATCCTTCTCACGAATCAAGAAGGAAATATCGGTGAAGAGGTCTTCACCGGTAAAGTGCATGCTCAGGTTTTGGATTGAAATCATAGTAGCCGTTTTAGGCGGCAAAGATACACTTTTTAAGGCTTCATTCAGCGCGATAACACGAAAGGCTTAACAACAATCCCGTCTTGCGCCATCACCTTAACCCAGTACAAACCATCTTCAAACCCCGACAAATCGACCTGCAAAGCATCACTGTTGGCTTCTTTGTTGAGCAAGACTTGCCCCAAGGCATTGTAAACCATCACCTTTTGCATTTTCTCCAATTCGATGGTAATGCATCCGTTGGTGGGGTTGGGATACAATTTAAGCGAAGATTCAAGGTTTTCCTCGGTCGAGGTGAGGTCGATAGCCACATAGTTTTGAGCGGGATTGTTCAAGGTGGCAGCGTAATCCGACTCACAAGTCTCGCCGTCGTCGGCCAGATAGAATGCTGTGAGGCGATAGTAGACATCATCATGGTCATCCGTTGCCAGGTTGTCGCGGTATTCATAATATAGCTGGCTTTCTATGGCAGGAATTGATGCCACTTGCTCATAATCTGTGTTGTCGAACGAGCGATACAGGTTGTATTGCTGCAAGGCGTAGCCGTCTTTGGCAAGTGCTTCCGTGCGTCCAACTTGATTGGTGACGAAAGCGCGCAGCATCCAGGTGTAGTGCATGTTAAAGGTATGCATATCGGTCCAAGTCGTGCCGTCCAACGACACCCAGCGTCCATCAGGGTCGCCCATGTCTTCGCAAGCGGCGGCAGGACGTGCCATGCCTTGTTGCCCGACGACAATCCAAATCGGTTCGTTTTCCGGGATTATGTAGGCCGGGCTAATGGTTTCCTCATGCCAAGCTTGAGCGTTATCCAATACCATATTTTGCGAACGAACCAAGGTACCCGGTGCCGTGTCGCCGCCCACATAGATCCAAAGCTGGTAGGTGCCGGCTGCCACGTCATACAACGAGACCTTCTTCAGCGACGTACCCGCGTATTCTGTCAGCTCGTCAGCCCCAAAACGGATGGCCCAGAAGATACGCGGCTCACCATCGCCACCCAATGAATTGGCGTAGATGCCATTGTCATATTGCAGCCATTGCTCTATCGGATCGGGACGCTCACCCCATGAGATCAAGGCGCCATAATCTTCCTCGTTTTCGTAATAGCGAATCCCGTCAAGCTTCGTTGGCGGGTCGCAATAGGCGGGGAAGACTGCCGTGACGCATTCCTCGCACGACATGGAGTAGTACGTGCCATCGAGGGCACCGTCATACACCAGACGCAAGCAATACGTCACCTCACCATGCATCACGCTCTCATCCAAGAACGAATCGGCATCAGTGAAACCAAGATAGCTACCATCACGATACAAGATAGCTCCCACGAAGTCACCCTCGGGATAGGTCCACGAAAGCTGGAGCGCCTCGTTGTGCAGCGACCATTCTAATCCCGTGGCGCTCCCTGAATAGTTGGAACAGGGGCGATAGATCCATTCGCAGGCCCGCCATTCACCTGGTCCAGAGAGATACACGGGCCGCACTTGAGCCATATATGTTTCGCCTTCCGTTAGGCCGCTCACATCGAACTGGAAGTCATTCGTCGTGGAAGTGCCCACCGGTGTCCCGTCCAACACAATCTCAAAATGCTGCAAATCACGGCTCCTCATCGGTTCCATGGTCCACATAGCCCATCCCGTAGACGAGACATACAAACTGTCGATGCTGTTGGTGACCTCCATCAGTTCGATTTCGACTTGAGTTGGACCATACACGTCTAGCGTTGAATCCGAGACATAATCCACGAAACCGTCAAGATGTACGGTCAAATCATAATTGTCGCGATAGACATTATTCAGCAATAAATGCCCGTTGGCATCCAAAGTGCCTTCGTATTCATGTCCTTGTTGGGAGGAAAGCGTCACAACTGCACCCGCTGGCGCCAACCCAACGTTGGTGGTGGCATTAATCTCAAAAGTCGTGACCATATCCTTGTCAAGATAGGCTGACCAAATGGTATCGGAATGGCCACGGTTGCCTTCGTAGTAGCAGCTCACGCCCCAACGGTATTGTCCCCAAGGCAGGCTGCTCCAGTTCATATCCATAAACACCGTATCGGTCAGATGCGAGGCCATCATCACAGGCTCCTCGTCGAAACGACTGCGAAACAGGTCGTAGTATTGGAAAGAACGCTCAGCTTTTGCTCCCTCCTCCTGATAGAAACGGATGCCATCGACATAGAAGCAGTCGTCGCCCAAGTCGGTGGAGGCGTCCTTCTGGTAGGTCCAACGAAACACATGCTCGCCCACTGTAATGTCGAACTGATGTTCTGTCCAGCCTTCCTCGCCCGAGCATTCCATCTTCTTCACGCCGTCGAGATAGAAACGGCCCATATCCCACGGGCTCTCCGACGAGATCTTGCTGAAGAAACACATCTGGCCTTCCATGGGAACATATACCGATACCTCAATCTGAGAGAGGCCATTGCCCTGCCCTTCGCACGACGACTTCATGCAATAGGCACCTTCGTAGGCGTGGAGGGAATCGATGGCCCACGGATAATCGGAGATGTTGTTTATCCAGTTGAAACGACTGAAATCACCCGTCTCGAAGTCTTCATACAATTGAGGTTCATGCATCGACCAGCTGACACGCACCAAATCGTTGGTGAAATGCCGCGCTGCGACATATTGCACAGGATGGTAAATCTCATAAAGAACGAAATAGAGCCCATAGAAATACTCACCCTCTACGACCTCCAACGAGTCGGGCTGGTAGTCTGTCTCATAGCCTTCGGCTGAAGCCCACACCCGATACATGCCCGCATTGATGCTGTCGGAAAAATACCCTTGGGCGTCGGTAGTTATATGATAGACCACCGTGTCGCCTGCGACATCAACACCCGAAAAGGTCACCGTGGCATTCTCAATTGGTGTGACCCAATCCTGTTCGTCCACCTCGCCATAAACCAATACTCGTCCAAAGGACAATTTTGACCCCATCAGCACAAAGGCAAGAGCTGCAAAGAACCTCAAAAACCTATTCATAACCCTCCCTTTCATCGTTTCACAAATTTTGCCATGACGGGTCTCACACCATCATCGACAAGGATGAAATAAACACCAGATGACAACCTGCCTAACGTTAAGGGCATCTCACCCAACAGGTTGGTGTGTATAGAAGTCGTCGGCACTACCATCAAGCCTAAGACATCCATAACTGTCACTCGATAATCCGTATTCGCTTTCAATCCGCCAATGAGCAGCTCTGTGTCAACAGGGTTGGGATAGATAGAAAGCTCCTTCGTCTCAGGCGCATCACCTTCATACCTCATGCGCACCCTTCCCTCTTCATTGACAAACAAATGCAACCCCGAGACGACCGGCTGCTCAGCCGAAAGCGTGATTATCTCACACATCCCGCGACCATAACGCGGCAAGTCGGCCATCACCTGATAGGTGCCGAAAGGCAAGTGGTTAAAGCTGAAATGTCCAGCCTCGTCGGTCAGCGCAAAGCCCAACACCCTTTGCTTCCCGGCATTGAGCAGGAGCACACCGACGTTCGAAAGACCGTCAGAGCAATAATCGGCATCCGTTCCTTCACGCAGCCATGGCTGACAGTAGAAATCGCGAGCCTTGAAAGGACTGTCGGGCATATCAAACAGGCCTGTGATACGGCCTTCGCCTATATTGAAGCCTTGCATCAAAACGGGCAAAGAGAGGTCTACATCATAGACGTTGCCGTCGACCTCAATCATATTGGATTCGTTCCATTGCAGATCGCCAAGATAATAGCATCCGCTCACATCGGCATCCAAGGTATCGGGGAAGGCATAAAGGACATAGGTGTCGGGCAGCAAGGCGTCGAAGCGGAAGAAACCGTCATCATCGGAAAGCGTGCGATAGAATCCCGAGACAAAGGGGTTGTCGTCACCCATGGCGGCTGCAATCACTTGAGTATGAGGCCGCAGAGCCCCATTCGACCAAGTCCTACCCTCAAGGCTATAATCCTTGAACAACTCAAAACGAACCATATCGGAAGATTGGCCACAGTATGACCAGGCCTCAAGCATCAGTTCCACATAGCCCTGTTCCTTGTCCAAGGCACCAGGATAATAAAGCGTGTGCAAAGCCAGTGAATCCTCGAAACGTCCGTCACCCAGGGAATACCAACGCAACGAATCGTAATTGTAGGCCTCCGCTTGGTCGAGGACAATCGGGCGGTTTGTGCCGCTGAAACCATCCTCACCGGCATAAACACCGAGAGCCTTATACAGATTCAGTTGCAAGGCGTCCGTCTTGGTCGTTCCATTGCTCGTCACACGCAGGGTCAGTGTCACCTCGCCCGCTTCGTAATCGTCATCGGAAGGATAATAAACAGTCTGCAACGACAACGAGTCGGCAAAAGCGCCCGTGCCTGACGAACGCCAAACGAAACTACTGTATTGGTAAGGGATGTTCGACTTATTCAGCGTATAGCCATATTGGGAGGCACAAATGCTACCGTCAGGGCCCGCATAGGGATAGTAGGTCGCAAACGCGTAGGCACTCTGTCCCGGTGAAGCATACACATCGGGGTCGTAAGCACGGTCGCAGGCCGCCACAGCCAGGTTCTCGGTCTGCTGCGGTGTGAGCACATAGGAATTGCCAACAATACCGTCGATGCGGTTGGCGAACTTGTAGTAATTGAAATTACCATAAAACAGCACATAATGGTCGACATCCTGCTCCAAGTTCTCGTCCCACGAAATCAGCCACTTGTTGTTCACAAACTGTTTCTTTACCCTGAATGGTGGTGCGATAGGTATCGTGGTGTCGCATTCCGACAAATAGTTTTCATAAACGATCTCACCCAACGAAGGCGAGTCGTGCTTGTCGAGAATCACGGCATCGATCTCCGCCGTATCTTCAACATCCCAGTAATTGCCACGCATGTCGATATCCTCTGTCGAGACATTGGCAAAGAGTATTGCGTCTTTCTTGAAATGAAGGAAGTTGTTGCCGTTTACCTGCGACTTACCCGAGGGGAAACTCACAATCCTCTTTTCGGCTTCGCTGATGGTGTTGCCCACAAAACTCAAGTAGCCTGCCGACATCAAATTGGTAACCGTCAGTTTGTTGTCATAGAAAGTATTCTGTTCGACAACCAGATAACAGACGCGAATCATCCTGATGGCCTCGTCGTTGCTCCAGAACACATTGTTGCGTACGACCACCGTATCCATGGCTGCCTTGATGCCGTAGGAAGAATAGCCAGAACCGCCTTCGGGCAGTTCAGAGGAAATCAAGTTGTCCTCAATATAGTTGGTGGCATCCTTGTCGGACATGCCGCCCATGGCCTCAAAGCTGATGGCAGTGGAAGCGCCTTGGAAACAGTTGCCTATAATACGGTTGCGGTTACACTTGAAGCCGTAACCCACGTTGGAGAGTTCGATATTGATTTGTCCTTGGTCGAAGATATTGTGCGAAAACACATTGTCCTCGCTATCGCTCGTTCTCGATTTCAGCTCAATGCCCGACACACATTGGAAGAAGAAACAACTATCGATCAAGAAATTACTGCAATCAATTAATTCGACGCCCTTTCCCGCATAATAGTTATTGAACGAACAATGGCTGATCTGGGCATGGCTGCTAGTGGAGGCGTTCAAAGCCGTGAGCGCGCCCACCACCTCGACGTATGAAATCCTTACCGTGTCGTTTTCATCAATATTCTTCAGCTGTAGGCCAGCCCAGTCGTGGGAGAACTCATAGCAAAGCAATGAGATGGAGTCGTTGTGCTGACCCTCAAGCAGCAGGCTACCGCCGTCAACGCGGAGATAAGCCGACTGACCAAAATACATCTTCACGCCGCCTTCGACACGGAGCGTGCCGCCTTCAACGACCGTGAGTGACTCATTCACCCAATAGACCGAATCGCCACCCAACTTGGGCAGGACCATCAACGTGTCAAGTTCACCGTTGATCGGGACGTAATGCTGCGCCTCGACCGACAAGCCCTGAGCCATCAGCAACAGGACCAAGAGATGCCTTATGAACTTGAGCGGTTTCATGGTTTAGAAATAATAAGTCAGACCCAAACGATAGTCCCACATCCTCATCTTCATATCAAAGGGGAAATCGGCGCGATACAAGGCGCCGTGCGTCATGCGGTAATGCACCTCAGGCGCCAGTTCGATGCGGTGGGCCACCTTAAAGGCGCAACCCAAGCCGCCGTAATAGGAGATACGCGTCGGCTCCACCTGCGTTTTGGCGATAGGAGCATGGAAAGGCGCTTCCGTGGCATTGAGCGAGCCCGCATAGCCGATGAGGAAATCGACTGATGCGCCCGCCTTGACGAATGCCCTGAAATGCTCGAGCTTGACAAAGTCAAAAGCGGCAAACAGGCCTACACTCAGATAATCCAGACGGTTGACATCGCGGTATGCATAATATGTCGTCGTGAGCGGGACATAGGTAGAGTCGAGGACGTATTGGAAAGTGGTATCGCCAGCAGGATGCACCACATAATAGGTATCCAACGTGTCGTTCACATAATAATCACCAGAGAACATCGTCTGTTCCAGCAAAAAACGATAACGCACCGAGCGGTAGCCTAGGTTCATGCCCACACTCAAGCGGTTATGCTTATAGCCACCATCCAGGCCTATGCCATACACCAGACTCGGCTTCACATCGAGGCTGCCGTTTTCAGGTTGCGGCAAGCCATTGTCGTGCTTGAATTGCGCGGAACTCAACGTCACTGAAGGGGTGATGAACCAGCCGTTGTTTCTGAACTCAGGCCATGGGATCTGCCATCCCTGGTATTTCACGGTATACACAGTGTCGGTCTTCACCTCACGTTGTATCTTGACAATGGTGTCGTAACGCATCACCGTACGGATGATCTGCATCGTGTCATAGATACGGATAACGTCGCCCGTGCGGCTGACCACCGTGTCGCGTTTGGGCTTGACCACCTCCACTTTCGGCTCGGGTGGCGCAGAAATGGTAGCGTCAGGTTCGTTGACAAGTAGTTGGTTCTTGCGGATCACATACTGCTTCCCAATTCTCTTGAAGCCATAGCCCGTGCCCTTCAGCAGGTCGGTCAGCACCTCCTCCACCGATTTGTAGGAGCAGGAGTAACTCTCGATGCGGATTTTACTCAGTTCAGCTTTGCTGAAAGCCACATTCAGTTCATAGTCGGCAAACAGCTTTTCCAGGGCTTGGTCCAAGGTACACGACTCGACCGAGAAAGAAATGAGCGGGTTGAAGGTTTGGGAAAGAGCGCGAGGCGAGAAGACCCAGAACGCGGCAAAAAGCAGGAGAAGCGGCAATCTGCCCAAGGCTTTCCCTGTATGATTCTGTCGGTCAAGGTCTATATTGGGGTTAGGGTATTTCATTTCCAAGATAGTTCAAAATAGGCCGCTAAGATACGACAAAAAAATGAGAGGACTCTCATTTAATTGAAAAAATGACTATTTGGAAATGATTTTCGGTTATCGGATCTGATAGCCTTCTTCGGTCTTCGTGACTGTGACTTCCGTCACGATGGCGATGGTTTCGAGCACATCGTCGATGGACTCGTCGTCGGAGAAACGGGCGGTGAGTTTCTTGAAAGCGCACGACTCGGCGAGGTCGATATTCACCTTGTAGATGTACTCCAAGGCTTCAACGATCTTCGACAATTTCTCATTGTCGAACACCAGCACGTGTTCCGTATGCAGCTCTTCTTCCTTCACCTCGGGATAAGACATCGTCTTCATCTCGGCTTCGGCGACGTTCCATACGCCACGCTCGCCGGGATTCACCTCCGTCTGCGACATCACCTGACCCTTGTCGTCGAAGGCCGTCATCTTCACCTTACCCGTATAGAGGTCAAGGGTGTAACGCTCGGCAGTGGCATTCATCAAGAAGCTCGTACCCAGCACTTCCACGTCCATGTTATTGCAATGGATGACGAAAGGCTTGGCTTCGTCTTTGGCGACATCGAAATAGGCGGCGCCTTCAAAATCGACGTTACGGCTCGATTTGCTGAAATGCTTGGGATAGGTGAGTGTGCCTTCGCCATCGAAAGTCACCGAAGTGCCGTCCGGAAGGATGTACTCCGTGTTTTGACCATCATAGGCCAAGGTCACTGTTGAATTCGGTTTCACGACCAGGAAGCCCAAGAACAGGGCAACGATTAATGCAGCGGCAACACCAGAGACATACTTATAGTTTCTGCGGAGCCAAGGCATTTGGACAACCTTGGTTTCCTCTTCACCGGCGGCATCAATCTTGGCGTTGACGGCATCGAGAGCGGCCTCCACATCGGCTTCGTCAAGCTCGGGCATGGCGAAATCGGTAAGGCTCCACACCTCGTATTGGTCCTTGATCGCGTTGAAATAAAGACGATTCTCTTCCGACTCGGCGACCCATAATAGCAGTTCACGGGCTTCCTCCGACGTGCACTGCCCGTCGAGGTAGCTCATGATTAATGCTTCATATTTGTCGTTGATCGCGTACATTATTAATCGTTTTTATCTCATCGATTCACCTATATGACTAATAACTTTGGATTTACCCTTAGTCAAAAATGAAAATTTTTTGAAAATTTTTTGCGGCACTTCACCAGGTTCAGCTACCGCTACTGATCAAAGGTAATCTTTCAGCCCTTCCCTCAGTTGTTTGATGGCAGCGCTCATGTGCGACTCGACGGTCTTTTGCGAAAGATCCATCTTTTCAGCAATCTCGCTGTATTTCATCCCATCGTAGCGGCTCGCCAGGAAGACTTCGCGGCGTTTTTCGGGCATGGAAGCCAGAATAGCTCTGTAGGACGATTCGAGATTGTTGGATTGAAGCGTCTCTGAAGGATCGTTGGCGTCGGAATCGTCACCAAGAACCCGTTCGTTGGCCTCGGCATGCGAGCGTTCCTTATTAATAAAGGTGATGGCGGCGTTGCGCACCGAGCGAAGCATATAGGACTCAAACGAAGTGTTGAAAGTCAGCTTCTCGCGGTTGGTCCAAAGCTTCACGAAAAGGTCCTGGACTATTTCTTGGGCTTGGTCGCCGTCGGCCACAAACCGAACACAAAAACGAGTCAACGGGGTATAGTAGCGACGGAACAACTTGTTGAACGACTCCCTGTCGCCAACCTTCATCTTGTCGATAAGAACCTTGAGCTCGTTTTCGTTCATTAATTAATATAGGTATTATCGCCAAAGGCAAAACTGGCGGCAAAAGTACACATTTTTATGAGACAAACCACATTTTGGAGACAAAGATAGTGCAGTTTGAAGACGAAAGTCATACATTTCTCCAGATTAAGACAATAGAAAGCCGTGAATTAATGGGATGGAGAGGCGCTTTTGTTCAATTAATGAAAAATTATAACAAGATGTTAATCAATAATATAGATAGTGGCATCCTACTTTTAGAAGAAAATTAATGCGAAAAAACGAAAAGAAAATCTTGACCGATTGAAAAAATGTGTATTTTTGCAGTCCGAAAAAAAAGAGAGTTAGTATCTAACTAAAAGATATCGAGAAATGTACGCAATAGTAGAAATCGCAGGACAGCAGTTCAAAGTTGAGAAGGGTCAGCAAATCTTCGTCAACAGACTGCATGAAGAAGAAGGAAGCAAGGTTTCTTTCGACAAAGTGTTATTGATTGGAAACGACGGTTCGACCAAAGTAGGAGCCCCGACGGTAGCCGGCGCCAGCGTCGAAGCCACGGT
>JAEEGL017026996.1_pt1 | contig 23627 bp, 21 predicted proteins | sample 9134231 | NCBI WGS metagenome assembly JAEEGL01 (sample SAMN16246548, study PRJNA631951) | gut metagenome | biome: gut microbiome; feature: rumen; material: fiber-attached | host: Bos | place: Iran: Karaj | collected 2018-10 | reverse complement strand
TTTAGGAAGGACTTTCACGACTTTTTTGAAACACAATAGAGCATCAGAATAGAGGTTTAATTTAATATTAACAAGTCCTAAGTATTTAATTAATTGAGGAGAACTTGACTTGTTTGATGACATTAAACTTAATATTTCATTTTTGGCATCAATATAATTGCCTTTATCTATATTATTAATAATATTTCGAAGATCTTGAGACATAAAAGATTATAATAGACTTTCAAGTAAAGAATTTTCTGTATCCCAATCCGGAAGAGTATCGACCTTACCATCAAAACGAAGTCTAATTCTAAATACATCAGAGCCAAGCTGATTAGAACCGGATTGACCGTTTAAATCAACATAAACAGTTTTATAACAATTATAACCTAATTCAGGATTAGAACAATTATTTTGTAAATCAGAAAGTGGTACCTTAAAATCTAATCCGCCAAGTCCCCATATTGATATGTTATTTGATAATGTAAAATTAGGATTATCAATCGAACCTTCGTTTTCACAATTAATCATTCCAACAGTGTTAAATTGCTGAGATATGTGTGTACACATCTCATTTCCGGAAACAGCAGCTAATTTAAAAGGAGAATAATGTTCTTCATAATCTGCACTGTCAATAACCTTAAGTGCATTATCCTGAAGCTTTACATACATAGCAGAATATTTGATTGCATATGTAGTCGGTCTTGTAAAAAGAACAGCAGGAACAATAATTAAAAGAACAATTACCAATGCTCCAATTGCAATTAAGATTTCCTTCAACATTAAAGAATTTTTTAATACCAATTTATTTATCCACTAGACTAATAACATTAATATATTAACACTAAATATAAAAAAATTAAATAGATTACAAAAAACGAAACAAGTTTGTAAAAAACTAAATTTTATGATAAATAAATAAAAGGAGGTAATTATGGAGAAAGAACGTACTTTTGTGGCTATAAAGCCGGACGGTGTTTTAAGAGGTTTAGTCGGGAAAATAATAACGAGATTTGAGGATAAAGGATATAAAATTATCGCAATGAAAATGTTGACACCGACAATGGAAATAGCAGCAAAACACTACGAAGAACATTATGGCAAACCTTTTTATGATGGTTTGGTCAAATATATTACCTCCGGCCCGGTTGTAGCTATGGTAGTTGAAGGTGTTAATGCTGTTAAAGGCGCAAGACACCTTATGGGAATAACAAATCCAGATGAAGCTGATGTCGGAAGCATAAGAGCTGATTTTGCACAAATTATGAACAGAAATGTTATTCATGGTTCAGATTCAGTCGAAAGTGCTGCACGAGAAATCAGTATATATTTTAAACCTGAAGAAATGAACACTAATTGGAAAACAGTTTCGGAAATGCTTATTGATGAAATCTGATTATTTTTCTTTTGAAATTCATTCAAAATCACAAAATTCAAACGCAAGACGAGGGGTATTAAAAACACCTCACGGTGATATTCAGACACCAATTTTTATGCCTGTCGGAACTAATTCTGCTGTCAAGATGCTAACTAAACATCATCTGGAAGAAACAAAAGCACAGATTATTCTTTCAAATTCATATCATTTGTTTTTACACCCCGGACATAAACTAATTAAAAAATTTGGCGGTCTACATAAGTGGATGAACTGGGATAAGCCTATTTTAACAGATTCAGGCGGATTTCAGGTGTTTAGTCTTGCAGATATGAGAAAAATATCTGAAGACGGTGTAAGTTTTAAAGAACCAAAAACCGGTGATAAATATTTTATTAACCCTGAAATTTCAATGGAGATTCAACAAGATTTAGGGCCTGATATCGCTATGGCATTTGATGAATGTTCTCCGTATCCTTGCGATTATAAAACAGCTAAAAAAGCAATGGAGCGAACTCACAGATGGTTAGAAAGATGTTTTAAAGCACATACAAGAGAAGATCAAGCTTTATTCCCGATTGTTCAGGGAGCATTTTTTGAGGATTTAAGAGAAGAAAGTGCAAAAGTAATTTCAACCTTTGATGCTGTTGGTTATGCAATTGGTGGTTTAAGTGTTGGAGAACCTGACGACATTAAGCATCATTTCTTTGAATTTACTGCTCCACTTCTGCCTGAAAATAAGCCAAGATATTTAATGGGAGTCGGAACTCCTTTAGATTTACTTGTAGGAGTTAACAGCGGTGTTGATATGTTTGATTGCGTTCTTCCGACAAGAAACGCTAGACACGGCACATTTTTTTGCGGAAACGGAAAAACTAATATTAAAAATAAAATCTATGAATCAGATTCTAGACCTCTCGATGAAGAATGCGATTGTTATGCCTGCAAAAACCATTCAAGAGCGTATATAAGACATCTTTATCGTATGGGGGAAGCAACTGCTGCTATTCTCCTTTCAATCCATAATATCAGATATCTTTTAAGATTTATGGAAACAATAAGAGAACATATAGATAACGGCACATTTGATGATTTCTACAAAGAACAAATAAAAGTATTGAAAAATTAATAAGAAATGAGGGCTATATGGTATTAGAAAAAATTAACTCACCATCAGATATAAAATGTCTTGACGATGTATCATTAATCGAGCTTGCTGAAGATATCAGAAAAGGCATAATAAACAGAGTAAATATTGTTGGCGGTCACTTAGGTCCTGACCTGGGTTTTGTTGAACCGACAATTGCCCTTCACTACGTATTTAATTCCCCCGAAGATAAGTTTGTTTTTGATGTATCACATCAGATATACCCCCATAAAATGCTTACCGGAAGAAAAGAAGGTTTCTTGAACCCAAAAGAAAATTACCATATTTCAGGGTATTCAAATCCTGCTGAATCTGAGCACGATACATTTGTAATAGGTCACACATCAACCTCTGTTAGTTTGGCAACTGGAATTGCAAAGGCAAGAGATGTCAGAGATGAGAAATATAATGTAATAGCAATTATCGGAGACGGCTCGCTTTCAGGCGGAGAAGCTTTTGAAGGACTTGATAACGCTGCACTTTTAAATTCTAATTTTATTGTAATAGTGAACGATAACGAAATGTCTATTGCAGAAAACGTTGGAGGACTTTATAAAAACCTCAAAGATTTAAGAGACTCAAGAGGAACTTGCTCAAATAACTATTTTAAAGCTTTAGGTTATGAATATTTCTATCTTGATGAAGGAAATGATATAAGAAAGCTGATAGATTTATTCTCGAAAGTTAAAGACACAAATAAGCCGACAGTAGTTCATATACACACTTTAAAAGGTAAGGGCTATGAGCCTGCCGTTCAGAATAAAGAAGCATATCACTGGTCAATGCCAGGATTTTTAAGCAAAAAAGATTCTTCTTTCTATTCCGGAGACGATAATTATTATGCAGTAACAAATAAATTCATTCTTGATAAATACAATAAAGATAAGACTCTTGTTTTAATTAATCCAGCAACCCCTGGTGCAGCCGGATTTACTAATGAATTCAGAAAATCTTTAGGAAATAATTATATAGATACAGGTATTGCAGAAGAACATGCAGTAGCTTACGCTTCAGCTCTTGCTAAATATGGCGCGAAGCCCGTCTTAGCGATAATGAGTTCATTCATTCAAAGAACATATGATCAGCTTTCACAAGATTTAGCTCTCAATTCTTCACCTGCAACAATACTCGTTTATTGGGGCGGAATAACATCAGCAGATATGACGCACTTATGTTGTTTTGATATTCCTTTAATTTCAAATATTCCCAATATTGTCCACTTAAATCCGACAACAAAAGAGGAATACCTCAATATGCTCGAATGGTCAACAGAGCAGACTCAATACCCTGTTGTCATAAGAGTACCTAATACATTTAAGTCAACAGGAACAACTGACGTAACTGATTATTCACAATTAAATAAATATAAAGTAACAGAAAAAGGCAAAGATGTTGCGCTAATCGGACTCGGTGATTTTTACTGGCTCGCTGACGAAGTTAAAGAAGAACTCAAAAAACATAATATTAATTCGACAATGATTAATCCAATCTTTGCAAGCGGAATTGATGAAGAAACTCTAAAATCTTTAACTGTCAACCATAAAATCGTTGTAACGCTAGAAAACGGAGTTCTTGACGGTGGCTTTGGAGAAAAAATTACCCGATATTTCGGAGATAAAAAAATCAAAGTACTTAACTACGGACAGAAAAAAGAGTTTACAGATAGAACTCCAGAATCAAAACTCTTTACAAAATACAGATTAACAAAAGAACAGATAACCGAAGATATTTTAAGAAATATTTAATTAAAAATATACAAATTACGCATAGAATAAATGTTTTCGTGCTAAAATATCAGTATGTTTACTGGATTAATTGAAGAAATCGGAAATATAAGGGATAGCAAGTATTCGTCAAAAGGCTGTGTGCTTAATATTGAATGCAAAGATATCCTTGATGATTTAAGAATCGGGTCAAGTATAGCTGTTAATGGCGCTTGTCTGACAGTTACAGATATTTTTTCTGATGGATTCGAAATTGAAATTTCTAATGAAACGCTCAAAAAAACTAATTCGGATTCAATTAAAATTGGTGAAAAAGTTAATTTAGAGCGTGCTTTAAAATTTGGTGGAAGATTAGATGGGCACATTGTAACAGGTCATATCGACTGTTTTGCAAGATTTGTAAGAATTGAACAAGATGGTTTTTCAAAAAGATATTACTTTGAAATTGAAGACGGATACCAGAAATATGTAGCCTACAAAGGCTCAATTGCAATAAACGGTGTTAGCCTGACTGTTGCGGAAAAAGATGAAACAATTTTTTCTGTAGTAATTATCCCTTCAACCCTTGCAAATACTAACCTTAAAGACCTAAAACAATCTGACGTTGTTAACATTGAAACAGATGTTCTTGCTAAATATGTTGAAAGTCTGACAATGTCAAATAATAATCACTCAAATATAGACGAAAAATTTCTTGTAGAAAACGGATTTATGTAATATGAATATCAAATTTAACACAATTGAAGAAGCATTAAAAGACCTTAGAGAAGGTAAAATGATTGTCGTAGCTGACGATGAAGGACGAGAAAATGAAGGAGATGTCATTTTCCCTTCTGACTGTGTTACTCCTGAAAAAATTAACTTTATGATATCTGAATGTAAAGGTATAGTCTGTCTTGCCATCACTGCCAAAAAAGCAGATGAACTTTCTCTATCACCTATGGTAGAAAATAACACAGATCCTAAAAAAACTGCTTTTACGCAAAGCATAGATGCTTCTAAAAAATTTGGAACAACAACTGGTGTAAGTGCTTATGACAGATCAAAAACAATTGAAGTGGCAATGTCAGAAAGTGTAAAACCAGATGATTTATCACGTCCTGGACACATATTTCCGCTGATTTCTAAACAGGGTGGTGTTTTGGAACGTGTCGGACATACTGAAGCTGCTGTGGATTTAGCAAGACTTTCAGGTCATAAACCATCAGGTGTAATATGTGAAATTGTTAAACCTGACGGTACTATGGCAAGACGTGATTATTTAGCTGAATTTTGCACTAAACATAATTTAAAATTTATTACTGTTGAACAACTAATCAATTACAGACTTGAAAAAGAAGTATTCATAAAACGTGAAGCAGAAGCAAAACTCCCGACACAGTTCGGTGAATTTACAATTTATGCATATATTAATAAATTGAACGGTATAGATCAAGTGGCACTTGTAAAAGATGACGGTTCAGATAAAATCCCTCTTGTTCGAGTACACAGTGAATGTTTAACAGGCGATACATTCCATTCACAAAGATGTGATTGTTGCAGCCAGCTTGAAACAGCAATGCAGCTAGTTAATGATTACGGCAAAGGCGCAGTAGTTTATTTAAGAGGACATGAAGGAAGAGGGATTGGTCTTGTTAACAAAATTAAGGCATATGCACTTCAAGAACAAGGACAAGATACAGTTGAAGCAAATGTTTCACTCGGTTTCAAACCTGATTTAAGAAACTACGGTATTGGCGCACAAATTTTACGAGATATCGGCTATACAAAATTCAAACTTATAACTAATAATCCTAAGAAAATAATCGGCTTAAAAGGTTATGGTTTAGAGGTCACGGAGCGAGTAGCATTAACTCCGTATTTGACAAAATTCAATGAAAAATATATGCTGACTAAAGTAGAAAAAATGGAACACTTGATTAATTTATAGGAGCCTCTATGGGGAATATTTTGATTTATAAGGCAGAAGTATATAAACCTGAATATTACCGAATCTTCAGCGGAGTTTATGAAGATTTTCGCTCTAAAGCGAAAACCGCATACAACTTTGAACTTGATGCTCTTAACTATGATGATTTTATCAAAAGTATAAATGATGAATTAATCCACTGTATTATTTTACTTGAAGATGCAATTCCAACAGGTTTTTTAGTTTATACAACTTTGCTCTCTGAAGGTATAGAACTCAACTTAATTCACTGTCTTGGAGATGAAGACATAAATAAAAAGAGAAAACTTTTACTTGAAAAATTCCTTGAACTTAATAGAGATGAACTTTCAGAAAAAGTTGTTATTTATCCTCTATTAGGTATCCAGAACAGTTTTTCAGAGGACATAATGAAGTTCGGATTTAAAACAGTTCCTACACAGGTAGTAGAAATAGACCTTAATAACGAAAACAAAACAGACAATATTAAACATAAAAGTAACGAAATGCCAAATGAAGAATTTAAAATTGAAAATTGGTCAGGCAAAATGTTTTCAAAAGCTGTTGATATAATTCATACGACATTTAAATATTCTTCAGATGCACTTTTTGACACTAGATTTAACTCTTTTAAAGGAACGAGGGATATAATTAAGAAGATTACAAATAATGTCTATGGAACATTCCTTGCAGAAGCAACAAAAGTTTTAACATACAAAAAGAGACCAATTGGTTTTTGCTTTGCGAATTTAACGAATGAAAATATTGCTAATATTCCTCTTATTGCAATTGATAAAAAATTTCAGCAAAAAGGATTATCAAAATATCTTTTAAACAGCACCCTAAAAGAAATCATAAAATTTAAAGAAGATGGCATACATCCATTAACTTCTATCAATGCAAGTGTCGATTCTTCTTATATTGAAGCAGTTAAAATGTATGAATCAGAAGGATTCATAGAAAAATATAATTATAATCAGGCATATCGTCCGATTAATTAATTATAGCTTAAAACAATTTTTAATGTTGAAAGCGATGCAACAGAAAGAATTTTATTTTTGATTGTCTGCTCACTGTTTATGTCAAATATTCGACAAATTCGTCTAATTTCTTCTTTTTCTTTAAATGTATTTGCCCTATAAACATTTTTTATAGGATCTGCCATACAATCCATGACAATATTTAGTTGCTCTTCATTCATGCTCATATTAACCTAGAATCTCAATATTGTAGTATCTCGTATATATACAAAGTAATTTTTATCATGACAATTGACTAATTATTTCACATTGTAAATTTTTTTGTTAAGATATTTCTGTGGAGGATTAAAATGATTGTTGATAATCTAGAAAATTGTGAAAAATATTACTCTTTAAACAGTGGTATAAAAAGTGCATTTGAATTTTTTAAGTCACATAATTTAAGCAATTTTGAAGCAGGAAGTTATAAAATTGACGGTGATAATTTATACGTCAATATAAATGAATATGAAACAAAAGAAAAACAAAAACTTGAAGCACACAGAAGATATATTGATATTCAGATTATGCTAAAAGGCAAAGAATTTATGGGCTATACAAACATTAAGAACACAAAGCCATCTGTTCCTTATGACAGTGGAAAAGATTTAGTATTCTTGCACGGCGAAACAGATAAAATTCTTGCTACAACGGATAATTTCTTCATATTTTTTCCTGAGGATGCACATCAGCCGTCATTATGCGCTAATAATCCCGGTAATGTAAAAAAGGCAGTTTTTAAAGTTAAAATAGATTAGAATAACTTTTGTTGAGCCTGATATTTATTGTCTAATTTAAGACACTCAAGAGCATAAGCAGTAATTTTTCTTCCTCTTGGAGTACGTTCTAAAAAGCCTTTTTGAACAAGATATGGTTCATAAACTTCTTCAATAGTTTTTGTGTCTTCAGAAAGTGCTACTGCCAAAGTTTCTATTCCGACAGGTCCGCCTTGATATTTTTCTGCAATCAAAGTTAACAGCATTCTATCTGTATTATCAAGACCAAATTCATCAATATTCAAATGTTTTAAAGCTTGCTCTGATATTTTTTCATCAATCCTGCCAAGTTTAGATTTAACAATTGCATAATCCGCAACACGTTTAATTAGACGATTTGCAACTCTTGGAGTACCTCTTGAACAAGAAGCAATAACTTTTGCAGCATCACCTGAAATATCAATATTAATTATTCCGGCTGTTCTCTGAATAACTTTAACTAACTCATCTATTGTATAGAATTCAAGCCTGTGAATAATGCCAAACCTGTCACGGAGCGGGCCGGATAGACTTCCTGCTTTTGTTGTTGCACCGATTAAAGTGAATTGAGGAAGAGGAATTCTTATTGATTTAACGCTTTGTGATTTTCCTGTAGTCATATCAAGCGAGAAATCTTCCATCGCACTATATAGAATTTCTTCTGCAACCTTATTTAGTCTGTGAATTTCATCAATAAAAAGAACATCACCCTGTTTTAAGGACATTAAAATACCGATAATATCTCTCGGACGCTCTAAAGACGGCGCAGAAGTCAGTTTAAAACCGGCACCTGTTTCATTAGCGACAATACCTGCCAATGTAGTTTTACCTAAGCCCGGAGGACCGTATAACAATATATGATCGAGAACTTTTGAGCGTAATTTAGCTGCTTCAATTGAAATTTTTAATGTTTCTTTTAAACTTTCCTGACCAATATAATCATTAAAAAATTTTGGTCTGATATTGTTTTCATACGAACTGTCAAATTCTATAGAATTAAGAGATGTATTTTCATTCTTTTTCTTTGAAGAATGAGTATTTATATCTTTATTAGAGTTATTTTCATCATCAAAAAGAATTGTCAAAATCAGCCCCTTAAAAATCTGAGGTATATATATAAACTGCTTAATACCAAAGAAATCAGTGTGACTATTATACCATATTTCAGATAATAAATAAACTTAATAGGATAACCTCTTTTTGCTGCAGCTTCAGAAACAATGACATTAGCAGCTGCACCGATAATAGTGAGGTTACCACCAAGACAAGCTCCAAGTGATAAACTCCACCAGAGAGGGTGAGCATATTCAGATGAAAAAGTATTTTGTATTTGAAGTATTAACGGAGCCATTGTTGCAGTATATGGAATATTATCAATTATACCTGAGAGAATTCCTGATACCCAGATTATAAACATAGATGCAGCACTCTGCTGACCATTCGTAATATCGATTACCCACTCGGCAATTAATTTAATACCGCCTGATGCCTCAAAACCACCAATAATAGTAAATAAGCCCATAAAGAAGAAAAGAGTATTCCATTCAACGTGAGGAAGAATCTCCTCAGGCTTTTCAAATAATAAAAGAATACTTGCGCCTAAGAGAGCAATTAAATAATTTGATATATGCGTAATATCATGCGTCAAGAAGCCTAAAATAATTGCAGAAAGGACAATAATAGAGCGAATCATTCCATTTTTGTCTTTAATTACACCTGCAGTTGAGAGATGAGCAATATTTGCTCTTTTTTCAGGTGTGGTCTGAATTTGATCTTTAAACATAAAATACAGAACAACAATAGCAACTATAAATATAAAAGAAACAATATCCGTCAATTCAAGCAGAAAATCCATAAAAGTAAACCCTGCTTTAGAACCAATTATTATATTAGGTGGATCACCTATTAAAGTTGCAGTACCACCGATATTGGATGAAATGATTTCAGTTATTAATAAAGGTATAGGGGAAATTGCGAGCTCTTTTGCAATTATAAATGAAATCGGAATCATTAAAATTACTGTTGTTACATTATCCAAAAAAGCAGATATAATTGCTGTCAATGCGCCTATAACAAATAAAAGCAAAAAGGGATATCCTCTTGTCATTCTGATTAATTTAATTGCAACATAATTAAACATACCTGTTTTAGCGGAGATGTTGACTGTAATCATCATACCGATTAAAAGTATAAGAACACCAAAATCAATATAATGAATAAAATAAAGATGATTATTAGTACCTGCTTGCTGTGAAAGTGGACCCAAGAGAATTGTAAAACAAGCACCGATAAGAGCAATTGTCATTTTAGGTATTTTATCAATTACGATAAAAATATAAGCAATTATTAAAATGGCGGAGGTAATTAATAATGAATGCGTATTGAGATACGTCACAAATTGTTCCATTTTTTCTCCCTTAGTACCCAATTAATATAAATTATATACGGTAAAAATAAAGTGTAAAGAAATGAGCATTTAGGTAATAAAAACTCCACAAGCGAGGAACCTGTGGAGTCATTACTAAAAATCTTAAAATTTTAAGCTCTTTAGTAATATTAAATTCTACCCAAAATCATTATACACAAAAAATAATTTTTTAAAAGAAAATAATACCGATAATGTTAATAATTTTTTACCTTATAACAGAAATATCATGAACAAAAAATGAATGTTTATAATATAATGTTTGTATGTATTAAACATATAATTGAGGATAGAAATTTGGATATTAAAGAATTAGTTTTAAAATCATCAAAAGAACAAAGAAAAGCACTTATAAATAAACAAGTTAGTGCAGTTGAACTTGTCAATGCAGTTTATGATAACGTAGCAAGAAGTGATGAAACAATTGGTGCATATCTTTCTTTAACAAAAGATAACGCAATAGAAACGGCAAAAACCGTTGATGATAAAATATCAAAAGGTGAAACTTTACCACCTCTTGCAGGAATTCCACTTGCACTTAAAGACAATATGAACTTAATCGGTTCAAAGACTACTGCAGCAAGTAAAATTCTTGAAAATTTTGTATCACCTTATGATGCAACTGTTGTTACTAAATTAAAAGATAACTTAATTCCAATTATTGGTAAAACAAACCTCGATGAATTTGCAATGGGTTCAAGTAATGAGAACTCAGCATATAAACCTGTCAGAAATCCTTGGGATACTTCAAAAGTTCCAGGAGGAAGTTCAGGCGGAAGTGCAGCTGCTGTTGCAGCAGGTGAAGCTACACTTGCTTTAGGTTCTGATACAGGTGGTAGTATTCGTTTACCTGCCTCATACTGCGGTCTTGTAGGTTTAAAACCATCATACGGCAGAGTTTCAAGATATGGTTTAATTGCATTTGCTTCATCACTCGACCAAATCGGACCATTTGCCAGAACAGTTGAAGATGCAGCACTTCTTTTGAATGTAATTTCAGGTCACGACTATCACGACTCAACTTCATCAGATTTACCTGTTGAGGACTATACAAAAGGCTTAAATGAGTCATTAAAAGGTGTAAAAATCGGTTATATCGAAGAATTATGCTCTGAAGGTTTAGCTCCTGACGTTAAAAATGCAATTGACAATGCAATGAAGAAATACGAAGAATTAGGTGCTGAATTAATACCTATTTCACTTCCGTTAATCAAATATTCGATTGCTGTATATTACATAATTGCAACAGCAGAAGCAAGTTCTAACTTGGCAAGATTTGACGGTGTTAAGTATGGATACAGAGCTAAAGATGCTCAAACATTAATAGATATGTATATGAAAACACGTTCTGAAGGCTTTGGTCCCGAGGTTAAGAGAAGAATAATGCTCGGAACTTATGCATTAAGTTCCGGTTATTATGATGCATACTACAAAAAAGCACAGCAAATCAGACGTCTGATTAAACGTGATTTTGACAATGCATTTAAACAAATAGATGTACTTCTCTCCCCAACTTGTCCATTTACTGCATTTAAAATCGGAGAAAAGATTTCAGACCCGCTTTCTATGTATCTGACAGACATCGGAACTATTACCGCAAACCTCGCAGGTCTTCCGGCAATGAGTATCCCATGTGGACTTGATTCAACAGGTATGCCGATTGGACTTCAACTGCTTGCGAACAACTTTAATGAGATGAAATTATTAAATGTTGCCAACATGCTAGAAGGTGTTATACAATTTGATTATAGTAAAGGTAGTTTAATAAAAGCATAATGAAAAAGATACTATTATCAGCATTAATATTATTAGGTCTATCGTTCGCTCCCGTTGTATGGGGATATTCGGCACAAAACTCTCAGGCAATTCTTTATTTCAATAAAGGTGTTCAATACGCAAAAGATAAGAATTATAACAGTGCAATAGAATATTTTACAAGAGCAACTGAAGCAGACCCAACCCTTGTTGAAGCATATTATAACCTTGCTTCAATATATCTTTATCAAAAGCAAATAGACGATGTTTATGATTGTTATGCTTCTATCATAAAATATGAACCAAGAAACTATTCAATTTTATATGAAATGGCTAAAATTCAATATAACAAAAAGAATTATTCTCATTGCGTTAAATTATTGAACAATATCCCAGAAAGTTACAGAAATTATAATAAAGTGCAACAGTTAAAGAATGATGCAATGTCTTTCTTTAATGAACAAAAAGAAGTTATCCAAAGAACAAAAACAACAGAAGCAAACGTCCACGAAAGAACTATACTTGATAATTTCAATGCTCCGGCAGGTGTTGCAGCTGATTCAAAAGGATATATTTACGTTGTTTCATATACAGATAACTCAATAATTAAAATTAATGCTAAAGATAAAAAATCTATGATTTTTCAGCAAGATGGCTATTTGAGAGGCCCGATAGGATTAGCAATAGATAGATTAGACAATATCTATGTTGCTAACTATGACGGAAATAACATATTAAAAATTACCCCATCAGGTAAAAGTTCAATATTTATGGATAATATATCGCAGCCCTACTTCCTAAACATCGTAAATGACGTGCTTTACGTAACAGGTCAGGGTGATGGGATTGTTATGATATATAACTTATCTAATTACTAATTATATTTTATACATACGTTTATTAATTTCTTCATCAGAATAACCGCTCATTTTCATCCAATAAAATACTTTAGCTGTAATATCTGATGCACCTTGTAAATACATATCAGCAGGATTATGAGTATGACTTCCGACTGTTCCTCTTTCACTGGAACCATCTGAGTATTTGATGAATGTATTACCTTCAATAGTGTTTAATGTCATATCTTTATTGATACTTTCAACAAAACCGACATGATATTGACCATTTTTTAATGTCAGGAAGGTCATACCTGGATAAATTTTACCGTCTCTGATAGAATTCTTTAAATCTGCTTCACTCATACTCGAAATATCAACTGAAGCATTAAGGTCTATTCCACAGGAATCGAGAACACTTTGATACTTTTCACCCCAAGTTTTTGTCGAGACGCATTCTCGTACGTATTCAGAGCCTGCAATATATTTTGAGTCAATTCCGTTGTTATTTAATACAGATTTTTCATATGACATCATATTATCAATATCATTTTGAGAAAATCCCATTTCTTTTAAGACTGATTTATAGAAAGCATCTACACCATTTTTAACGAATTGGTCGCAATAACTGTAACCGTGTGAGTCATAAAAATATTTATCATATCTTGCTTTTGTTTCATCTGTAAGGAGAGGATTTAACAAATTTGCAACCAATTCTGAATTTCTGTATGCCTGAGCTTTACCGTAAACTTCTGCATCTGATAAAGATTGTTCTCTTATTTCAGATAATTTGTTTTGGAGTGAGGTTTTATCATTATTCAATTTATTAATTTCATCATTAATGCTCTGAATTTGAGAGTTCGGATTTTCAGCTTCAATCTTAGAAATTTGTCCGTCTATATCTGTTTTTTGAGCTTTTAAATCATCTAATTCGGATTTCTTTTGCTTAAGTGATTTATTTAAATTTTCTTCTTTTTGATTAAGTGAAGAAACTTGATTTTGAAGATATGCACGTCTTTCATCAATAACTGATTGATAATCGGAAAAGATTTGGGCATCTTGAGTATTATTTAATTCTGCAGTAGCAGCATTTAAATCAAATTTTACTTTATTCAGCTGACTTTCAAGTTTCTCAATGCCAGCTTCAGTTAACATAATATTTGAATTAATCTGCTGTGATTGAGAAACTAATGAAACATATTCCTGATTATCTGCCATCAAAAGTTTTTTCTGTTCTAAGAGAGGTGAAAATTTATTATTAATTTCTGATATTTGATTATTAATCGTATCTTCATTTTCTGTAGATGATAACGTACCGGTTTCATCTGGTGTATAATTTATAGAATGAGTATTCTTATGATTAACTGTATGACTTCTATTTTTAGGAGATGCAGATAAAATAGTTGGAGATGAAGTTCCTTCGTCTTTGAACAATTCTGATGTAAAAATATTCATATCTTTATTTGAAATACCCGTTGAATCTCCATCTTTTGAGGAAATAGCGTATACTTCATCTTCAGCAATAACTCCATCCGAATTTTTATCAACTGCAGCAAAATATTGTTTTGCAACAGACTCAATCATCGATAGTTCGTCTTCAAGTAATGTTGATAAATCGAATTTATCGCCTAAATTCTCAACATCAGAGGAATACAAAGCCGAAGCAATAAAGTTTTCATAACTTTCAATGAAAGTTTCTTCATCCATACCAACTTGGAACAAATCCTCAACATTAAAAATATTTGGTATGTCAGAATTCATTTTAGACGATAACTTATCAGTAAATTGCTGATTAAGTATATAATCACTTTGATTTATTCTCGAAAACAAACTAATATCCTCTCATATATATTAAAAAAAAATATATGAAAAAATTTACTTTTTAAAATTTATTATCTGTAAAAAAGAGTAATTTCTCTGACAAAATTAAGGATTTTAGTTGTCAAATATTGAATATAATCTGCAGAAGTTAAACCACTGATAACGACATCGGCATTATTCATTGATGGACGAATATAAGTTTGAGCTGTTTCATTTACATCAGCAAACTGTAAATCGGCAGCTTTACCAGTCTTACCTCTTAATGCTGCACGGGCAAACCATCTGTCTTTAATGACATTAAAAGGAGTATAAATATAAATTTTAATGTCGTGAATACCCTGCATTGTTTCATTTAATACATATAAACCTTCGTTAAGAATAACCTTTGAAGGTTTTTTATAGATAGTATTTGGAATACTTTCACAAGTAACAAAATTATATTCAGGTGCAATAACTCCACAACCGTTTTTCAAACTTATTAAATGAGCTTTCATAAGTTCAAGGTTTATTGCCTTAGGAGTGTCAAAACTAAAACCAGACATATATAGCTGTTCATATGAACCTGCCTCTTTCAGTTCTTTAGATGTATCAAAATAATAGTCATCACAGGAGATGACAGTATAAAGATCATCTTCATCGCCTTTTAAAAGAGCTTTGGTAGCATAATTTACAAGTGTTGTTTTGCCTGAAGCAGACTCACCGGTTATACCAATAATATAATTTGATTTTGGCTTATTAACAATATTTTTAACAACTTTAAGAAGAAATTGTTCATGAACATTTAAAAAAAGCGGGTATTTTTGTTTCTTGTCCTCATCAAGAATTTCTTTCAGACCGTCAACAATTTTAAAAATCATCTCAATCTTATAATTTTTTCCGGATTCAACTTTAGATTCAATTAAAGCCTCGTTAATGGATTTTAATTCTTCAGTTAAATTCATAAAACTCTTTCTGTCTTACATGTTAATCTGTATACATCCATTTTAAATGATAAAGAAATTTTTTTTGTTAATTTTTCAAAGAAATTTAATAATATTTAATGATTATATTTATAAAAATTTATATAGCAATTAAGTTCGGAAATTTTATAATCTAAATCTTTTTCAAAAGAATCAATGATAGCAATAATTCTTTGTTTGTCTGAGAGCTTATTACTAAAGAATAAACCAGATTGTTTACTATTTTTAATAATTTCTCTTAATTCAAGTAATTTAGAATTATAAATAGTATCAACAAATTCAAACATATCAAAAGATGATGCCAATATTTCATTGATTTTATTTATAGCTAAAGAATGATTATTTGATGAAACACAAATTTTAAGTTCATCAATTTTACTTTTCAGAAATCTATATAAAGGTAATAGCATCTGTTTTTTATTTAATAAAGTTGTTTTAAAATAGTTAATTGTATCAATATATCCCTGATTAATTAATTTAAATCTTTCTTCAGATGAAATTGAAAAATCTATAATTAATAAATCTTTGGTATCAAAAACAATGTAATCAAACTTATCCTTATTGCCATATTTTTCAATTATATTGGAAGTGCAAAGATAAGAGAAAGAATTATAAACGGTTAATAAATAATCAATAGGATTTTTAATATTTTCGTCACTTGAGCCTTCAAGTCGGAATTCTAAAACACGTTCAGAACCGTAAACCAGATTTTTATCAGTTTTCCATATAGCCCAACTCTTAGACAAATCACCATCTACCAATACTAAATTATTATATTTAACGGGTTTCATAAGCCCCGGCATACCGGCTGATGCTCTGACTGCGAATGCAACTTCAACATCAGGTGTGGATTTTTTAGAAAATACAAATGGAGTATGGGTTGATAAATCTGTTGTCAATATATATAAATCATTATTTAAATCTTTAAAACAAACTGGATTACTTCTGTCTTTATGCCCGAAAACTTTAGCTGAGAAGTTATCTCTTAACCAATTAAGGAAAACTTCACCTTTAGAGAAAGATAAATCAGGAGAAAAACCGAAATTAATATCCCTAAAGATATTAAAGTTGAAATCTATGAACATATTCTCAATTTCTTCAGCATCATATCCGCAAGCCAAAAGTGAAGCAAAAACTGCACCAACAGAAGAACCCGCAAGAGAACCAATTTCAACATTAAGTTCTTTAAGTGCTCTTAAAGCTCCAACATAACAAAGACCGCGAATTGCGCCACCACCGAATATACAATTATATTTCAACTTATCCAAAATTAACCTCTAAAAAAAGTCCCCGGTTTTACCCGAGGACTTTAAGCTTTTATTACTGAACTTTTGCAGCTTCCTCAGGTGTAACACCTTTAATCGTTAAGCTTACTTTGCCTCTATCATCGATTTTGACAACTTTAACAATAACTGTGTCACCAACGTGGAGTCTGCCTTCAATTGTATCAATTCTTTCGTTGCAAACTTGAGAGATATGAACCATACCATCTTTGCCTGGAGCTAATTCAATGAATGCACCAAACTGAACGATTTTAACTACCTTACCTTTGCAAACCATACCTTCTTCTGGTTTAAAAGTAATAGCCTTAATCATACTCATTGCAATGTCTGCACCTTCTTTGTCGTTTGAAGTAATTGTGACACTTCCGTCATCTTGAATATCAATTTCTGCACCGGAAGCATCAATAATACCTCTAATATTTTTACCGCCAGGCCCTATGACAGCTCCGATATCTTCAGTTGGAATAGTCATAGTGAATATACGTGGTGCAAATGGTGAAATATCATCAGCAGGCTTTTGAATAACTTCTCTCATTTTACCTAAAATGTGAAGTCTGCCTTCTTTAGCTTGAGCAAGTGCACGTCTTAAAGTATCATTTGCAATACCTTTAGCCTTCATATCCATTTGAAGTGCTGTGATACCATCATCATTACCTGTAACCTTAAAGTCCATATCACCAAGGAAGTCTTCAATTCCTTGTATATCGGTTAATACAACAGGTTCTCTACCGGGTTCGGTAATCATACCCATTGCTACACCGCCTATCATACATTTAACAGGAACACCTGCATTCATTAAAGCCATAGAGCTTCCGCAAGTTGAACCCATTGATGTAGAACCGTTTGATTCCAATACATCAGAAGTAACTCTGATAGTATAACCAAATTCTTCAGGAGAAGGAAGTGCGGGAACATTAGCTCTTTCAGCCAAGTTACCATGACCAACTTCACGACGTCCGGGACCTCTTAATGCTTTAACTTCACCAACAGAGAATCCGGGGAAGATGTATTTATGCATATATCTTTTTTCTCTTTCAGGTTCTACACCATCAATTTCTTGAGCCATAGCAGGACCTGCTAAAGTTGCAACTGAAAGAATTTGTGTTTGACCTCTTGTGAATACTGCACTTCCGTGAGCTCTTGGGATAACACCAACCTCGCACCAAATAGGACGAACTTCATTATATTTTCTTCCGTCAGCTCTTACACCTTCATCCAAAATCATTGCACGCATAATGTGTTTTTCTGCAGCTTTAAATTCTTCGGCGACAAAGTCAATACCTGTTTCTTCAATGATTTGTTTGATGTAGTGGTCATCAGGAAGAGCTTCAACTTTTTCTTTAACAAGTTTCTTAGCTTCATCAAGTTTATTTTGACGATATTCTCTGTCAAAATTATGATATGCATCAAAAATCATATCTCCGGCAGTTTCTTTAATAATATTTCTGAGTTCAGTCATATCATAAGGATCAGTAAACTCTTGTTTAACAACGCCACAATCTTTAGCAAATTGTTCAATTGCTTCACATTGTTTCTTTATTTCAACTTGAGCAAATTCAACTGCTTCCATAATATCATCTTCAGTAACGAACTTACAGCCGGCTTCAACCATAATAACACTGTCATGAGTACCTGCAACAACAATATCAAGTGCGGATTTAGAGATTTGAATATGTGTCGGATTTGCAATTAACTGACCGTCAACTTTAGCAACTCTAACTGCACCAATAGGACCTTCAAAAGGAGCACCTGAAAGGCATAATGCAGCAGATGCGCCAAGCATTGCTAATGTATCAGCAGGATTTTCCTGATCATAACTGAATAATTGTGCAACAATCTGAATATCATTTCTATATCCATGTGGAAATAAGGGACGAATAGGTCTATCTATAAGTCTTGAAATAAGAATAGCTTTATCGCTTGCCTTACCTTCACTTCTATTATATCCGCCTGGGATTTTACCTATAGCAGACATTCTTTCTTCATAATCAATTAATAAAGGGAAGAAATCAATACCAACTCTTGGTTCAGGGCTAACGCAGCAATGAACAAATAACATTGTATCACCACATCTGACTGTAACTGAAGAGGTAGCTGACTTTGCATATTTGCCGGTTTCAATTGTAACAGTTTTACCACCGACAATAATTTCCATTTTTTTAGATTCTACCATTTGTTTTCCTCTTTTTCTTTCTTAGTTATACCATTTAATTTTACGTTTAATATTATATTACAAACATAAATAATTTGGTAAGAAATATTAATTTAATAAATTTAATGTTATATTTTTGTCAAAAATGGGAAATAATGATAATATATTTCAAGAAGAAGAATGAGAGATTATATATGAATAAAAAGTCGAAATTAGCGTTTACTCTTGCAGAAACACTGATCACGTTAGTAATTGTTGGTATTGTAGCTGCTATAACAGTTCCTTCTCTTATGTTAGTACAACAAAAAGAAGAAGCATTATCGAGAATTAAAAAAGTATATTCTACCTTACAGCAAACAAAAATTAAATCAATTGCTGATAATGGGCAACCCAAATCATGGACTATGGCTAACGGAAATACATGGGAAAATGCAAGAGATTTTTCTGAAACTTACATCATTCCCTATTTAAGTGTTGTATATAAATGTCCTAAAAACAGCAATGAAACAAGATGCACCTACGGTATAAGTAGCCTAAACGGAAGCAGATACAACATGCCAGCAAGTGCTTACCGATTTTATATTGCAGACGGTGCGTTTCTGTATGTTTTTGCATCATCAGATAATAACAATAAAGGTGTACAAATAACTTTTGACATAAACGGTGCAAGAAAACCAAATAAAATCGGCAGAGATGTTTTCAAAATTGAATATTGGTTAATATCAAACAGACCAACAAGAGCAGCACAACTTAATAATATTACACCTGCATATATGGGTTATGAACGAGCTACAATATTAGGAACAGGTAACAACGATTATTGCAATAAAAGAAAAAATGGCTTAGCTTGTTTAGCAGTTATAATGAAAGACAGTTGGACCATTGCTCCGGACTATCCTTGGATATAATCAAGTACAGTCTAAAAATTTATATTATTGTCCTGATTGAATTTTTGTTATAAAATCTGACTATGCAGGGAAAAATAGTTAAGATTCATTCTGACTTTTACTATGTAGATACTGATGAAGGTCTGATTGAAGCAAAATTAAGGGATACAATAAGAAAAGCCAAAAATCACCCATATGTGGGTGATAATGTTGAGTTGGAATCAATTGATAAAAATTCAATGCAAGCATTTATCTCGGGAATTTTGCCGAGAGCAAGTATTATAAACAGACCAAAAGCTGCAAATATCACCCAAGCTTTAATTGTTTCCGCACTAAAAAGTCCGAACCTTGATTTTGAACAATTGGACAGGTTTATAGCGTACTGTGAATATTATAAAATTCAACCAATTCTTTGCTTTAACAAAGAAGACCTTGACGATTTTACCGAGTTAAGAGAACAGATTATTGAGACCTACAAAAAATACTATATTATATTTACTTCAGCATTGGTAAAAACAGGATTAGAAGATTTATTACCAATATTAAAAGATAATACAACTTTATTGTGTGGATGTTCAGGAGTAGGTAAATCGTCACTTCTAAATGCCCTTTTCGATAACTTAAATTTAAGAACGAAACAGGTAAGCAATAAAACTCAAAAAGGTGTTCATACAACAAGACATTGTGAACTGATTAAAATAGATGCAAATACTTTTGTAGTGGATTCTCCGGGGTTTTCAAATCTGACTTTTGATTTTCTTCTTCCGACAGAAATTCAAAAACTCTTTTTTGAGTTTGAAGAAAAGGATTTAGGCTGCAAATTTAAGGACTGCCTGCATATTGATGAAGCTGGCTGTGTATTTGAAGAAATTAAAAAAACATTTTCACCCTCCAGATTTGATAGTTATAAAAAGTTAGTATTGGAAGCTAAGAAATTCAAAGAAAAAATCAAAGTTTCAACACAAAAAGTTGAAGAAAAAGTAAAATATAATTTAAATAAAAAAATAACGAAAATTTCATCAAGAAAGAGAGAAATATCAAGAAAACAAAATAAACAAAAACTCCAGAAAGAAGATTACAATGAATGAAGAAACAAAGAAAAATTATAATGAATATCTTGAAGTAATAAATAAAGAACTTGAGAAATCAATAAAAGTTGAATATCCGAACAAAATCTATGAATCAATGAGATATTCTCTCCTGCTTGGCGGAAAAAGATTAAGACCTGTCATGGCACTCGAAACAGCTAGAATATTAGGATGCGAAAGAGAGAAGGTTTTGCCTACAGCAATTGCAATTGAAATGCTGCATTGCCAAAGTCTTATTCATGACGATCTTCCCTGTATGGATAATGACGATTTCAGAAGAGGAAAACCATCAAATCATAAAGCATTTGATGAAGCAACTGCAGTTTTAGCAGGGGATGCGCTTTTATCTTATGCACCTAAATTTATTATTGAAAAAACTCCGACAACTGTTTCAAATACTGCCATATTAAATGTATTGAAAGAATTTTTTATAGCAGCGGGTGTTGACGGGATAATATCAGGACAAATTGTAGATTTAGAATCTGAACATAAGAAAATTGACGAAAAAACACTGAATTTTTTATATGAATATAAAACAGCAAAACTCTTCAAATTAGCTGTCAGAACAAGTGCAATAATTGCTGAAGCTGATAATAATAAACTTGAAGCACTGACGAAATATGCTGAATATTTCGGGCATGCTTTTCAGATATATGACGATATTTTAGATGAAATTTCAACATTTGAAGAAATCGGAAAAACGCCAAAGAAAGATGCGAATGTCGAAAAATCAAATTATGTAACGCTTTTCGGAATAGATAAAGCAAAAGAACGTCTAAAGTTTCTTACAAAAAATGCTTGTGATATACTAATTAAAGAAAATCTAAAATCTAAACTTTTGGAAGAGATAGCCACAGACTTAGTGGAAAGGGTTAATTAATGTTTCTAAACAGCGGATATGAAGTTATATTTACAGGTATCGAAGCTGCGTTTATGGCACAGGTTTTAAAATTTATCGGATATTCACTTTTAAACAGAAAGATAGATTTTTCTGTTCTGACTACAACAGGGAGAATGCCAAGTTCACATACTGCCGGTGTTACTGCAGTTTCAACAACAGTAGCAATTATAACAGGGCTTGATTCAATTGAATTTGCAATAGCTTTAACATTTACTCTTGTTGTTATGTACGATGCCGCAGGATTAAGACGCTCAACCGGCAAAATCGCTTCTTGTTTAAACAAAATAATGGAAGAAATTTATACACAAGGTCAGGCAGCACCACAAAGGCTAAAAGAACTTTTAGGACACACTCCTCTCGAAGTATTCGGCGGGCTTATTCTTGGTGTAGCACTTGCTTTCTTTAATCATTATTATGTTTTTCAATAGGAAAATATGAATAAATTCGAATTTTTAGATTTAATAGATGAAGCAATTATTGTTCTGAACAATAAAAATGAAATAATTTTCAGAAATAATACGCTAAAAAGGAAATTTGGCAATTTTGAAAGTATTTCCAAAATATCAAATTATTTTAACTTTGAAATATGTGCGCTTAATTCAGACAACATACAAAACACAACACCTATAAATTTACTGCTTGAATCAAATGAAAACTTCTTTTGTTTCTGTAACTACCAAAAATCTAAAGATGAATATTTATATATAAACCTTTACTCAATAAAATACAAGAAATTTCTTGTAATATTTTTTAAAGATGTAACATCTACAGTTAACTTAGAACGAAGTGAAGACGAAATCAACGAACTTGAAATTAAAAACACAATACTTCGTCAGGAAACCAATAAATATGCTCAATTAAAGCAAACAGCGCAGGAGCAGGTTTTAAAACTTGCCGTATTAAACAGAATTTCAACAACAATCAGAGAATCAACGGAAATATCTGAAATTATAAACTCTGCAATAACTGAAATTCATAATCATTTAGGAGCTCTGAAAACATATTTTGCAAAACTTCAGGGAAATAAACTAAAAATAAGGTATGCAAACGGATTATCAGCTGAAGATTTAATGAACACCACTATTATAGCTGATACAGAAACAATTACGAATATAAAAGAAAACAAAATTTCAATAAATTCCTGTATTAAAGAATCCGTTGACTCAAAAAAAATGCTTCCCAAAGGAACCAGAAAGCTTATCATTCCAATATATTACAAGTCAAAACAATTTGGTAATATTATTTCTTTCACAACACATAAAATTTCGCTGGAAGATAATATCGACATATTTAACTCAATTGCAACTCAATTAGGCAATGCAATAATGCAGAGTGAATTAATTGATGAGTTAAATAAAAAGAACAAAAAGCTTGAAAAAACACTAAAGGTATTAAAAGATACACAACTGCAACTCATTAATTCGGAAAAATTGGCCTCAGTTGGTCAACTTGTAGCAGGAGTAGCACATGAAATCAACACCCCACTTGCATGTATTAATTCAAATAATGAAATTATTTCAAGACTTTTAGATAAAAATGAACAATTGACCGACAAAAAAATTAAGATGTTCACAGAACTCAATAATATAGA
>JAEEGL016929986.1_pt1 | contig 23627 bp, 19 predicted proteins | sample 9134231 | NCBI WGS metagenome assembly JAEEGL01 (sample SAMN16246548, study PRJNA631951) | gut metagenome | biome: gut microbiome; feature: rumen; material: fiber-attached | host: Bos | place: Iran: Karaj | collected 2018-10 | reverse complement strand
CGGTATCTGAGTCGACAAACTGAAAGCGGGAAGAATAAAATGCTGGACAAATAAATCTCTATATGCTATACTTTTAGTATCTAAAACGAAATTGATTATAAGGTGATAATATGTACTATGGCAAAATGACAAATGAGCTTGAGAGACTATATGATGAATATAGAAAAAAATGGGGCTGTGACCCAAGTGGATACGAAAATGCTGAGTACGGCATCGATGAATATAGAGAATATGTTTCTGATATAAAAAAAGCCTTAAAGCTGGGGATTGAATTGCCGGATTTATATCCACATGATGATGAGTTTTAATACCAACTTAACCGCCTCACCTGAGGGCGGTTTTCTTACACCCTATCGGAGGTGATAAAAATGACCGCAGCATTCATTCGTGAGGACTGACGTTCGGCGAAAGGAGAATAGAATGGGTGAAAACAACGAGGAAAGAATAGTTATGCTGACCATAAAGGAGGCGGCGGCTCTTGTGGAGGGGCTGACCGAGTACAGAGTCCGTCAGATGTGCATAAACAATCAGGTGCCGCACATAATGGCAGGCAAGAAATATCTCATCAACAAGGAATTGTTCCTCAGGTATCTGCGTGGGGAGACTGCGTAAATAAATAGTGTGAAAAGGCGCGTTTCTGCTGGACTTTTCTGCCGCGTTGTGGTATGATGTCCTTGGTAGAAACGCGCCGTATTATTGAACGGAGGTTTTATATATGGCGGCTATCAGAAAAAGAAAAAACGGTTCGTATGAAATAAGAGTCTCCTGCGGTTACGGAGTCGACGGCAAGCAGCACAATCAGTACAGGAGCTATTATCCAGAGCCCGGAATGACTCCGCGGCAGATTGAGAGGGAAGTCAACAAAATGGCGGTGCTGTTCGAGGAAGAGTGCATGAGGGGACAGATCACTTCAGCGATAAAGTTCCAGAGATTTGCTGAGCAGTGGTTCGAGGAGTACGCGAAGATCAACCTCAGACCGACCTCGTATTCACGAATGAAACAGCTCACCAAGCGTGTCTATCCTGCACTGGGACACAAGCGAATGGACAAGTTGACTGCGCGCGACATTCAGCGTTTCATCACCGACATGATGATAAACGGCAGGAACGAGACTACAGGTAAACCGCTCTCACGCAAGACAGCGGTCCACCACCTGAGCTTCATCAGCGACGTGTTTACATACGCGATACGAATGGGTATGCTGAGCGACAATCCGTGCAGACGAGTGTTCGTGCCGAAGCAGGAGCAGCTTGAAAAGGAGATATTCACGCTGGACGAGGTGAGGACTCTGTTCGCAAATCTGGAAAACGAGCCGATGAAGTATCAGCTGTACCTTATGCTTGCGATATACAGCGGATTCCGCCGCAGTGAAATGCTGGGACTTGAGTGGAAGGACATAGACTTTGAAAATGACCTCATCCACGTCAGACGAACCTCGCAGTACACCGCAGAGAAGGGTATCTACACTGACACCACCAAGACGCGGAGCTCCAAGCGTGTATCTAAGATGCCAGTGATAATAATGGACCTGCTGAGGCGGTTCAGAACGGAGCAGACTATCGAGGCGCGACGGCTCGGGACAAAGTGGGTGGAGAACGACAGGCTGTTCACGAAGTGGAACGGCGAGCCTATGAATCCGCAGACGCCGTTCGAGTGGCTGAAGGGCTACTGCGGACGTGTGGGAGTGCCCTTCAAAAACATACACTCCCTGCGTCACCTGCACGCGAGTCTGCTTATATTCGAGGGAGTGGACGTGGTGGCGGTCTCGGCTGATATGGGCCACAGCGTCGTAGGTACGACTTTGAATCTGTATTCCCATATGTTCCAGGAGGCGAGGGCTCGCAACTGCGAGGCTATCACCAACGCTCTGAAGTTCGCTCATCAGCCTGCGGAGTGCGTGAAATATGACGTTCAGAACCGCGGCGGTGAGCAGTTCGGGACATAAAAATGACCGCAGAGCCAGAACTCTGCGGCACACCTGAAAATAGTCAAAAGTGGTAATAAGTGGTCAGTAAGTGGTTATGGGTAGTTGGTTAAAATAATAAAAAACTGCAAACGGCTTAGAATAGCCATTTGCAGTAACCAATTAATGTGTATGTGTTACAATATTGATACTACTTCATGCGCGAAAAAAGTTCGCGCCCCAATTTTACTGAGACGCGAACTTGCCTGCGTTAACTCCCCACTAGCCAGGTAAAACTATTGATACCGTTTTTCATTTGCAATAATACTTCATTAATTATAATTCGAGTAAACATCAGTTTTTACAAAAACTGTATATTTATACAAACATATTATCGATAAATCTTAATCCCAAAAAGTTTATAATTATTAGCTTATTTAATAAGAGAAATATTTAATCATACTTTTGACAGTTTTACTAATATTTCTTTGGCTTTTGAATCCGTTGGATTAAGTGAAGTTTCCCATTTTGAGGCATTTACAAATCTGATTTCATCAACCTTAAATCCTACCGATTTGCATAAATCAATTATTTCACTTTCATAAAAGCGCTTATCTCTTACAATTAACTCAACAGGTAATGAACGTCCAACCCTAAATTGTTCACGCCTATACACGACACCTTTATCCTTATCTAAAAGATAATAATCTGGATCAAAAATATTACCTGTTTGTTCCATAGTCTGACTTGGTTTTAGAGATAATAATCTATTAGGTTCTTCCTTTAAGATGAACGTATTTTTAGCAATAGCTTCCGTTAGATGCCTATTCATTACAGAAATAAAAGCAATTCCGCCTTTCTTCAAATGTTTATATATGTTTTTTATGATTAACATATTGTTTTCATAATCCGCATATGTTCCAACAACATCGTATAGACATAAAGCTAAATCAAATTGTTGTGCTATTTTTACTTTTCTACAGTCTTCAACATACCATGAGATATTTAAGGACGAATCTGCACATTTTTCTGCAATCTCAATGTTTTTTTCAACATAGTCAATTGCTGTAACATCGTAACCTCTTTTGGCTAATTCAATAGTATGCCTTCCTTGTCCACATCCCCAATCAATAATTTTAGATTCATAACTAATACTTACTTTACTTAAAATATAATCTACATTGTTGATGGTATGATTCATCCATTGTTGTGAGGGAGTAACAATCATTCTTGAATAAGCTGTATGAGCAACACTGTCACATGAATCAAGTAAATTATTAATCTCCTCTTCAGATAACTCAAACGGTAATTGATCATTAAAAGTAAATGCTATCCACTCCCATCCTTCTTTGAGTTTTCCTAAACTCCAAGGGACTGTATCGGATACAACATTATCTATCATATCATCCACATTTGAGTGATCAACATAGAAGCAAGTGTTTATTGCAGATAACCCTTCTTTAATATCATATTCGATATCACTAAAAATATAAGGAATATTTTCTACTCCAATATTAAGAATTTTCTTTATGTTGTGCTTTATTCTTATAGGATCACTACGTCTTCTTGTTGCTTTTTCTAAAGCCCTAATTGCATAAGGATTAGCACTTACAATTCCCCAAGCAAAGTGATCAGTAAATCCCCAAATTGAGTGTAGTATTGTTTTGGCAATATTTTTATGACGATAATCCTCATGAACTACTAACTGTGTAACCCACGATACTATTCCATATTGAGTTTTCATTCTAAGGGCAATAGCATATCCAATCATTATTCCATTATCGCTAGCCCAATAAATATCAGAATTCTGGTTTTCAAGCCATTTTTTAATTGCTGTAATAGATAACTTTATATTTGTTCCTGCTTTACTTCCTTTTTCTTTACTCCATTTTCCATATTGTGTTGAATATAAAGCAGAACACTGAGATAACAAATCATCATTGACTAAATTTCCGCAAATCCATTCATACTTTATCGCCAAATAAAACACCTCCAACCGTCGAAGAATTATTGTTAACAAATGTCATCAAATAATACCGGTATTTTCATCTTAAATTCAAGTAACATTTTCTGAGTAATCTCTCGCATTTGAGGATGAGCTGCAGCTGAGCATCTAAGCCTAAAAAAATGTCTCCATTCTCTAATATTCATTGTTACTACAATTTCTGTTTTTAAGCTATTGGGTAATATGTCTCTAGCTTCTTGTGGCTTTGCCCCCATTTGAATCAGTTTGTTATAATTATATTCAATCTGTTCCATTTGCTTATACCAAATCTGGTATTTCTCATCTGAATCACTCCAAAAGCAAGGCTTTATAAAAGTAAGTTCACATCCAAACTTTCCATCACTATAATTGCAATATCTAGTACTTTCTTGACTATAACTTGCAATCCTATGTCTGACTATTTCATGTGATATTCCTCTATCACATATAATCGTAACAGTTATTTTTTCATGTTCCAAAACAGATTCGTGACCTCTTTTTATAATATTGGCAATAAAATTTGAAGCAGAATCATCTGTTATTTTATCCTCACTTTTATAACATACACGTGCAGCTTTTTCAATTTTTTTTAATATATAAGAACCATCAATATCATCGTTAAACCTAAAAGAAGAATTAATAACTTTCATATAAAACCTCCATTTTTTATTTTCATTAGATGATTATATAGATTTAATAAATTTTTAGTATGTCGAGGAACAAGAAAGTCCTAACATTTCTTATGCTTCATCTAAATTTCAATAATAATACTCCTATATTACAATAGGTTAATTATATATGCAATCGATTTAATTTAGTAAAAACTTTCCAAATAAATTTACAAGCAATAAAGTGTTATAATGTAAAAATGCCACATAATAAAGAACGCAACTGTTCGCTTTTCAAGATTAATTTAATTAACTTTAAATTGAGTTTCAATTATAGATGAATGTTTTTTAGATTTAGTATCATAATTTATTCCAACAAGAATAATTTTACCTGTATATTCAGATATTTTATCCGTATACTGCTTACGTTTGATCTGCTCAATTGCAGTATCAGCGGATTTATCCCACTTAAGCTCTATTAACATAGCGGGTTTATCGGAAGTCTTTCGCGGTATAAAAACGAGATCCGCAAAGCCTTTTCCAGTCGCAAGCTCTCTATGCACAATATAGTCTTTTTTTGCTGAATAATAAGCCAAAGATATTATACAACTCAAAGACGTTTCATTGTTATATCCTATGTTAGAAGCATTCTCGTCGTGGACCTTTTCTACCATTTTAGCGACCTTTTCCTCATTACAATTGATCGTCGCTTCTATCAGCTCGTCAGAAGAACGGATAGCATTCATAACAGCTTCCCAGCCACCGTCCTCGATAGAGTTGATAAACTCCTGCTGTACCTCACTATTCGGAATCCATACCTTTCCATCATTATAGGTAAGGTAGCCAAGATGAATAAGAAGCGTAAGCACATCATCGGCACTGTTAAAGGTGCTCATGTCGTTCTGGAACTTTCCAGTATTAACGCTGACTTTTTCTCCTGCTATCATATCGATAACCTTTTCACGGAGTCCATCAAAATTCATCTGTATATAGAACTTTAATGCTTCGTAGGTTTCAGTTGAAGTCCAATAACTGTCAAAGTCGTGTCCTGTCATAGACATTACTACAGAACGGGGGTTATATATCGAAACGCCCTTTAAATCATATCCATCGTACCAACACTTGGTTTCCTCAAATGGCATATTATATTTTTCACAGAGCTCCTGAACCTCTGCTTCGGTAAATCCAGTAAATTCAGCATATTCACGAGTATTTGTCATCGCAATCTCAGTGAACATATTAAGAGCTGAGTGCTTACCATATTTTTTTATTGGCAGTATTCCTGTCATATATGCAAGTGCTACATAGCTTTGATCTTTTAATGTGTCCCTTAAAAAATCAAGATACTTCTCCTGAGAGTCCTTATCATTTTTCAGTTCTCTGAATACGCAGTCCCATTCATCTATTATGAATATAAACGGTATCTTGTACTGCGCAAAAGCTTTATTCAAAACGTTAAGCAGTGTCTTTCTTCTTGGCATATTCAAATCAGGATACTGTTCAATGACCTCGTCAATAATATCCTCGCATATAAATTGTATCATTTCATCAATATTCTTTGATTCGCCAAGAAAATTCACCATATTCATATGAATAACATTATATTTATTCAAATGCTTTTCATAGGTCGGATCAGAAGATATTTTGTATTTGCTGAACATTTCTTTAGAATCACAGCCTCTGCTATAATAAGCAACAAGCATATTCGCAGCCATTGACTTTCCAAAACGTCTTGGTCTGCTAACGCATATAAAACGTTGCTCGGTATATATCTGAGAATTTGTTTGCTTAATAAGCTCACTTTTATCAACATATATTTCTGAATTAAGTGCCATCTGAAAATCTATATTATCAGGATTAAGGTATATTCCCATTGCCGTTCCTCCTTTGAATTAAATACTTATTATTATAATCTATATCATACAAAGAATCATCTTTTTGAGTGAAAAAGGCATCTTTATCCCTTTTTTATGCCATGCTCAGGTTTTAATTAACAAGGCGCCATGTATAATAGAGTCTGAAAAATCTATAATTCAAGTTAGGCATTCTAAATTATCCTGTCAAAATATGATTCTACATAATGACATTTGAAATATTAAAAAAAATGTGTTTTAACATTAGTTTATTAGTATATGTACTTTCACAAATATTATAGTTTGAAGAGCAAAAGATTGAAGAAAGTTTTTTGGTTATTCTATCAGGGAAACTACTGTCATGAATTTTACAAATTGATGCAATAACAACCGCCAAATCTAAGTCCTTTACAATAAACCCTAACATTATATTTTTGTTATTGCAGGTATGATATTTAGGCTTATCAGCAACAAAGCGAGAAACACCTTCATTAATATATTTCTTATATAATGTTGAAGTTCCATCTATTCTCTTACATTCGACAATATAGTAATCGCTTCTATCTATAAAATAGTTTTCCGAAATCACTTTAATATCAATTCTTCCGTCATATGTATATGAACTATAATTATATGATTCGGGAACTTCTGGCATGAATCTCAAAGGAATATTACAAATTGTATTTTTAAAAGTGTCATTATCCAAATAATTTTCTAAAAGATAATTTCTAATTTTTTCTTCATGATTTGGAAGAGATTCTCCATAACAAAGGCAATCATTTATCATTTTTAAACAACTTTTAATCAATGCATCTACTATGGTATCGAAAACATATTGTTTACTAATATCGTTAAGATGAGTATTTTTAAACCCGTGCATTAGTCATCTCCTCCTTTTGAAAACAATATTTCAGACATTACCTCTGCACTATCTAATTCTGCAATTGCAGGATGCCAGTTTTTGTAAATATTCGTTTTAATTATGAAAAAAGAGTCCTCATTAAAGTGTATTATATCATTTATTTCATAAAACTTATCATTATGCGGATATACAGAAAACTCTGTTAATAATTTAGTATGTTCATCAATTTCATTTGAAATATTGATTTCTTCGATAGGTTTATTATCGGATATTTTTAATTTAAAAACAGTATAACGATTTTTAATATTTGGATATAATTTAACCGAAACATACATATCATATAAATTGTATATTTTTGAAAATTGCTCGATAAAACATTTGCTGTATTCTTTTAAATCATCAATTGTTGCTTTTCTATAACAAAATCTGTTTTCTTTTTCGGTTAGTTCTGGAATTGAAATATTAAGCGAATAATCAATAAATTTATTATTATTCATTCCAAAGATGGATAAAACTTTTTCGTCTATACAATCTATTAAGGATAATGTTTCCTCATTCAAAGATATTACATTTTTTATTTGTATCTTTTCTACTAAATCAACTAAATCCTGAGAGTAAACATAAGGAAATGAAAGCACCTCCCTCATAAAACGCTGTTCCCTCTCAATTCCAACAGAAGAACCTAACATTATATTTAGATATGCATAAAAAGATGAGTTTAATAAACCAACTAAATTTAAAAGAATGTCCTTTTGATCATTGTTGGATTTTATAACATACATAGTTTCTTTGCATATTAGTTTTTCATCTGAATAAGCAGATCGCATTTTGAAATTATTACAATTTAAACCTTTTGCAGTAAAACAATGAGGAGGTTCAAATAATTCCTTGTTGCGAGTTCTGTGAATAGCGGGCTTTGAAAACAGATTATTTTTATTAATGTTAAGTAAAAAATGACTTACACCTTTTTTGGAATCTAATAAGGGTGATCCCATTAAGTCAGTGGAGTCTTGAGCGTCACCTTTATTATCCTGTATTCCTGCACCATATATTATGGGAGGAACAGCATTATCCATACAATCTTGGATAGTACTAAAGTTTTCTTTTAATTTGATTATATTATCAATATCGTAGCTAAATCCATAAACTATAGTCTTCCAAGCCCAATCATTATTATACAATAAACTTTGAAGAATACTTTTTACATCTGTTTTTTCAATACATATTACTTTGAAAAGCTTAAAGAAGATATTGGGTTTAACAGATATATATGTGAACCTGTTATTTAAATTATTACGATTATTACAATATCTAAATGATAAAATAGCAGCAGGGGCATTAGCATTTTCAAAAACTAGTTTTCGAACTGATGATAATTCGATAATATTATTTATTTCTGTATTTTTTAATAAAAACTTACGAAAATTAACTGCTTGACTTTTTTTGGTATATAGTAGTTTTGAATGAATAATAAAACAACAAGTAGTATTTTCAGAACAAAAATCCTTTGCACGGAAAATAAAACTTCTACAAATTTCATTATTAAGCTGTTTGTCTAAGTAACCGTTAAGTTTGCAATATGATAGGTGTAAACCGTCCTTAACATTTCCCCAAGGAGGATTACCCATAATAAAATCAAAAGAGATATTTTTTGAAGATAGATTAATAAGAGCTATTTCATCAAAAAAATCGCAAACGAATAAGTTCTTACCTTTTAAATTTGGCAAAGTAAACTCAGAAAGCGTTTTGGGATCTTTATAGTCTAAAATAGTTAAGTATAGCGAAAAAATTGTTACATCTATAGCCTCTTCATTAATGTCGATACCATAAATATTTTCGGTTAGAAGATCTTTTAATACTTTATCATCTTTATAATAGAGTCTACCCCCCAAGTGTTCTTGTATTATTCTTCTATAGCTATCAACAAGAAAAATACCTGAACCACAAGATGGATCTAATATTTTAAAAGAATGTTTTTCTTTTAATGCTTTTGTAACTGTTTTATCTAAAATATATTCGACAAGATAATTAGGAGTATAAAAAGCATTATCATTATCACGTTTTTTCTTTCCGAGAAGAATTTCATAAATATTGCTAATTAATTCTACAGGTATTATATTGAAATCATATAATTGAAAAAAAGACAGTTGTCCATTATTCATGGTTTTATTACCCAAGAAAAAATCATGTAAAAGTATAAATACTTCATCTGTGAGTTCTGGGCTTTTAATCTCTTCGCCTAGTTCAAATAAGTTTCCGTTGAATTTAGATTTTAGATGTTCAAATAATTTATAAATCAATTTTTTGTTTTTGACAATTCTAAGGAATTCATTTTGCGATATTGTTTTATCTGTAGAAAAGTTTTCATAATCGAGATCAACACCCCTATCAATTAGATACCTAATAAAAATAAGTCTTAATATCAACTTTGTAGAAAAACATATTTTATAAGTATTGTTCAATTCATCGGATAGATAAAGAATATTATCTAGAAGATGTTGGTTTAGTTTTACTTCTGAATAGTTATCAATAAACTTATTCCAAAACTCTGGATCCGATATTTGCCAATAAGAGAAATCCGAATTTTCATTGCATTTGTTAATTAAGCTTGATTCAATTAACTTAAGTTTGTGCTCTGACAAATCAATCGACAGGCCGTTAAATATTTTTACCGAATTATCGCTACAAAAAATAGCAACTGGGATTTGAGCATTCCATAATAGCTCACTAATAGTTTTAAACGAATTGTTGTCGTTAAATTCTTTATCAAAAAACAGTATAAATGGAGTATTATTAACAACATACATGGCATATGGATTGATTATATTTAATATTCGTTTAAAGTGCGATGATACTGGTGAATAATTGATTTGATTCAATTTAAAAAGATTACTAGAAGAGGCGTACCCTAATTGATCAATTACTTTATCGATTGGCAACTGAAACGTTTTCATTCAAATACCCTCCTTAAATATGACATTTATACATAATACTGACAAAAAAATAATCATTATTATTATATCACATAAACTAAAATAGTGCAATAGTATTTTGATGCGTTATCACTGAAATTTGAAGAATTATAATAGATACCAGATGATTAGCAAAATATACATACTGTATTTAATTGGCATTTGTTTATAAATAATATCATAAAAAGCTGTCATTGTAGATATTCGGCTATCTCGCACATGATAAGTATGAAGAAACATAATATAGAAAATCGAACGCAAGAGTTCGAACATTTGTATTTGTCATTAACCTTTTTTGAAAAATATATTCATTTTATATGTTACATAGGAACAATGATATATAGCTAAATATAAAAACAATTGTCCGCGCTATTTGAACATTTTTTCAAATTCCATAGGAGCTCCACTTTCGGTTGACTTTTTCTATGGGCTTGTGGTAAAATAGATTTATTCTTACCAAATCATCAATCAGTTTAATCTAATTATAAATACACAGGGGGAAAGATGATAATGTCTACTAAAACATACAATCAACATTTATATTGTTGTAAAGCAAGTAGTATTGAAGTGTACTTTGAGTACAAAAATTCGGTGGTTTTCGACACTGGAAATAAGATAAATACCGGCGATGAATATGGGATTTATGAATGTAAAGAATTATCTGTTATTACAGAATGTGAACTAGAACAATATACTGATTCATTTGAAACAAATAGGTACAGTAGAGGTAACAATTTAGTAATCCAAGGTATAATTACTTTTTTTACAGGGATACCACTTACAATTTACAATAGTCAGTCATGTTCGGCAGACATTATACCAATAGAATATACAAAACAAGATACTCATTTGAGAATTGAAGGCATAGATTACACCGATGATCTAAATAAAGTCTTAATTAAATTGAGTGAAGAACCTGCATTAATCATTACTTTGCTTGATAGATGGAGAAAAGCGGCTTTTTTGAAATCACAAAGTTTCGATGCTGATTTGTATTATGACGAAGCAACATTAAGTTTCTTTCATATTTTTGAAATGCTCGGAGAATGTTTTAGTAAAGAACTAAAAGATAAACTTGAATATAATATCGATAGTATGCTACACAATCATTTTAAAAATTTTTACTTTGGCGAACATCAGATTAAACAGATGGTAGAGCAGAACAAAAAATCGGTTAGTAGCCTTTTGATTGGCAACTTTCTCAATCTTGCAATTAAACTTAAATATTTTCTGGATAAGTATGACCTTTTGGACGAAAATGTAGCTTTTTTTATCGACAATATGATTAAAATACGGAATGCTATCGCACATGGAAGAATAACATATAAGAATAACTATATCTGGCCACTGTCTCCATTCTATAATCTCGGTAAAGACTCATATGACAATGTTGAATTTCTTTTCTTCTTATCTGCAGTTATGATTTCTAAATTTATTGGCATTAGTTGTTGGGAAGACGAATGGAATGAAGCAAAGACTTTTTTAATGCCGCCAAAAAACATAATATCAGATTTTCTACAAATGAAACTTGACATGAAACATTTTAATAATGAAACGCTAATTCATGGAAATACATACAATATTACTTGGAGAACATTATTCAATTATTACATTAAGAATCCCAAGCAAGCAATAATAGAAAGCTTAGGAAATGTGTTGAAAAAGCTATTCTTAAATGCGACAATCTATGAAGAAAATGCATTTGATATTTTTAATATATCCATTATTTTGGCAGATTCCGGAATTTTAGATATTAAGAAAAAAGCTATTGAGAATGTAAAAAAAATAATATCTAATGGATGGTACGGGTGGTCAAACTTTAAAGATGCATACACATATTTAGAATTTTATTCCGTTCCTGTAACTTGGTACAAGAAATTTCTGTTAGAGGAAGGATATAATGATTGTTGAATTTACTCTGGTTAGCAAAATAAGGGGGAAAGAAAAATTACGAAGAATTATTGTCATATCACCAGAAAATTTTTATATCATCACCTTTTTTGGATTTCTCCCCTTAAGGGAATTATATCACAAAGCAAGCAGTAATAAGAATAAACTGAATTCAAGTCAATAATTCGGACTTTACTTCATATCCGCCCTTAAAAGTGATGGATATTTCATCTTTACTGAGAATTTTAACACATTCAACAACCTTACGCACCAATACGTCATCGTACTGCTCAAGTTGAAAAGTACTGTTATCAATATCCGCTTTTATGTCGTCGACAAGTTCATTCTGCTCGACTTCTCCCTGCGCTTTGAGTGAAAGGAGCTTCTGACTCAGCTTTTCTTCTTCGCTATACAGACTTGCGAACTCATCATCGAGGGAGTCCGAAGCACAAGTCCCTGTTGCAATAAGGTTTACGAAGTCATTACGTGCTTGGTCTATCTCCTTGAGCCGCTGTTCTATCTGCTGTATCTCGTTACCGTTTGTTCCCGAAATAACTGTACTTGTCGCAGATTTCAGCACCTTTGCCACATCATCGCCACAGTTATAAAAATCGTTTATAGCTCTCACAATAGCATTATGAAGCGGCTGTTCGTCTATTGTAGGAGATTTGCAGTATTTCGGACCGTGTTCTAGGCGATTAATGCATCGCCACACTGTCCTGTCCCTGTTATGTGAAGTCCAGCGGCATCGTCTATAAGCTGTACCACATTCACCGCATTTAAGAAGCTCTGTCAAGGCATATTTGCTATTATACCGTCCCTGTTCCGTAATTGTATTTGTACACACGCTTCTTTTGGCATTTCTGCGAGCGATCTCCTGCTGTACTATATTAAACGTAGCTTTATCAATAATCGCGGGATGACAGTCGCTAACATAGTACATTGGACGTTCACCATTATTTTTGACCGCCTTGTGTGATATGCAGTCAATAGTATATGTCTTTTGCAGCAGGCAGTCACCAATATACTTTTCGTTCTGGAGTATCCTTTTTATAAGCATTGCACTCCATTTACCGCTTTTAGAGCGTGTTGGATATTTTTTATTATTTAGCTCCTGTGCAATCGTATGTGTTGAACCGCCGTCAATATACAGTTTGAAAATAAACTGTATAACCTCAGCTTCTTCAGGAATAATAACAGGTTTTCCGTCATCGCCCTTTTTGTAGCCGAGGAGGTACTTGTAGTTATATCGTACTTTTCCCTCTTTAAAAGCCATCTGATTACCAAGAGTGATATTTTTGCTTATAGACTCACTTTCAGCCTGCGCAAAGCTGCTGTACAATGATAAGATGAATTCACTTTGTGCCGTCAGGGTATTGATATTTTCCTTTTCAAAAATCACACCGATTCCGAGACTTTTCAGCAGTCTTATATATTCAAGACAGTCAACGGTGTTTCGGGCGAATCTACTTGTTGACTTACAAAGTATGAGGTCGATTTTCTTCTTTTTGCACATACGGATCATACGGTTAAACTCAGTCCTGTTTTTTGTCTGTGTCCCGCTGATGCCCTCGTCTGCGAATATCCCTGCAAGCGTCCATTCAGTATTTGAGGATATATAATTGGTATAGTATTCGATCTGCACCTGATAGCTGTTCTGCTGTTCTTCCTGCTCTGTACTTACTCGGCAGTAGGCAGCAACATTAAGACGCTTAAACTGAGGCTTACCGTCAACAACTTGTTGCTTAGCTGGGATTATCCTTACATTTGCTGCCGCTTCCATTGTCATCGTTCCTTTCAGTTTCATTTTTGATAATAACGCCGTTGATAAACTCGGCTTCTATAACGCAGGAATGGCTCACCGTTATCCGCTTTACGCAAGATCTCAGCAAGCCAATGTCAAGTGTATTAAGTTGATCCATGTTATCAATCAGAGAATTCAAAAGTTCTGTTTTCTGGTTAACATCGCAGTATGTGCAGTGCTTGTATTTCAGTTCGGCAAGCCTGAGAATTTCGTTTCTGATCTCGTCAGCACTTTTAGTGCCATTGTCAATGGCACGATCAATGTCGCTCTGCTTACAGAGTATCTCAGACGTCGGACTGTACTCGCTGACAGGAGCCTCGGCTTCAATAAGCGCGGGATTTACGATTACTGTATTCAGAATATTGAGAATTGCGCTCGTCAGCATTTCGTCTGTCAACTTGAATAAATAAGGGTGACAGTCGAGGTTGCGGCAGTCCCACAGTTCAGCCTTTGTCCTGAACAGACGCTTGCCGCATTCCTTGCAAACCGTAAGATTTCGGACTTCCTGTAGCTTATCGGGAACTATACAGAGCGAAGTTGCTTTAGCAGTTTTGTGTTCGTTTACAATTCTGAAAACGTTCTCGCTTATGAGCTGCGGATAAACGTCCGTACCGAGATATTTCTCGTTTTCAAGCACATGCTTTACCATGTTTTTATTCCACGCAGTTCTCTCGCTGTAGGGGACAGCCATTTCCCTTGCTATCTCATTCAGACTGCGCCCAGCCATATACTCGCTAAAAATTGTTAAAACCGCGAGCACCTCGGAAGGCTCAGTTTCAATTGTACCATTTTGCATTGTATAGCCGAATGGTATTGTTCTATTTTTACCCATGTTTTTCACCTCCTGTTTGACACAACTATACCATAAAGGAGGCCTTTTTTCTATTCACCACAACCGACAAAAATGCTCCCTGTTTTTCGTGCAGAGAGCATAAATGCTTTGCTTATTCACTTCCAAATAACTTAGGGTAGTCTATAGTTTGATCCTTGCCTCCCTTTCATTTATAATTGAGCAAAGCAAGGTGTATTTTGGTGAAATGCCGACTCCTGGCTTTATAGACAAGCAATATTTCTAATAAAATCAATCGCCAAGTTAAGATCATCTTTACCTTTTGAAACAAATAATTGTGCCTCTAAATTTTCGGATACCTCTTTTGCGTACAAGACTTCCTCGTTTTGAAAGTTTTCTATGCTGTTAACCAAAATATTAATGCCATCTCTTTCCTTGCGACGCTTAACAATAATATCAGGCTTCTCCGTCAGAACGATAATAGCCTCCGGCTTTAAATATAGAAACAAATCATATGGAACGCGTTGCACTTCACTTAGTTCGTTCAACAAACAAAAGTGTCCATCGAGAATAAAACAAGGATGATCTTCTCTAAGTTTATTGACTGCAGCCAAAAGGTATTTTTGATTCTCATCAATATCTAATACCGTTTTATCCTTTTTAAACGCTGAATTCCGAGCTTTTGAGATTAATTCACTGGCAGAGAAAAATGGTATTTCCATCTGTTCCTTTACGATATTACAAAAAACGTTTTCCCAACGCCATGAATGCCACTTATGAAAATCACTATAATATACATCTCCTATTTCAAACATTCATTTTAATGGTTCTCTTATTATTGAAGTGCATTTTCATTTCAACAATCTATGTAAACAAATGACTGAGGAGCAGTTTTTACTCCAAAATCTTGCAAATCTTTAGTCTTTGAGTACTTCTTAACTTTTCCCAAACAGTAAGCAAATGCTGTATCAAGATTATGAAAATATGTATCAAAGAACTTCTTTTTTATTCCTGCGTTTTTTGAAGTCCTTTTCCAAACATCATGAGGGGTTCCCTGAATAAGATCGATCACTTCAACTTCTGCAACAACTTTCATTTCCGGTGCAGTAGAATAAATGATAATACTTTCGATGCGCCGTCTACATTTTATTTTTCTGAATTCATACTTTTTGGTACCAGCAAGAATATTGCTGACATGTTCAGGATTGATCGACATCAAGACCTTGCACACAATACCGCCTCCAATTAATTCTTATTTTCTATTTTATCAATTTGTTTTCATCTTGTTTTGCCAGCCACAAAATTGCTTTGAAATCGTCCATGGTATATATAGCTTGGTAGGGAAGATTGTTTTTCCAAATCCCGTTACTATTGAGCGTATAATGATTCACATTACAGCCCTCACCAAACGCATGATCATATACCAGTTCCAGAACATAAAGATTCCTTGTTGTATCATAAAACTTTTTAATTTCATTATTTTCGAACACAGATTTATTGCCAACAATCTTAACATATTCCTCAAAAGATTTGAGTTTATTCCCGTTTTGTTTTATTGCTTCAAAACGCACTATCGTTCCATATGAAGTGACAGCAGATTTAAAAGTTTTATTCACTTCACTCATCCGATAAATCATTATTGGCATTCCAGGAGAATATGTTGGGGTACGGCTTGAGAAACAGATATAGGTTTTTGTCATACCATTAGCAGCGGCAAATTCTTCAGTATACTGCTTAGTATTCTTCAGCTCTGAATATGGAAATATTTTATCATGCCATTCCGCTTCAATAGGAAGCATTGCAAAAGCCTTTGTTTCCTCTTTGGTAACTAAGGGCACGGATTTTAGCCGATATAAACGGTGAATTGGGTGCTGTTTGGGTGTTATCTACCGTTTCATAAATTGTTCTATTTATTGTCACATTATAAGAAACTATATGAAAAAGCAAGTATGTATATCGAAGTGAATATGGTGATTTTAGAATTGTTTATTTGATTAAATTCAATAACTCTTTAAAATCATTTGTGTGATTATTTAGAATTTGTTCAACATTAAGATTATCAATAAAGCCTTCACTTTTGCCGCCTTTAGTGTAAATTTTGTTTCCTTGTTTAAAAATAATTGCTAATTTTTCTGCACCACTTGGATTATTTTTGAATTTAGGTATTTTATCCACCTTTAAATATTTAATAATACCGTCGCTGTCTTCTAAAAACCAATCTTCTATAGAATGAATCGCTTTAATAAAATGCGGGATTCCATTTTTATCTCTGATGGTTTTTTGAGTATCATTTTCATTTATAGGAGGATTTTTCCTAAATCGTGCTGGCTTTTGGGCTGTATCCAATACATCTGTATCAATACACATAAACGCATGAAATATAAATTGGATTTTATTTTCTTTTTGTTCACTCTTTTTTAGCTTGTGATTCTTTTCGGGTTTATTCTCTTTAACAAATTTTTGTACTGCAAAATCGAATTGTCTTGCTGCATTAACTTTGTAATTACCGATTCCTTTAATGTTGATTGGACGTAGGAATTTGAATTTATTAGTATCTTGATATTTTTTTAATAGCAATTCTCGAACTTTGCTATAGAATTCAACTTCAGTATCGCCTTCAACAAGAAGAATAATAACATGAACTTCTCTTTTATCCATTTTTTATTCCTCACTTTTGTCATTAGATACTATCTGTGAATCTGTTAAATAGCAATCAAGCATTTCAGTAGCATTTTCAAATGACAAACTGCTGAATATGTAATCTCCGACATTGCATCCAGAATTATATGCGTCATCCATAAGCTTTTTAGGTTTATTAATATATCTAAAATCAGCCAAACCTGTTTTTGTAGGAAGACCTAAAACAATATTGCTTGGTTCTATGTATTGTATAATATACGGTGAATGACTTGTGAAAACGAGTTTGCAATCACCTGAAAGTGCATCCAAAATATTTATATAATTTTGAAGTAGTTTGGGATGAATTGAGTTTTCTGGTTCTTCTAAGGCAAGTACAGATAATTGATTAATATTTGCATTAACAACCGTTGTAAGTGTAAGAAATACTCTTTTTGTACCATCTGAGAATAAATTGAAGTCAATTGGTAAGACAAAATTTGGATCGTAAGCCGTTAAAATGTAATAATTGTCATTTATCCAAATATCAGTATTAAGATTTGGCAATTTATCAATTGCAATATCAATAGGTGATTCTTGTTCGTTACAATCAATATCAATTATATTAGGAAATAATTGTTTAAATCCATCTATTAACATCCTATACTGATTAGGGTGATTTTCCTTCATTTCTCCAATCATTCTAGGAACGTTTATTCGTTTGTTGCCTACAAAGTCAATCGGATCAAAAGTGTATGATTCCTTTGCATCAAGGTGGTCTTCTATTATAAAGCTAAGGTTGTTAAGCTCAGTTAATATTTCCAAATATGTATCATCGTCGTCGATAATATTAACAAGAGCATTTATAGCCAATGAATTGTCTTTGATTATAATTCTTCGTTTATTGCGACTCTTTAAGGAAGATCTAAAAACATAAATATTTGTATCAGCAGTTTTATCAATAAATTTTCCACCTGAAATACTCTTAGATGATATTTTGAGAAATTCTTCTTTTACAAAGCCTTCAGATACCTTGGTTTGCCATTTAAATGAGTAAAAATATTCAACGCTATATGTATTGTTATCGCTATCAATCATTTCAGCATTAACACCAAATTTGAAATTACGACCTGCATTAACTGCTAATAAAGGGAAGGCGGATTTATATCTAAATATGTTGCTTTTAGTTTCATTGCTGCCCTTAATAAAGTCTATTCCCATTTTTATAGCATTTATTAGATTGGATTTTCCATAATTATTAAGTGCAATAATTGCAGTTATGTCTGTCAAATGTAATGTAAGATTTGATAGATTACGGTATCCATCAATATAAAAGCTTTTAATTATCGTTCTCATTTTTCTACCTCTGAAAGCTTGTTGAATCATACGATTATAATCTACTATATTCATATTATAACACTCCTTTTATAAAAATGCAAGTTTTTCATTCAAAAAATCCAAAAGTTTTCTGTTATTTTTCTTGTTTGCAAATCAAATGAATGTAAAAGTTGCATTAATTATAACACAAGAATCGTTCTATGAGTGTCGAAACACTGACTGTAATCTTAGGGGCTTTCAATTTTATATTTTTAACAAGAAAAAGAGGTGTCTATTATATCAAAAATGACATAATGCGATTTTATATCAAACTTCTTGACTCTAGACCGTTTATGTGTTATAATAATTATATCAAAAATAAGGTTCGTTAATCTTGATAGAAAAAAGTAGGAAACTATATCTTGATACACTTTCCTACGGAAAGGGATCAAAAATGCAATATGGATACTGTCGCATAAGCACAAAAAAGCAGTCAATCGATAGGCAGATACGAAACATATCGTCAGCATTTCCGGATGCACAAATAATAACGGAAGCCTATTCAGGAAGATATGTCAACCGTCCGGAATGGAACAAACTATATCGTAAACTGAGAGCAGACGATGTGGTCATATTCGATAGCGTGAGCCGCATGAGCAGAAATGCTGCTGATGGCTTTGCACTATATAAGGATCTGTTTGATAAGGGCGTCAGACTTATATTTCTGAAGGAGAGGCATATTGATACTGATTCCTACAAAGAGGCGATGAATGGGATCGTATCACAGACATTTTCGTCCGGAGACGAAGCTGCTGATGAGCTTGTGAATGCAATTATGGCTGCGGTCAACAAATTCATGATGAATAAGGTCGAGCAGGATATCTTCAAGGCTTTTGAGCAGTCAGAAAAGGAAGTCGAAGACCTTCGGCAGCGTACTCGTGAGGGAATCAAGACAGCTCGCTCCAACGGGAAGCAGATCGGTGCTGTTAGAGGCTCAGTTCATGTAACTGAGAAAAGTAAGGAAGCTAAACCGCTTATTATCAAGTACAGCAAGGATTTTGAGGGCACGTTATCCGATAAGGACTGCATGAAGCTTATCGGGCTGGCGAATAATACTTATTATAAGTATAAGAGGGAACTTAAAAGTTATGAGTGAACAGGAGGCATAAAATGGAGCTTTCAATAATAAAAGGAGATGTACTGAAGATGAGTGCAGATATTCTTGTGTTTCCTGCGAATCGTAAGCCTTTGATCGGCGGCAGTCTTGACAGTCAGATATATGCACTCGCTGGTGCGGACAACCTACTTAAAGACCGAAGCCAATATGGCTATATGCACAGCGGCGAATCCTGTATTACTAATAGCTATGATTTAAGATCAAGTTATAAATGGCTCATTCATACAGTAACTCCGGTATATCAGCCCACACACAAACAAAATACTATGCACAAATTAAAAAAATGCTATCTTTCAGCACTGAAGCTTGCAGAAGAAAATCAAGCAAAGTCAGTTGTATTCGCTCTTTTAGGGGCTGGTGCTTCTGGATTTTCTCACACTAAAGCAATAGAAGCAGCTAAATCTGCATTGGAAAAATATCAAAATAATAATCAGAACAGCAGTCTGAATACAGTTACGATTGTGGAATACGAAAATGAATCGAAGTACAATATTTTGCTTCAGTGCAATAATAAGCTCAAAGAAGTATATAAATTATTATCACAGATTGATAATTTTGAGGAAGTATCTCAATACGGCTCCTACATTGGAGAAATAAAATCATTTGTATCAAAACAACTGAGACAATATGCCGAAGAAGAGATATCACAAATAAAGCAGTCATACAAGTGTGAAATAAAGCGATTATCTTCACATGATTCCAAGATCCCCGCTGAAGATAGTTTATATAAAAGCATTGTCAGGCTTCCAAAGGGAGTGGCACAAAGTGATTTTGCGGCAATTATATATGTATCATGTAACGCAGACATTTCCCAAATAATCAATTTGTATTCTAAGAGTGGGAAGTATTACAAAAATGCTATTTCTTTTCTTAATGTTAAAAATAACGTTATCAAGCTGGGACTTGGACTTGAATTACCTTTCGATAAAATGTGTTGGCTAATGTGGTGCAGAGGCCATGAATTTCCTATATCCGAAATGGACTTTGATATATCTGAGGGTTATATTAAGAAAGGGAAGAGTTTATCAGCGTTATTTGACTATGAAGATATATTTGAGAATACCAAACGAGAAGGTAAGGAAATAGAGTTTTAAGATTAATGTATTTCTTTTGGAACGATTCTTATGCGAAAGAATTACTGCTTTGAGTGAACTGAAATAGTGTATGAAGCAGAAAAAACAGATGTGCAAAACAGGAGTCTGAAAATGATCTGCTTCAATGGATAGTAATGAGAGGTGAAAAAATTGATTATTAACTATGATTTATGGAGAGAAAGACATGACAAATGTGTTGAAATAGTACATCGAATCTGTGAGTTGAATTCAAGTAAAGACTCTGTAAAATGCAATTCTGCACTATGTGTAATGAAGAACGCTATGCAAGATATTCAAGGATTCTTAGAAGGAAATGTAAGGTCGGCAGCTGAACTGTGTTTTTTTATTCGCAATATAGATGTCATCCTAACAGGAATATTAGACATAAACAATATTTTGTTAGGTATTGGACTGAATAAAACCGAAAAGGCAATCGAGAGATGTTTTACTGATAAAAATATAGTCTGTAATTTTAGGACTTTAAGAAGCTTGATTTTGGCACATCCAGTAGATACGCACTACATTAATGACAGAGGTGAATCAGAAACTGTATATTTTGAAGACATCACTCCTTTTAAATCCGTATATGATAGCATCTTAGTAAAAGAAGAATGTGATTATATCAAAAGAATGTGTAAGCCAGAATCAGAAGGTTCGTATTTTGAACCATTATCTATTGAAAAAGATATTGTTCCTGTTATTAACATCATCATTGATTCAATCGAACAGCTTACGAATAATATTGAAAAACAAGCGATGCTGCTGGAAGCCAAATTATCTCAAAATACTCTCTGTTTGGATAAAAGCTCAATACAGAATTATATCATAACATTGGATAAAGAACTTGAAAAGCGTTATCCATCAGCGGTAGAAGATGTTGTATACGCTAATGGTAAAAGAAGTCATTTTTCAATAGTATATCAGTGCTTAATGTATTTTAATGCTAAATTCGTAAAAGAAACACAAGACAGATATAATGTGTTCCTGGATTACATAAAAAGCGAATTAAATAAAATCGAATCTGATTTACAACAAATGAAATTTAACGAAGACAGTTATTTTGCATTACTATACAATCCTCGTTTTGCCTCTGATTTATCATACGAAAAACAAAAAATGGAGTATCTGCTGCATAGTGATGAAAGATCTTATACCGAAGAAAATATAGGTAATGATACGTCGTCTAATGCTTTATGGGGAATAAGATGCTTTAGATTGTTGATGCCGTATATCAACGAACTCATTCCTGTTGATGTATCGGTATCTGATAAGGAATTGTATTGCCAATATGTAGCTGCGGAATATCTCAGCAATACTTTAAGCGATTTGTCATCCGTTTTTGAAAGAAAAATCACATAAATGTTTCATACCGTTTAACGTCAAGGTACAAGCCTTGACGTTTTTATTTTTGTGCCCTAATTAGTTTTAGGGAAGTTCCCTAAACATCTAAAAAAATTCTATGTTATAATTCAGACATGGTTCGATAATAATGCCTCCCGCAATATCAACTCCCGGAAAACAATCCTCCGAATCTGTGAAATCAGTTATTATTTTAATTCGCTTGTCGTTTAGCATTTCATCTCTAAAGCTATCGAGTCCACGTCCGCCAGAAAACCAACGCGCAGGGATAACAAAAGACATATACCGTGGTTTTAGTTTTTTTGCTTGAATAATAAATTTTTGGTATATAGGAGTTGCGCTTGCCTTTTGTCCACCGTCACTCAACTGATAAGGCGGATTTGATATAATAACATCGAATTTCATTTTAAATATTTCCTCTGGCTTTATAGTATGTATCCATTCATAGGCGTGAGTCTCAAGCTCATCGCCGCGCTCGTACTGGCTCTCGGACGCACCGCAGTAAACGCACTTGCCCTTGTCCCATTTGTTGTTGATACGCTTGAAACGGATATTTCCCTGCGCATCGTCAAATTTAGTGACAGAGTAGTCGCTATTAGGGTATTTACTGCAATATAGTCCGTGCCGGGACAGCAGACTGGTCAGCTCCGTGATAGCGATACCGTAAAGCTGCTTATGAAAGATATGATCGATACGCTCCTGCAAATCGGGGAATTGTGGTTCAAGACCTGTGATAAGCCGCTTGGCGATCTCTCGCAGGAACACTCCTGTCTTGCAGGCGGGATCAAGGAATTTAGTATCGGGATTGGAGAAAAGCTCCTGCGGCAGCATATCCAGCATTTCATTGACTACATCAGGCGGCGTGAAAACTTCATCGTTGGAGAGATTCGCCAGACACGACAGTACATCGGGATTGTAAACGTTTTCAAATAGTCCTTCAGCCATTTTCACCTAACCTCCTGTAATGACAAATATATTTTTGCAGGAACGTTCCCTCATCTCCGCTGATACTGAGCTGAGCCTCGTCCTGACTTAGCAGCTCCGCAAAGGTATAGTCGCTCCGCTGAATGTTTGCTCCTGTGATGAACGCCCACTCCGAAAAGACGATAGGCTCATCGGTATCGTTGCAGTTTTCATCAACACAGCACAGCGTGAGAGCGTTTCCGCAGACAATGTTGCGCTCCAGTATAAAGCGGATAGAACGGTGCATATCATCGCTGCACTCGCTCTTGCACACCGACTTGTACTGCTTCGCCCACAGTTTATAGAGCCGCTCACGGCAGGCGGCAACATTATCCGCCAGTATATCGACACCGTAAAGACTGCTCACAGCCAGCAGGGAGTTCATTTCATAGTCAATGGTGCTCCGCCTGTATTTCTTCCGCACAACAGCTAATT
>JAEEGL012918150.1_pt1 | contig 23628 bp, 3 predicted proteins | sample 9134231 | NCBI WGS metagenome assembly JAEEGL01 (sample SAMN16246548, study PRJNA631951) | gut metagenome | biome: gut microbiome; feature: rumen; material: fiber-attached | host: Bos | place: Iran: Karaj | collected 2018-10 | reverse complement strand
TTGAGCTATGGCTGAGACCGCAAAGATATTATACAAGAAAGGCTCTAAGGGCGATGAGGTGACTAACATCCAGACCGCCCTTGGTGACTATTATACCAGCCTTGGTGGTACACCTGATGCCGACTATGGTAACAAGACCCATGATGCTGTCTTTAAGTGGCAGGAAGACTGGAATAATGACCCCGCCCATGAAACCGATCAGATAAAGGTTGATGGTATTGTAGGCGAACAAACCTACCCACGCCTGATGCAGTGGCACGCCAACAAGCAGTTGCCTACATTTACCGAGTCTGAGCTGTTAGGTGAGAAGCCAGCAGCCGCACCAGCACCAGCCCAAGGTAATGCTGTTACAGGCAACTTACAGGGCGAGACAGTTGCCGAGTTTACAGCTGGCAAAGCCGCAGCTAACGGTACGCCAGAAGCACCAGCCATAGTGTCAGGCAACCTACAGGGTGAGACTGTTTCTGAGTTTGCAGCAGGTAAGGCCGCAGCGAACGGAACGCCAGGCGGTACTCCAGAAGGTACACCTATTGCTAAAACACCCGAAGCAGAAACACCTGCAACTGATCCGACTGCCGCTACTCCCGATGCTAAGACTCCAGCGCCAGGCACTCCCCAAACCGAGCAGCCTGATAAGACCACGCAGGACTCTGGGCAGGCTCAGGTCGTGACTACACCCAGCAAGCACCTGTACGATTACGCTAACAATTCTCTGGGAAGCATCATGAACACCAAGGACAACAACGTTCCCGTTCGTGAGCTTCTTGACGACTATTTCAAGTGGTGTCAGGAGAATGGTAAGATGATTGACTACTTTACGGTCAATGATATCGTCAACAAGACTCCCGACCTCAGCAAGTCGCCCATCGAAAACGAGAAAGCCCGTAAGAAAGCCGAGCGTAAGGAAAAGTTCGACCAGTTGGGCAACTTCCTGTTACATCTTGGTAACGCCATCGGCAATGTCGGTGGTGGAGGTTACGCTTCCATGAAGATTGAAGACCCCATACAGTTTACTGAGCGCCAGCGCCAGCTGAAGGAGAAAGCCGACCAGATACGCAAGGCCAACAATCAGAGTATCTTCCAGCAGATGCAGAAGGGGTGGGCTGAGCAGCGTGCAGCTGAGATTCAGAAGAATGCCCTTGCACGTCAGCAGAAGCAGGACGAACTGGCCCAGAAGAGACTGGATAATGAGAGTAAAAAGCTGGATGCTTATATACAAGCCACCAAGCAGAAGACCGCAGACAATACCCGTCTTACGGATTCTAAGATAGATTTGAACGATAAGACAGGCAAGGCGCGTATGATCACCGCCAACAAACCAAGGGCAGGACGCAGCAATCCTTATAAAGAAACCATTACGGAGAGGACAGTTAAGGATGCTAACGGCAATGTCCAGAAGGAAATAGCTACACGGTCTTCGACACGCCCGTATTCTGGCAGGAACCAAGGCCGTGGCCAAGGTAGAGGATTAAAGAAACTCCCCACCGCAAAAAAGTAAATAACTCAACAACAAAATACTATTCGCATGAATCAGAACGATGATAACATTAAACTGCTTTACAATGAGCTGAAAGGCACATACGATGTAGGCAGTGAGGACGATTTTCGCCAGTATCTAAACGACGCAGGCAACCGCGAAGCATTGCGTCAGGAACTGTCATCAGTATACGATGTAGGCGATACCAAGGCTTTTGATGACTACCTTGGTTTTGCTCAGCCTAAGCCAAAGAATAACGGACTGTTATCGCGCATGTTCAGCCCCATCATGGAAAAGGCGAATAGTATGATAGAATCAGCGCCAAAGCCAGAACCATCCAACAAAGCTGAGGACTATCAGTTTACAGAGGCACAGCTGGAGAGTGGACGTAGTGCTCAGGCTGCACCTCAGCAGGTGACACAAGAGGAGCCTCAGCAACCTATTGATCTGAGCCGTCCTGAAGAGTACCAGATTCCCAAGCCGTTCAAGAAGGAAGGTGAGGATGCCAGAGAGTTGGCACAGAATTTCAATAATAGCCTGTGGGCACGCACGCAAGCCGAAACTAACAGGGACCTATTGAATCCCACCAAGGACAACTTTGCGGAAAGAATGGCTTCAATGGAGATGACACAACAAGTCGAAGCAGCCCGTCGCATGAACCGTGGCGAGTTTGATGAGGCTAATGCTGGACGCTTTGAGCGCCTGTATCAGGAGCTTGTGCCATCAGCTTTGGAAGAGGAGAAAACCAAAGGTGTTGAGAGGGCACGAAAGGAAGCCGACTTCTTTATGCCAGGTACTGTTGGTGGTAACATCGGTAGGGCTGTTGCCTACGAGAAGCACACCGACCCGCAGAAGATAGCATCGGCCACTATCCAGCGCGTGCAGAGTAACGAAGCTTTTGGCGACTATGTACTGAGCCGTATGGGTATCAATACCAATGCTGGCAACGGTGGTGAGTCTGAGCCGCTGAGCGAAGAGGAGAAGAAATACATGCAGCTGTTGTTTGCCACGGAAAGTGGAGAGGTTGCAGACCAGATGATACAGCGTATCTACGACCAGTACGAGGCCGAGGGAGCGCCCAAGAGTACGCTGGACTATATTGCAGGCAAGGCATTCCATGAGAACTTTGCCGCCAGTCTGGCTAAGGCTATAGTACGCAGAGCAGCTAACAGCAGCGGTATCCGTGAACAGCTGAGAGCTATGGCGTCAGAGGAATATGGTCAGAATGCCAGCTGGGCAACACGTCTGGCAGGTGGTGCCGCCCCGTTTGCCGTTGATATTGCTACTGGTGGATTCATCGTGGCAGGCATGGCAGGCAGTATGGCTTCACAACTTGCCCTTAAGGGTGGAGGTAAGCTTTTGGCAGGAGCCGTCACCAAGGAACTGTCGAAGCGTGCAGCCGCCAGAGGTTTGGAAAATGCAGCCCTGAAAGAAGCCGCAGCAGGTGGTGCTGAGATAGCCGAGCGCTATCTGGCTACTCAGTCGCCTATCCTGAATGTTGTCGTACGCTCTATCGGTAGTGCAGCCAATTTCTCTACCTTTGAGACACAGTCAGAGCTGGTACGTCAGCTGTCAGAAGGGGAGTTTGATGCTGGTAGCTTGTTCCAGCAGGCCGTTCATGGTGCAGCGTTAGGTGGTGTTATGGGCTATGCAGGAGGAATGATAGCCAACGCTACCCGTCATAGTGGACTTGCTGGTAAGATTGTAGGCGATATCGCAGGCATGGCTACTGAGACAGGTATCTTTGCTGCAGCCAATGGTATCGAGAAAGCAAAAATGGAAGGTATTGACATTACCGATGTCGACTGGGCAGATACTACTGGTGAAGCTTTGCTGATGGTAGCAGGTATGAAGGTTGGTGGCCATCTCGTCCATAGTGGTGAATCGTTAGCCACAAAAGGTGTTAGGCAGACTGTCAGAGACCTTGCAGACCGTTATCGTAACAGTAAGAACTATGGCATGCAGCTAAACCAGCGTGATATTGACGAGCTGGCAGCAGCAGGCTATGACTTCAGCGATATCTTTACAGGACTTGGTGAACTGGGTAAGGTTGCACCTGTAGTAAAGGGTATCACCCGTGATGTCGAAGGAACCAATGGAGAAACTACCAAGAAGAAGGAAACCTATATTGACATCGTCAACTATAACGACCTGATGCAGAACCAAGACGTTTCCAGCAGTACCAAGCGCAAGATAGCCTACATGGCTACAGGTCGCGTACTGAATCTGGAACCAGTGTTTGGCGTTACCATGAATGTTGATCCAGATGGCAAAGCCACTATCACCACTACCAACGTCTTTGGCCGTACCATCGAAACTAAGGACTATGATAGTGAAGAGGCCGCAAGGAAGGATTTTGAGATACAGAATGCTGCCAAGCGCATCAATGTGATAGACGCTTTGGAGCGCATGATTGAGAAAGCTAAGTTTAACGGTGTTACCGATGAAGCTAAGCAGCGCACACTTGAAGAAACAGGTGTTGATGTGGACGACGTACTGATGGATAAGGTAGAGGATAAGCAGCAGGCAGCACTTGTTCTGGATGCCTATATCAGGAACCTGTCTGACGGATATAATAATAGCTATCAGAGATTGCTTGAAGGAGTTGTTGAGCAACCAGCAGGCCCAGACGTAGATGAGACAGGAACTATTGCAGGTGGTGGCACACCACAGCGTACGGAGCGCAGACAGGCCGCATACGATAGAGGTGTTAATGTTGCAGCCGTTGATGAAGGACAGCTTGGTACTGTCAGCTACGAAGGAAAGCTTGCTGAGGCCAGAATGATGCAGTCGATGCCCGACGGCAGTCAGCAGGAAGCCATACGCAAGCAGATCATGCAGGCCGTTGAGGCTGGTGACATTGAGGCCGCAGAGCGTATCTTTACCCAGCAATCACCATATTTGAGCAGTCAGCAGCGCGAAGCCGTTGACAGTTATCTGGATGTCTACGAGACAAGGACGGGCGTTGGTGATGGTATCCAGCAGGCTATTGAAGGATTTGAAGCCGAGCAGAGCGAATGGCTGGCACAGCACAGCGACCCACAGGGAAATATTACACCCATCCTCTTAAAGGACGGAACCACCGTACACTATCAGTCTGGCGACCTTAACGGACTGTCAGCTGTCGGCAGCATCTTTGTTGTTACTGAGGACGGTGAGACCAAGCAGATATCCAAGAGAGATATTGACCAGATAGGTACGACTTCATCAGCAAGCGACATTCTTGCCAACAATGTGGAGGGCTATACCCAATGGCTTACTACCCGTTATAATATGTTGGCAGATGGTAGTATGCTGGTAGAGAATCAGGAAGCAGACATTATGATAGGTGACCAGATGTTCCACGTAGTATCTTTGGGTCAGGACGAGCAAGGTAATACCGTCGTACAGATGGCCGACGGCAGTACCATGCCTATGGCTCCAGACCAGATGCGTGATGCTGTCGATGCCGCCGACTTTGCCAAGATACAGCAGCTGTTACAGCAGGAGCAGGAGGCCGACGCAGTGCGTCAGCGTACGGAGAAATTCAATGCAGGTATCGTAGGCCACGCTGAGGGTACGCCAGACTTGACGCATAAGGATACCAAGCCAGAGGTGGCAGCTGAATACCTGTTGTCGCAGACGGATGCCAATGGGCAAACCATTGACCACAAGGTTGCACTGGATGGCGTGCAGGCACAGGTAGACAATGTCAGAAATGCTAAGGAGCAGGCCCTGCAAGCCTTGCAGCAGGCTAACAATGATATGGCTATGGCTGAGGATGATGAGGCCGACGCGATGCGTCAGCGTACGGAGCAGCTGGAGGCTCAGGTTGTCGCACTGGACGCCCAGCGCAGGAAGTGGGGAGAAATCCGTCAGGCCATGATGACCGACGAGGAACGCCAGGCTTTCGAGAAAGACCGCATCAAAGAGATTGGTAAGGCTAAGAGCCAGTCGCAGAAGGACGTGCAACCCGCAGCTGACGCTGAGAGCACGGTGGCTATTCCCACCAAGGATGACGTGATAGCACAGCATCCTGAGCGTACGGACGGTGAGGCTTTTGTCGAAGAGCAGCGCAGACGTCTGAGCAATGCCTATAAGAATGAGGTGTACCCCCAGTACGATGATATTCAGAAACAATTGGATGACTACCAGAAAGGACTCACTGATCTGACTCCCGACGAGCTGAAAGCCATGACAGACCAGCAGGCCATGCTGTCACAGCAGATGTCGCAGATGGTAGCCGAGCAGGAATCATGGAAGAAGCTGCAGGCAGACCTGAAGAAGGAGTATGGCAAGCGTGAGCGCCAGCAGATGACGCCCCATGAGCTTGCTATGAATCGTTTGGCCAATGAGACCGACAAGACCAAGAAGGTGAAGCTGGCACAGGAAGCGTTTAAGGATGACCCAGAGGCTCTGGCTGTGCTGGAGAATATGGAGCCGCAGGACGTCTACGAGTTTGTTGCCGTCAACCTTGGTAAGGGTAGCATCAACTGGGAAGGTAAGCAGGTTGGTGAGCATTACGTACGAGGCTTGCGTGATGAGCTTGGTAAGGATAAGACCAGAGGCGTAGGCAGTAACTACGACACCCATCCTTATAACCAGTTCCTTGCACCAGAAGGTCAGGGTAAGGGTATTGACGAGGTCGTGCATAACATGGCCGAGGGTAGCCCCTACGACCCACAGGATGTCAAGAATGCCCTGTTGGGTATGCTGGCAGAGGCGACAAAACCGACCGATGTCAGTCATTATATAGAGAACAGTCGTATTGCTGAGGCTGAGCGCATCTATGAGGAGAACCGCCAGCGTGAGCGTGACGCAGAACTGGAGGCAGAGGACGAGGCCATCCGTGAAATGACAGGCATGGAACCCGAAGAGTATGATGCCTATATGGCCGACTTGGAACAGCGTCTTGCTGAGCAGGAGGGATACAGAACCAGTGACGATTACTTTAACAGCATTGTAGAATATGAACGAGCAAGAAAAGAAAGAAGTATTGGAGGAGGCCAAGAGACGGGTGCTCTGGGCATGTCGCAACAAGAAGGTGACGAGGCTGGAGCTTCGCAAGAAGGTCAAGGAGGAGCTGGAGAGGCTGATAGAAAGCTAAAGCAAGCTATAACTGACGTTGATGCTTTGGTTAATAAGTATCCGTCACAAGCACCAACAGAGGTGCTTGACAGTCGCGATGTCACAGACGATCAGTTAGCTGAGATTGCTGGTCAAGAACTTTCAGCTGAAGAGTTGGCCGCAGGCCGAGAATGGTTAAGAGAATATAAATCACCAGCGCTTTATTCTCCTTTCTCAAAGAAAATCTATATCTTTGCAGACAAACACGGTGTCAGGACTGAGGAGGGTTACTTCCATGAGAATATGCACCGTTGGCTAGAGTCTGTGGATAATGCCGCAGAGATATTCGATGCTTTCTGGAACGCTTCTACCTCTCCTGTCTCTATGGAGAACAAGAAGAGCATAGAAGAGCAGTATACTAATCAGCCTGAGATGATACCCGAAGAGTACATGGTGAACGTATTCGGTGTCAATATGGCAAAAGGTAGTGTCGAAAAGCTTCTAAACAGGCTGTCGCCAGAGCACAGACAAATAATCGAGCAATTCTTAAACGTAATACATTATGACACAAAAGCAGAATCAGCAGCAAGAGGAGCCGAAGAAACCAAAGACTTGGCAGGAGATACAGAAGAAGCTGTTCACGATGCCGAGCAAGCCGTTACAGGAGGAGTAAATGGCACGCCCATTCAGGGCCTCGATAGTTATACCGAGAAAGATGTCACCGACTTGGTACGTCAGCATTTTACAGACGTAGCAGGCGATACAGGTGCAGAGCTTGTCGACATGAAGGTTATCGGTAGCCGCGTCAATGGCAATGCCGACGCAGACAGCGACCTTGATGTATTACTGGAGTATAATGGCGATATAAAGGAGGATGGCCTCTTCAATATTCTGAATGATGAAGATAATAAGCTCTATATTGAAGGTATTCCTGTTGACATCAATCCTATCACCAAAGGCAAGAGTGGTACAATTGCAGAGTTCTTAGAGCGTAACAAGGATTACCGGAAAGAAGATGCCAGCTTCCCTGCAAGGCTTGCAAAGGCTAAGGCAGAGACCGACGTCAACCCCACCGAGGAGCAGAAGAAAGCTGTCAACTACAAGATGGGACATATCTCATTCGGTGGTTATAAGATGAGTATTGAAAGCCCCAAGGGCAGCACCCGTTCAGGTGTTGATGCCAATGGTAAGCCATGGAGCATAGAGATGAAAGACACATACGGCTACATCCGCGAGAAGTATGGAGCCGACAAAGACCATCTTGATTTCTTCATCAATGACGATGCCGATCTGGACGACTGGAACGGTCGTGTCTTTATTGTTGACCAGAAGAACGAGGACGGCACCTTTGACGAGCATAAGGTGATGTACGGCTATCAGACTTGGAACGCTGCCAAGAAAGCCTACGAGCGCAACTATGAAGCTGGCTGGTGGGATAAGCACGTCATGCAGATGATAGGCGTCCGTAAGGAGAACTTCGACAAGTGGCTGGAGTCCTCAAACTATAAGACCAAGCCGTTTGCCGAGTACTACAGCACCCAGCATAGTGAGACTATCAGCAGCCCTGTTGACCAGCTGTTAGCTGATGTCGAGGAGAGAAAGAACCTTGCGGCTGAGTCACAAAGCACAATGAAGCCGTCGTTTAAGGCTGGTGAGCTGGAAACTAAGAGTATTGACGAACTGAAGCAGCTCAGAAAGAAGCGTAACGCTGACAGGGCGACGTCGAGAATGATATTGGGCACAACGAACGTTCAGAAGGGGGGACTTAAGGAGCGTACGCTGACACAGAATATCGCCCAGGCTAATGCCGACTTGGCAGCTATCGACAAGGTGCTGGAGCAGAAGCAGGTCGAGCAGAAAGCCCGTGTCGAGCAGCAGGAGATAGGCGGTGCTATGGTTGACCAGCTTGAAAATATGGGATTCGATGTAACCGCTGATACCGCCGAGATGCGTCGTGTCCGCAAGCAGGCCGAGCAGGATAAGAGCGAAGAGGGCAAGTTACGCCACATGCGTACCGGTGACGGTCAGATTTACGGCTTTACCTACAAAGGTAAGATGTATCTTGACCCGCGCAAGATTGATGCTAACCTGCCAATCCATGAGTATGCCCATCCTTGGTGTGAGGCATTCCGTAGGCTGAATCCCGAAGGATGGAAGCATGTCGTTGATGTCATGCGTAGCGACAAAGACACCTGGGAGTTTGTCAAGGCCCTGAATCCCGACCTGAAGGATGACGATGACATTGCCGAGGAAATGATAGCCAAAGGCAGTGGTGAAAAAGGTCAGGAGCGTGCCCGTGCAGAATACGAGCGTATGAACCAGCGCGACCCCAACTACAAGAGCAAGTGGGGTAATATCTGGAAGAATATCGCCAAGGCTATTCAGGACTTCTGGAAGAGCGTCGGCGACTTCCTGCATATCAAGTACGAAAGCGCCGAGCAGGTGTATGACCAGGTAGTGCGCGACTTTGCCAATAAGATTAATCCACGTAAGCGTGTCGAACAATGGCTGAAGGAGCGTGACGATGTCTATCTGAAAGCTGTTGAGGCTGGCGACGATGCCAAGGCCAAGGAACTGTTTGACGCAGCACTCAGGGAGAATATCGGCAACGGTATCACCCCATATATTGCCGTAGAGGGCTACCGCAAGATGCGTACCCTTGCTCATGGTGTAAAGAGCCGTGACCCCAAGGTTATTGCCAAGGTTGCCGACATGATGGCGCCCATCATTCCACAGGATGCCGTGCTGGTGCCTGCCCCAAGCCATACCGGCAAGGCCACCGACATGCTGGACTTGGCACAAGCTATCAGCGAGCGCACTGGTGCCCCCGTTGCCGACGTGCTGACCAGTAAGGAACGCCCAAGTCAGTACGAAGCCAAGTATGCAGGACAACCCATCAGTTCAAAGGATATGGGTATTACCGTTGATGGTAAGTTACCAGATGGCAAGATACCTGTCGTCATAGATAATGTGGTGGATACTGGCAATACCGCTGAGGCATGTATCCAGGCTCTTGGTAAAGGTATTGTTGCAAGCCTTGCAGACAGTGTTGAGCAGCGTAAGCATGTGGCATCACTGAAGAGTGCTGAGCCTGTTGTTACCGACAAGAAAGGCAACGTCGTGCCACTGAGTGAGCGTTTTGAGTTCATGATAGAGGAAGGCAACCTATTTGGTGATGAGGACTTTGAGGAGCCAACGGCGTCTGTCGTGCAGATGCCACTTCTTGACAACCATGGACTGAATGTCAACAGCACATTAGGAAAGAGACTGGCAGAGTTGAAAGAGCAGGCTGGTGAGCATGGACTGGTAGGTTATACCATCGACGATGACTACATCTTTGTAGGTGACAGCACCAAGGCAGTTGGTAATATGTACACTAACGAAGGGGAGCGCGATGGTATGCGTACTGTTACTGTGTCTAAGAATCAGTTTGATACGCTGTCGTCCAAGCTGGTAAAAGCTGGCTACAAGCTGGCATTCCTTGACAATCCTGCAGAAGAACCGACAGGCACCAATGCACATGACGAAGCACGTACTTATAATGTCGGCGACAAGTATCATATCATATTCAATGGTGAGCCGCACGACATAGAGGTTGTAGGCATACAAGGAGAAGAGTTACTTGTAGATATTGACGATATGGGCAATATTCCAATATCTGCCACCACACTTGATCAGTATGTTCGCGAAACTGACGAGCCAAAATCAGCTGTTGATAAGGTATTGGACGAGGTAGAGCGTCGTCAGGAGGCAGCAGCGGATAAGAAGTCAGCGGAAAAAGCTGTTAAGGAGTATATTGAGTCCCTTAATATCCAAGGTGATGAGGTACGTCAGCGTGCCACCAAGGCCGTGCTGCTGTCTATGAATAAGGCAGGTGTACCTTATAAGGTTGTCAGCAAAGAGGAAGAGAAGCAGATGCTTAAGCTCTTCTCGATGATGAACCAAGAGTCTATCATTGAAATGGCCCGCAGGCCAAGTATGAGAGCGATGCAGCCTCACGGACGGGGTAAATACATTGTCTACAACATGAATAATCCGTTCGGCGTACCTATATATGCTGAGAAGATGAGTGTCGCTAAGTTTGAGTTAGAGTCTATGCGGCGACTGATACCAGAAGGTGACTGGGCTATACTTAATATCGGTTATCCAGATGAAGCAAGACAGGAGTTGAGGACTGCCGCCGACATGAATATTAACGACCTGCAGGCTATGACAGGCTGGCATGGCAGTGGAGCCGTATTCACCAAGTTTGACCATAGTCACATGGGCGAAGGTGCAGGCAGTCAGGTCTTCGGATGGGGAACTTATCTGAGTAACGGAAGGGGCATTGGCGAGAGCTATGCCGACTCGTTAAGTAAAGGATGGAGCTACGACGGCAAACATTTGAATGACTACAAGCCAATCCTTGATGGTAGTCCCAACAGGACCAGTACTATCCGCGATATTCTTAGTTCACTGAACCTTGGCCATCCATTTGAAGAAGCAGTGAATCAAGAGCGCCGACACATAGAATCGGCAATCAGAGACTACGAAGAAGAAATAGATGATCTGTCGGAGGCTGACAAGAGAGACCTTGACACCTATAAGACAGAACTGGAGTTTGTCAATTCATTAAAAGAAAGCGATTTTGAGCCAGATGTAAAAGTGCTCTATAAGGTAGAAATCCCCGAGGATACAGGTGATAACTATCTGGACTACAAAAAGCCAGTAGGTGAGGAACTTGCCAAGAAGATACGTGACTTTGTCTATGACCATGTGATGAACAGCGAGAACAAAGGTGCATACGAAGGCATGGACACTGATGTTGTCCGCGAGGATATTGATAGAGTTCTGGAGCCAGAGAGCAATATGGCATGGATGCAACGGGCGCTAGAGGCAAGAGGCGTAACGCCCAAGGAGTTCAGCCAGTGGTTATCAAAGCAAGGTTATGTAGGTATCAAGTATCCTGCTGGCACCATCTGGGGAGGTGGCGATGGCACTACCAACTACGTCATCTTCAACGAGGATGATGCCAAGATTACGGATACTATACAGTTTATGATAGACAATGCGATGTTCCAGAAAGAGGGCAAGCGCATCTTTGGCTGGAGTGACGGTAAGCAAGTATATCTGACACTGGCAGGACTGAATCCCAACACGCCTCTCCATGAATGTACGCACCTTTGGGACAAGTGGTGTCAGCAGGAAGAACCCGAACTGTGGAAGAAGGTGGTAGCCGCCATGAAGAAAACAAAGACTTGGGAGGATATAGCCAGCAATCCCAACTACAGGCATATTTGGGATGACGAGAACCGTATGGCTTCTGAGGTACACAGCCGACTGTCGGGTGCTACTGGTGAGGAGGAGTTTATGAAAGCCGCTTTCAAGAAAGGCACGTCACAGAAGATTATCGACGAAGTGAAGAGCGTGCTGAGAAAGTTCTGGGAGCGTATCCTACAGCTCTTTGGTAAGCACAGCAAGACCGTAGGCAACGACTGGGACAGCCTTGATGCCATAGTCCGCATGCCTATCCGCGACCTTGTCAACCAAGACTTCGAGAAGGTGATGAAGGTGGCAGGAAACCCCGACGCTGACGCGACGAACACGGTGGCCATGAGAGGAGAAATGATTCCAAAGACGCTGGTAGGATTGCATAATTTGAGTGTTGATCAGTTGAAGCGTGCATTAAAGAATGGTGGTTTGGCCAATCCCAGTGTTGCTGTCATTGATGCCCTGAAGCAGACACACGACAAATATGGTGATGTGACCCTTGTCCTCCCAAACAGTATGGTTGCTGCAAAGACAGGTCGCCATAAGGGTGTGTTTGGTGGCGATATCTATTCACCCAACTACCCAGAAGTACACACAAGACTGTCTGACAAAAATCAGAAAGCTCTTTCAAAGTGGATATATGACAATGCCGGTGAAAATGGTCAAAAGCTGAACATGTTTCAGGACTTCATGCAGAACATTGAACGCAGCCGACTTGGTGGTCTTGAATACCTCTTCTTAAAAGAGAAAGGTGTGGATATGTCGCAGATTGATGACTATGTAAGAGAAGGAGTTGATAGCTTCTGGGTGGACTACATCAAGAAGTACAACAATCCAGCAAGCTTCTATCAAGACTGGTTGAAGGACGAGAAGATGCGCAGCGAGATTACCAAGAATATTGTTGCAAAGGACATCGACGACTTCAAGAGACCGATAATGAGAGACATCATCAATCAGAGACGTGCCGAAGGGCAATCTGATGAGCAAATTAAGAAAGAGATGATGAAGATACGCTTTGAGGCTTATAAGCAGGCCAAGAAAGAGGTAGAAGAAGTATTGCTCGATGATAATGGTGATATTGATTTCAATATCGCTGAGACAGAATTTTACAAAAACTATCGCCAGTATCAGAATCGTGGTGCCTTTAGCCCTTCAGAAACCAACTGGAATGTTGGCAAGTATATTCGTGACAACAATCTTTTTGAGGAGTATAATAAGTGGGCGCAGGAACTTCTTGACAAGTATGATCCAAATGAGGTTTTGTGGAACGGCACTGACAATATGGGTAGGTCGAAGTATGTTGCCAACACCTTAGAGAATGCCAGCCGTATCATGAAGAAACAGGGCCTGCAAGGCGGTGACAGTTTCTTTGCAGCCAGTATGGGAGGAGCCAGGGCACAGCTGACACCCGTCTTCAAGACGTTAGCCGACATCCGTAAGAACAAGTGGCGTTTAGGCGAAGAAGCTTTTGAAGAAGCCAAAGAAGAAATGGAAGGCGAATACTATGAGTTGGCAGGCCTCTTTGAGAACAGCAGCTCATATCTTGACGGAAAGTATTACGACCTGATTGATGCCATGAAGAGTGGCGATGCCTACAGTTGGGCAAAGAAACACGGTTTCGATATTAACAAAGAAGACGGTGCACGTATTGATGCTTTTGCCGATGCTTTGCGTAATATGCCTACCGAATACTTTGAGCTGAAGTTTGAGCGTCCTGTCGGCATTGACGAGTTTGCCGTTGCCGTAGTACCAAACACTACACCGTTCGATGTTATTAACCAGCTGGAGAAAGCAGGCCTTGACGTGCGCACCTATGACAGTACCGGCAGTGAAAAGCAGCAGGCCGAGAACCGCAGAGCAGTCCTGATGGATGCCGTAGGTATGCGCGATGACATCATGTTCCATATTGAGGATGATGACGACACCATCGCCCGTCTGGAGCGTGAGCCGAAGGAGATAGGTTATCGTAATGTTGTGCTGAATGATGACGGCAGCTTAGGCAGTCCGATGGCCAACCGTCTGGGCAAGAAGGGTGTTGGCCGTAAGGCTACCACACCATTTGAGTATGGCAAGTGGGAGCGCAGTGACGAGCATCCTGAGCTGGCTACCGAAGACGGCAAGATAGACCTTATCAAGCCAGGCAATAAGGAAGTTGGTGGAGTGGACTATAATCCATATATCCATATCCGTCCCAATAAGGTCAACAAGCAGTTCAAGCAGGCATGGGAGCGTCCGAACCTTATCTATGTAGAGACGGAGTATCCTAAGAGCGAGCTGGAAGGAAACTATCAGGCAGAGAAAGCCGCACTCCCTGTAGGCAAGCATCCTTGGGGTGGTGGTGAGCTGATTCTGAGCCGATGGGATAAGCCCGTACGTATGGTGCCTTGGGAAGAGGTTGCCGATGACTGGGAGAAAGAGTTTGCAGGTCGTGGTGTCGAGTTTGATATTGTTCCACCAGCCCTGTTGCCTATCCTTGCAAACCGTGGTGTAGAGATACTGCCACCGCACAAGGGTATGGGCAAGGCTTGCAATGAGGCGTATAAAGAATGGAAGGAATCGCAGAAGACCGCAGCGGATGCTACGGAAGTAGTGGCCATTGATAAGGTGCTGGGTGGTGAGATCACAGCTCAGGAGGTTGAAGATGCCATGAATAGCAAACTGGTAAAGTCTTGGTTGAAGGACAAGGACAAGGAAAGGATTATTTTTGGTTCCATTCCTGGCATTATCCGAGAGATGGCTAAATCTACTATTGGATATGACAACAAGTATGAGGTAGGCAGCATGTTCAACAACGCCATTGAAGCTGTCAATGACTATCTACAGTTTGCTAAGGAGAATGGTCTGGATGCTGATATTGCTGACAAGTACGACTTCCACGATGGCGATGTAGTGCAGGGCCTGATTAATAGTGACAAACCCATGTTCACCAAGGCAGAGCTGGCGGCTATCGAGAAATGTCTGAAACCTAAAGGCTATGAGGACTTCTTGCAGGCTGTGCAAGCTGTTGCCGACGAGAAGCTGATACGTGCCGAGGAAGAGCGTATCAAGAAGTATGATGATGGTGAGGCTGTCACCAAGGCACTGGCACTGTATTATATTGCCGCCCGTCGTATGAGAGAACAGTACGAAAAGGACGAGCGTTTCTTTACGCCCAGAACCTACGTCGATGGCAGCACTGACTTGAAGTATAAGCCTGACTACCAGCCCAAGGAAGGCGAAAAGGTAGAGACCAGATACAGCATAAAGAAGAAGGTGGCCGACGAGCTGTTGAAACGTATCGCAACTACACCGATATCGGCTCGATTGACGAGTCTGCCAGGCAGAAAGTATGATATAATGCGTTCCAAAGGCAGGGATGTACGTGCATACACAAAAGGTGTTGAGGTAGATTATGAAGATATAAACGGTGAGACAAAACAGATGACCGTTCACACACCTGTTAATGTCGTGCTTAATCTTAATCCGAAAGGAATTGATGAGCATAATCTGACGAAAGATGAATTAGAAAAAATCTATTTCTCATTTAAGCCAGAAACCAACATACAGACAGGCGAAGAAGCTACTTTCTATCATAGTGCGTTTGGTAAGAATTATCGCGAAGATGGACTGTTTAAGAAAATTGTTCCAGACATTAGAAGACTGTATAAAACTTCCGTGCTTGCTTTTTCAGACCCAGAGAACCTTGCAGGACAAAAAAGACCAGACGGGACTGTACATAAAGAGCATCGTGATTATGTTGGCTTTGGTAACTATATCAACAAAGTTACTATAGACGGTAAAGAGTATTTTGTGCGTTTTACGGTGCAAAGAAAACAAAAAGAAAGTGGTTTGCACTCGACAATGATAACCAATGTGGATATATATGAAAATCCTGCCACTGTTGCTTACACACCGTCACATGGTCGGGGTAGGTTGGACAACGACAGGATTTCCGATGCAAAGTTACGAACTTATTTTGAAAAAAACAAGGAAATTGAAGAAAAAATCCACTCTTCCTATCAAGAAATGATAACAGTTGCTCGTCAACAAATAATGGAGGAATGTAAACAGGCAGCAGAAAATGCCGCAGCTATTCTTCGTGGTGTTAGCGTCCAATTTGTTACCTACGAGACAGCCGACGCTAAGATGAAGCGTGAGATAGAGAACGGCACCAAGGGTATCTACGACCCCAACACGGGAGAGGTTACGCTATTGCTGGATAACATCGAGAATGTTGACGAGGCCGTACGTACTGTGTACCATGAGAAGCTGGGACACGAAGGACTGGTAGCCCTGTTGGGCAGTCAGGAGACCGTGAACAAGTTTGGTACGTTCGTCTTCAGGAGCGCCAAGAATGATGTTCGTAAGCGCATCCTTGACAAGGCCGACGAGAATGATGGTATGTGGGAGAAGGGCGACCGCTTCTCTACCGCAGCTCAGGAAGTGCTGGCTGACATTGCCGAGAACGGGCCACGTACCGCCGACGAGTTTGACCTATGGACAAAAGTAAAGCACTATCTGATACGCCTGCTGAACAAGCTAAATATCCGTGTCGGAGGACTGCTGAACGACAAAGATCTGGCTTACTATATTGTAAAGACTGGTGCAGCGCTGAAGAAGTGGAGCCAGATGGATGAGGAGGAAAGGGCAAACCTTGCAGCACAGGCTACCGAGTACGATATTATGCGTAGCAGACAGGGCAAACCCCGCCAGCGGAATGGCGAGAGCATGGCCCAGTATTTCCAGCGTCTGAGAGAGTGGGAGAAATGGCGTGCAGCCGTCCAGAGAGCCAGGGATAATGGCGACCCAGAGCCAAATGAGCAGACTTTCCATGAGCAGGCTGAGGCTGAGTATAAAGCAGCCCTGCAAGAGTGGAAGGAGCGTAATGGCATACCCGCAGCTGATACAGCGTACACTAATGCTTTCCCACGACGTGAAAATGGTGAGAGTCCGCAGGAGTATGCCGTCAGGGTAGCTGAGTGGGAAACCAAAAACGATATGTGGAAGAGTGCCCCGCAGCTGATGGACTATCTGGCACGGGCTAACGAAGCATACCGCAGGGCATATACCGAATGGCGCCAGCGCTATGATCTGGAAGAGCAGGCCAGCGTAGACCAGCGCCTTTACGAAGGTGACGTAGACCCGAACCCGACATTTACCGATGCCGATATGGAGGCTGAGGCCATGGCTGAGAAAGACCTGGCAGATGCTGTAGGTATGGAGATTGACGAGGAAGGTGCCAAGCGCCACGCCAAGTTGGCCGTCATCGAGCGCAGAAAGGATATGGAGAGTAGTAATGCCGAGGATGCTATTTGGGTATATGACTTCATGAAGCAGACCGATGAGGTGGCGAAGAACCTTGCAACTGAATTGCAAGGCACAATGACGGGTAAGGAGCTGAGAGCCGCATTACCATTCCTGATTGAGGCCGACCGTCGTAAGGAAAATATGCAAGCTGAGCGTGAAGATGCCGTGATGGCTATCAATATGAGTGAGGCCATCCAGCAGGCACACACCTTCATTGATGAGGCTAACCTTGACCATATCGGTGCTGAGGTTGTCGCCCTTGAACGTGCATGGAACGCCAAGCAGGCCAACCCCAGTGCAGATGCCGACCAGGCATACCGTGAGGCCGCTGCAAGCCTTGCAGACAAGCTGAATGCCCTGAATGACGGTATGGACGGCTATAATAAGCTGTTTGCCGATGACGTGATGCAGATACGCAGTCTGTTGGTACATGCCATGGTGGCTGGTGGTGGTGAGGTGATGCCCGCCTTTGCAGAGAAGTATGCAGGCTTACCAGAGGTACAACAGCTCATGGCCCATATCAAAGACTGGTATGACGAGTTCTATCAAGTGCTGGAGGATGCAGGTCTGAGAGGTGATGCAGGTTATATTGACGCCTATGTTAACCACGTCTGGGACAAAGAGAAATCAGACCCGAAAGCATGGGAGCAGTATATTGAGAACCGCCAGCGTACCAAGTCGCCCAACATGCGCCATCGTGAGATAGACACCTACATGGACGGTATCAAAGTGGGACTGGTGCCCAAGTACACCGATATCGCTGACATGATAGCACACTACAGCCGCCAGAACAACGAGGCCGTAGCCAACCGTCGTTTCCTTGATGATCTACAGTTTGTCGTCGTCGAGGAGGTGAACGATGCCGGTGAGGTAACAGCCATACTGCCACTGATAGAGTTTGACAAGCCTAACAGCTTTGTCCGTGAGCGCTATACGCAGTACTACGTTCCAGGTGTAGGTGACATTTACGTGCTGAACCACGTCCAGAAACGTTTTGCCAATATCTTTGGCACCATGCGTACGCCTGATGCTGCAGACTGGCTGAGTAAGTTGGCCAAGGGTTATGACTTGACCAGCAGCACCGCCAAGAAGATACAGTTGGCACTGAGTGGTTTCCATGCTTTAGCCCTGTTTGAGGTTGACATGGCGCAGAACAACCCTGCCGTAGCCCTGAAGCACCTGTTTAAGTACATCATAGCCGATAGCATCAAGACAGGTACGCTGCCAGCCTACGCACACCCAGAGGACTTCCAGTTAGCAGCCAAGCACTTGGTACAGCTGGGAGCCACCGAGGACTATGCAGCAGCCGACGTGAATGCCATCACCCAGAAGATACGTGACGCTTTCAAAGACTGGAACATGAGTGATGAGTCGTGGAAGAGAGCCGCAGGCACCATCGGTAGCCCAGCAGCTATCATGATGGACTGGGTGAACAAAGGTTTTGATACCGTATTATGGAACTACCTGCATGACGGCTTGAAGCTGTGTGCTTTCAAAGAGCTGGCTAAGCAGGTTGACCGTCGTGTTGCCAAGGAAGGTCTGGATGAGCAGACCCATGAGCAACTGTTAGACGAGGCAGGCCAGTATGTCAACGATATGTTTGGTGGTCAGTACTGGGAACTTATAAATGTCAGCCCAGCCACGCTGAAATGGATGCGTCGTGCTTTCCTGAGTCCTGACTGGCTGATATCTACACAGCGCCACTTCTTTGCCAATTTAGGATTTGGCAGTGTGTATAGCGAAAGCGGTTTCAGGAACTACATCAAGTACAACACCGATAATATCAAGCGCCTGTTTGGATCAGACGTGCCACACGACGAGCTGAGACGCCTACGCTCTAAGAATGCAAAGTACTGCTATCTGGTAGGTGCTCTGGTTTGGTGGGGCCTGTTCTACAATGCCATCAATGCTTTATGCAGATGGAAGGATGAGGACGAGGAGAAGGAGAAAGCCGAGGAAATGCGTAAGACCAATCCTAACTACAAGTCGCCGTACGAGCTGGCATATCCTGACGGCATGAAATGGTACGACTATACCATGTATGGTAACACCATCGGGCAGAACACCCACCTGTTTACAGGCAGGTATGCAGACGGTACCGAAACGTACGTCCGTTGGGGTAAGCAGTTCAGAGAGTTTCCTGAGCTGTTCATCGGACGTCATGGCTTAGAGTTCCCTGCACCTATCATCCAGAGAATGATGAGCAAGGCCAATCCAAATGTTGGTACGGCTATTGACTTCTTGGGCGCCCAGAATATTGGAGGCTTCAATGGCAGTTACGAGAATAAGGAGCTGAGAGAGAAGTACGGTAAGACTATTGCCACTCTGGCAGCAATGTCACGTCACTTTATTCCGTTTGGTATGCCTACGCAAACCGACAAAGAATATAAGTGGTTAGACTTCTTCATGCCATCGAGCAAGGGCTTCAGCCGCTGGAAGGCCAAGGACTACTTTGAGACGTTCATTCTTGATGGTGACTGGGACGGTATCGAGCAGACTTATAATGTCTGTGTGATGAACGGTATTGATGCTGATGCCAACATAGAGGCCGCTATCAAGAGCATTAAAGCCGCCCAGCGTCGTGAGCTATCCGACGGTGCTACAGACCTGAGTACTGCTACCATGCTGTTTGATACAGCTACCGACCCGAAGGATAAGCAGACGTATCTGAACAAGATAAAGAAATATCTGAAAGATGGTGAGTATAAGGTAATGACCAAAGAGGAGGCTCTGGAGAAAGTTCATTCCTTCATTGACGGTACTGACACCACCGAGAAGGAGAATGCCCGCTATGTGATGCTGGCTACGTCGAATGACATCATTGCCGAGGAGAAGCTGAAGGACTTAGGACGCAAGGCCAGACAGTTCAAGAAGGAGCTGGAGGCTAAGCACAACACCGATGAGTATGACGCCCTGAAAGAGCGTTATGGTAGCTGGCTGACCATCGAGAAGAAAGTCAACAAGGCCGTCCGTTCCATCAATAAGAGTAAAAAGCAACTGGGAGGCCTCAATGAAGACGAGATAATGCAAAATATCCGTCAGACTATCAGTGACACCAAACAGCAAATTGACGAGTTGCAGGCACCGAAATAAGTAACAAACAAGAACATGTAGATATATGAGCAAGGAGATAATTCGATTCAAGGGGCTGTCGCTGAACCGCGACGAGCAGTCGGCAGACAAGGGTGAGCTGTCGGTGTGTGCCGGTGTTGAGCTGCATGACGGTGCGCTGAGGCCCAGCGTGCTGGAGGGCAGCATGGTGCAACACGATGTAAGCGGCACCATGACGGACTCGGTGTTGAAAGTAAAGGTATCCGATACGGACCATATTACCAAGCTGCTGTATGTGCATGAGACAGCATCGTACCGTCACTTCATCGGTGTGTATGACAAAAAGCTGTACTGGTTCCAGGATGATGGCACTGTAGGCAGTCCGCTTGTCGACACCAGCCATACGCCCATCCATGCCTTTGACAGTGGTGATGCCATTGTGTCTGTCAACAGCATCGGCAATACTTTGATAGTGCTGGCCAAGACGGGCGTACATTATATATTATGGAAGGACAGTGACTATAACTATCTGGGGCAGCAGTTCCCGTTTGTTGATATCAAATTCCGACCTGACGGAGGTCACTTGGCTGAATATGAGTATAAGGACACGATGCCGGATGCCACGCTAACAGGAGATAAACGAGTCGCATTCAGGCTTGTTGAAGTCAACTCTGGCGACATCTACGAAACCGACGACACGATTATTGACGGTTCTGCAGCGACTCCAGACCAGCGCAGCCGTGTAAGAATCAAGGATGAACATCAGACACTCATGACGGAGGCCGTCCAAGCGCTTATCAATCAGACCAACAATAAGGTAGCCAATGAAGGTCATTTCTATGCACCGTTCCTGATACGCTACTGTTACCGGCTGTATGACGGCTCGATGGTGATGCACTCAGCACCATTACTGATGAACATCTCGCATCCTGATACGTCACGGGTGTATGCCTGCAATCTGGTAACGTGGGCTACAGGTGCACATACATCAGGTTATTATGGCCCTGTAGGAGCCTTTGGTATTTTTGGTAACTTTGACGTACACGATGAATGGCAAAACGACCATCCTGGCGAAGAAGGCTATGCTTTCCAATGCCGTAAAACCCTGCTGGCTTACATGCCCAGTAATGTCGGTATAGAATACAGCGTTCCGCCGCTGCCTAATAACCTGTCTGACTGGTCGGATATCATCTCGTCAGTAGATATATTCATCTCGCGACAGTTCCCGAAGGAAGACTTTACGGAAAAGGTCAAGCGGTGTGTCAAGGCAGAGTCGCTGACAAGTGTGCTTGGTGTCAGACAGGCTGCCTTGGATAGTCTGGCCATGAAGACCGATTACAACGAACAGCACAAGACAATCTGGTATGATTCGAATGACGTCAATGGCAGTGCACCGTATAACATCAATGTGGTGTTTGACGTCAAGACAACGGACGATACGGAATACCTGAACATGTTGCGCGACACGTCGAATTTCTTCAAGCTGAAATCCATCGATCTGAACGACCTGGCAACTACCAGCGGCTTTGTGGCTTTGCAATACGACAAGTACCTGATTCCCATCATCAGCACTCAGGAACAGATGAAAGACGACTACCACAGCCATTACCAGCTGTTGCCTGGTGACAAGGATTATGGCTGTTATGTCTATAACCACCGTCTGAGCCTGTATGGCTTCAACGAGAAGTTGTTTGAAGGCTTCGGCTTTGGCGGGATGGTCAATATTGCCACCGACAATAACCCGACGATAACCATTACAGACATATACGTGGAGCTGAAGACGGAAGACGGCACCAAGTATGTTCGTCACAGCGAAGGAGTGGGCGGTGTGGTAACGGCGCAGTATCTGCTATGCAACTCCATGCTGTTCTATCCTGACAGTCGGGCTGTCAAGATGTATCTGAAGACCTCCAACTACAATTATGTCATTTTCAATATGAAGCCGCACAACTTCCTGAATGGGGCCATCAGTACCGACTATTTCTATCAGACCAGCGTAACGCCCCAGACATACGCAGGCACTTTCCGGTCCAACGACATTGTACTCCTTCAAAGCAAAGTCCTGACGTCTGAGGTTGATGACCCGTACTATTTCCCATTGGAAGGCCGCAACACGGTAGGCATCGGTGCCATAGTAGGGCTGGCAGCTGTGACGAGGGCGCTGAGTCAGGGACAGGTGGGCGACCACGACCTGATAGCATTCTGTACGGATGGCATCTGGGTGATGAAGGTGTCGGGCGAGGGTACATACAGTGCGGTACACAACATATCGCGCGAGGTATGCACCAATCCGAAGAGTATCTGCCAGCTGGATCAGTCGGTGGCGTTCGCCACTGAGCGCAGCCTGAGCCGCTTTGTAGAGAGTAACGTCGTGTCTATGTCGGACGAGCTGGACGGCCCTGCGCACAACTGGAGCAACCTATTTGGCACCTTCTTCAATAACACACTCCTTGACTGTTCATCCATCATTCTTCAGCTGGGCTTTACTACGTCGGCTGTGGAGATGTTCAATGGTGGTAGCGTCTTCTACGACTATGCAGGCAGCAGGGTAGTGGTATTGCCGCAGAATACCAGCGCAGACAGTGTGGCTTTAGTGTTCTCCATACGCGACCAGGCATGGTCTACGATGGCCATTCCCGCTATCAAAGCCGTAGTGCCTGGCTACCCGTCGCCATTCGTGCAGACAGGTGACGGCAAGGTGATGATACTGGATAAGCCGTATAACTACCGCAGCACGGGTGCCAACGTGCCAGGTCTCATCCTGACACGCGAGCTGACATTCTCAGACACGATGGACGTCATCCGTGGCTACCAGCATTATGCCGACTGTGCTGCAGCACCGATGCTGTGGCTGTTTGGCAGCAACGACCAGCGTAACTGGGTAGCACTGGGCAACAGCAACCGCTGGTATAACAACTACCTGCCTGGGCGTTCGTTCCGCTTCTTCAGGATTGCTATCTACACGCAGATGAAGCCAAGCGAAGAATACCAGCAGCTGTTGCTGGAGATCGTCAACAAGTACGGCAAGTTATAGTTGAGAGTTGAGAGTTTATAGAAAAAGGGAAGCTGTCTTCACAGATGGCTTCCCAATTCTTTAACTAAACTATTACAAAACAAACTACTAATTTAGCCTAAGTAATAATAAATTAAATCGTAATACTTAAATAACCATAAACCTAAAACTAATCTAATAACCAAAATCTTACTAACATAAAACATATTCACTATGAAAAAAACATTATTGCTTGCGAGTGTGTAGCCACCGTGCTACAAGAAATATCAGGAGGAGTAACACGGTGACTGTTGTGCCCACCATCACCTTTCCGTAGTCGATGCAGAATGTTTCCCACTTGCTGAGCTTACGTTCGACAGGGTAGGGCACCTCTATTTTTTTTGTGTTGTTTATAGTGTCATGTGCAACCTCGCGCTGCATCTTTGTGACACGTTCCAGTTCCTTTTGCAAAACAAGATACGCTTTTTGCTGCATAGCCAGCTTGATACCGTATTCAGCAGCCATG
>JAEEGL013894255.1_pt1 | contig 23629 bp, 21 predicted proteins | sample 9134231 | NCBI WGS metagenome assembly JAEEGL01 (sample SAMN16246548, study PRJNA631951) | gut metagenome | biome: gut microbiome; feature: rumen; material: fiber-attached | host: Bos | place: Iran: Karaj | collected 2018-10 | reverse complement strand
TCAGAACTGGGCGGAACCGACGTTTACACAGTCCTTTGAACCGGACAGAACGACGTTATCGCTTACTTTTGAAAAAACAAGCGATAAAAAACAAGCGATAAAAACAAGCGATAAACGAATTTTCATAATACAAAAAGAAATGATTATCGGCTATCTGACAGAACATGCATCTGCTAAAGCGTCAGAAATAGCAGAAGTTTTAAATGTTAGTGCACCACGTGCCAGGGCAGTATTGTCAAGACTTTCGTCAGAAGACATAATAATTTCCGAAGGCGCAAACCGGAACAGAACGTACCGGTTGAAATCATAGAAATGATAGGTGTCAATTGAAGATTTAACTAAAAATTTAGTCAACTATTCAATAATAAGCAAAAACTTTGAAGAACTACCCATGTATATGAGTGTGCCGGCTATGGCAAAATTGCTTGGTATATCCGAATCATCCGGTTACGAACTCGTTCACGAAAAAGGGTTTCCGGCGTTTCGTATCGGGACCCGTATCGTGATCGAACGCGACAAATTGCGGGCCTGGCTTGACAAGCGTATGCTGGAGGGGGTCGTGTCCTGAATGATAAATATTATTGGTATTGTCGCTGGACTTGTAAAAAATTCTGCGGTATTGTGTTGTGCCGGAGGGAGGTTCGGCGGTGGCAAATAAAAGAGCAGACGGCGAAGGAACGGTAAGAAAAAGACCTGACGGCAGATGGGAAGGCACAATAGTTGTCGGCCACAAGCAGGACGGAAGTACGATCAGGAAATCCGTCTTTGCTAAAACTCAAAAGGAGCTTCTTCCTAAACTGCGGAGACTTGCCGACAACTACCGGGGAGCAGATCTCACTGAATCCAGCAATATGACTGTCCGGGAATGGCTGGAAGAGTGGCTGAGAGATTATGCTATCCCCAGGCTGCGGCAAGCAACGGTCGAAGGTTACCGGCACATATGCACAATAATATGTCGTTACATTGGCGACAAACCGCTCCGTACTATTACCTCCGCCGATTGCCAGCGCATGTACAACGCTCTAAAAAAGAATGGAAGAACGGCAAACCGCGGCAGATTAGGCGATGGTCTATCCGATTCGTACGTTAGGAAGATACACATGATGCTTCACGAGGCCATGGAACAGGCCAAACGAAAACATCTCATCGGAGTCAACCCAACGATCGGCACGGTTGTCCCAAAACAGAACGCCGCCGAAATGAAGGTGCTGGACGAGACGCAACTTGAGCGTTATTTCAAAGCGATACGATCAGATCCGTTCTGGCACGATTTCTTCTATCTCGAACTGACTACTGGTCTGCGCCTGGGCGAAGTCTGCGCTCTGCGGTGGGAAGATTACGACGAGAAGGACGGCGTCCTCAGAATAAGAAGAACGCTCTCCAAATCGGGAAAGACCATCGTTATCAACGATCCTAAGACAGATGCCGGAAAACGGGTGATATATCTTCCGGCAAGTACCAACAAAGTCATTGCCGACAGAAAGAAGAAAAAGTACAGCGACTGGATGTTTCCGTGCCTTAACGATCCGAAAAAGCCGGTTACAAAATCTAGCGCATATCACAGGCACAAGCGGCTGCTCCGGAACTGTGGTATTCCGGACATACGTTTTCACGATCTGCGGCATACATTTGCCACGTACGCAATAAAAAGCGGCGTTGACGCGAAAACATTGTCCGGGATTCTCGGGCATACGAACGCAAGTTTTACGCTTGATACCTATACACACGTTACGGGAGACATGCAGTACCGCGCAGCGGAGATCGTTGGCGGTTTTATGGAAGTACTACTCGGGGAAGATCTAAAACCTTGGCAGACAGACGAAAAAAAGGAAAAGGAAGCATAAGGGAACGCAAAGACGGCCGTTGGGAAGGCAGAGTTGTCATTGGTTATGATGACAAGGGTCTCCCAAAGGCCAAAAATGTTCTTGCAAAAACCAAAGCCGAATGCGAGAAAAAGCTGGACGAATTGATAAAGGCAAGCTTCAGTATAACCGGAAAACTGCCCGGCCAGGCTAAAGCATCAATGTCATTCGGCGACTGGATGGATATGTGGTATAAGAACTACTGCAGAAACTCAATTAGTGAAAAAACGCGGGACTGCTATGAAAACAGGATCTACAAACATATTATCCCGGCGATAGGAGATATACCGCTTGACAAACTGGCGCAGGATGAATTGCAGGATTTCTACGATTCTCTCAAGCGTACAGGGCGGCTGACAGGCACCGGTAAATGCAGCAAAGGATTGTCCGATCGTATGGTAAGAGGGTGCCATGCCAGTTGCCGTTCTGCGCTTGAAAAAGCGGTCAACGAAGGACTGATCCCCGCGAATCCAGCTGCCGGCTGCAAACTGCCTCCTAAAAAAGCAAAGGAAATGCAGATTCTATCCCACGAAGAAATACGGCGTTTTCTGATACAGGCGAAGCACGACGGTTATTACGAGATTTTTCTCCTTGATCTCGCCACGGGGCTCAGAAGAGGCGAACTGCTTGGGTTGAAATGGGCAGATCTGAATTTCGATACAGGTGAACTTCATATCGAACGGCAGATCACGCGGATAAACGGCGAACTGAAAGCGATCCCTCCGAAAACAAAGGCGTCGGTGCGTACTGTAATTCTTCCGCGGTCTGTTGTCGAAGCGCTTGCGGAATATAGACAGACGCTATCGGAGAAAACAGTATGGATCTTTCCGTCTCCGGTCAAAGAGAACTCGCCGCGTGATCCTCATTCGATATACCAGAAAATGCAGCTGGTGCTTGAGAGAGCGGAATGTAAGCGAGTCCGTTTTCATGATCTGCGCCACACCTTCGCGACAATGGCACTGGAGCATGGCATGGATGTCAAAACACTTTCTGTGATCATCGGACATAATTCTGCGGCAACGACTCTGGACATTTACAGTCACATAACTACGGATATGCAGAAAAAGGCGGCATGCGCCATAGAGAAAGGGATAGGACAAAGCGACACCGGAATAGATGGATCTGCCGTCCCGAGGCCGGAGCAGCACGAGAGAAAACCGTTTGCTCCAAAGGAAGCAAAATACCGCAAACCCGGTACCGGAGGCGTTTACACGATTAACGATCACCTTTATGAGGGCCGTTTTACTCCCAGACTTGCAAACGGAAAAAGAAAAGTATTCACGGTCTATGCTCAGAATGCGGAAGACTGCGAAAAAAAGCTTGCCGAGATGATAATCAGGGTTAAAAATGAAATCGAAGAGGAAAAGAAGTCTAAAAAGAGATGACCGTAAATAATGCAAGCTCCGGCAGCATTACTGCCGCCCGTTTATTTACATCCACCGAAAGACTCAAGTTACCGGTTTTTTCTACCTACATTACCTATAATCACTTAAGTTTGCTGACATAACTACTCTTGGTGTTGACATTAAAGGTTCAGCGGGCGTCTCACCATCTACTAATAAACGAGACAATTTATCAAAGGCTCCATATCCCATTTTATATGGTTCCTGATAAATTGTAGCATCTATATAACCATTTTCTATATATGGATGAAGTTCAGGGAAAACGTCCGATGCGACAAAAGCTACCTGCTTACCAATTTCGACAGTCTCCAGATATTTGCAGATAGGCAGAGAGTTAGCTGAACTGGCATATATTGCCGAAATATCAGGGTGTTCGCTAAATGCTTTTGCGACCGCTTCTTTAGCGACTTCGGGATTATCTTGTGTGTCATATATTTCGACAATATCAAAATCATGTATTTTAGACCCTCTGCAGAATGCCTCTATAAGCTTCTGATGTATCGGAGAGATCTTATTACCTGTAAACATTACAGTCTTTTTATTAACTACACCTCGTAATAACATACCGCATAGCTGTGCTGCCATCTCACCTATGACATCATAATTGCTGAGCGACGAAAACACTCGCTTACTCTTGCTCATGTCATATTGTACCGTCACAACTTTGATGCCATTGTCTGATAATTGGTCAATCTTTTCAATAACCCATTCTTCGTATATTCCAATAATAATAACACCGTCGTATTTCTTTTCCAGAAAACTATCCAGCACTGCAACTGCTTCCTCTTTTGTATATTCTCCTCTTTGCAGATTATGCAAATCACAATCGATTTTATAATCTTTTAAATCATTGTATGCAGCCATAACACCATCTATTATTTCAGAATAAAATGGCTTGATATAGCTAAAGTTAAGAACGCCTATGGTAAAATTATCCATAGAAAGCCTCGAAGCCATTTTGTTTGGTTTATATCCATACTTTTCTGCAGTAGCAAGAATCAACTCTCGTTTTTCCTTGCGAAGCTTTGAATTAGGATTAAACGCTCTGCTTATAGCTGCAATGGAAACATTTAACTCTGAAGCTAAATCATATATTGTTATTCTTCTCTGCGACATCAGCTGTCCAGGTCTCCTTTGAAATAATCTAGTGCTTGCCCATTTTCAATCTTTTTACCGTAGCATAACTCAAGCACATTCCTCGATTATTATAAACTGATACTCATTCGGCTGCAATACCCCGATAGAGAAATAAAGCGCAAAAAAGGGCGCTCCAATGCTTTACGGATGCTCTTTTACATAAAGAAATTCGTGAAAAACATAGCCAAAGCAACCGAATGACGCGCCGTTTATTTATGTTTTGCCGTTATCAAAGCAACATCGTTGCTGCTTTTTTAAAGACAAAGAACCGCTTAACTTGACTCTGTTACTCCTGACCGTCTTACTTTCCTGCTTCGCTTCTAAGCATTGCTTCAAATGCAGCTTTGGTCTGTCTTAAAGACTCGTGCCAGCAGTTCTCATCAATGAAAGGATTACCGCCTTCCTTTTCTCTTCTGGCTATTTTTTCAAACATTTTATTTGACGAAATGTGATTACCGAGATGAATATCCACGTGTTCCCGGTCTGCTCTGTCAAGTGATTTCATAAAATCATCTCTGAGCGAATGAGGCAAACCGTATTTGTCTAAAAATGGTATAGTGAGTGAATTAAGACCGGCACCGCCAAACATAGCACATCTTTTCGGGCCCTGATCACCGTCCGCGTAAAAGAAACAACTGGTGGCACCTTCGGAGTGCCCAGGGCAGCTCATAAAGGTAAATTCAATACCCTCTATTGTTAAAACTTCACCGTCATACAGTAAAACATCAGGTGTAAATGTTTCGATGTACTTATACCCAAGTTCCGCAGCCCAAGTAAGATCACGTGCACCTGTCGCATAATCCAGATCTCCGGCACCCAAATATGTTTTAGGATGATACAGTTCAATCAATGCACGGGTGGCACCCAAATGATCATAATGCCCGTGCGAATGAATGATATGCCTGATATTATGAGGATCAAAGCCAAGTGCTCTGATGTTCTCAAGCAGCAAATATAAAGTCTGCGGGTAGCCTGAATCAATCAGAATCAAACTGCCGTTCTCTGCCACGATCATATGGGTAGAGCCGCTCTTTGCTCCTACAAAATACACATTCCCATATACCTGATGCGGTTTTATGTATTCTTCCCACGATTTAATCATAATTTTTGTCCTTTCTTTGAATAAATCAAACAATTAAATTTTTAGGGGTCCCGGCAAGATATGCAGCAAGATTATCAATTGCATACTGAACCAACCTCTGTCTGCACTCCAATGCTGCCCAGCTGATATGCGGAGTAATAAAGCAATTGGGTAATTCAAGAAGCGGATTGTTAGGCATAGGCGGTTCAGCAGACAGCACATCAAGACCTGCAGCATATATTTTACCACTGCGAAGGGCCTCAGCCAGGGCCGCCTCGTCAACGAGACCGCCTCTGCTGCTGTTTATCAGAATAACACCATCTCTCATTTTAGAGATAGTATTACGGTTGATCATCTCCTTTGTATACTCAAAAAGCGGACAATGCAGCGTTATCACATGGGACTCGGTCAGCAAAGTATCAAAATCCACATATTTAACGCCTATTTTCTTCATATCGTCATTTTCATATTTATCATACGCAATAACTTTCATGCCAAAAGAAATGGCTGTCCTCGCAGTAAATTGGCCTATGCGTCCAAGGCCTATAATTCCCATAGTCTTGTTTTCTAATTCAATAATAGGATAATCCCAAAAACACCAGTCTCCGTCATGTTCTCCTTTTCTTCCCAGACGTACCTGAGAATCATGGTATGCCACATGATTGGTTATTTCCAGCAATAGCGCAATAGCATGCTGGGCTATTGCACCCGTTCCGTAAGAAGGAACATTCGACACAAGTATACCGTGCTCTCTTGCAGCTTCAATATCCACAGTGTTGTATCCTGTAGCAATGATCGATATAAACCTGACAGACGGACAGGCTTCTATAACCTGCCTCGTAATAGGACTTTTATTGGTGAAAACAATCTCTGCATCCCCAATTGCTTCTACCAGTTTATCGGCAGGCGTTCTTGGATATATTGTAACATCACCAAACTGAGATAATTTACTCCAATTTATCTCACCGGGGTTTTCTCTGGGATGATCTAAAACTACAATCTTCATTTTGGACCTCATATTTACTTTATTTTCATTACGCGATTCATCATATCATTATAGCCACGAATGAAGAAACTGTTATCAGTGGCCACCCAAAGCACATTTGCACCCATACCGCGAAACAATTGCGCTTTGTTTTCATCATCACAAAAAATACCAACGGATTTACTGTATCTGTTCGCAATATCAAACACTTTTTTTATTGATTCAAGCATTGTATCACTTACAATATCTCTTGGTGTTCCCACCATAACAGACATGTCATAAGGCCCTATGATAACGGCATCTATGTACTGGCCATATTCTTCCAGCATTGCCGGCAGATTCTCAATTCCCTGCGGAGACTCAATCTGAGGTAATAAAAATCTTGTATCAGCAAATTTTTCAAACTCTTCGCCCGGTCTAAACTGTCCGTGTCCGCCCATTCCTTTCCTTCCCATCGGTGCAAACAGAAGTGCATCTGTCGCTGTTCTGAGCTGTTCCAATGTTTCCGTGCGGGGAAGCATAATACCGTCTGCGCCCATATCAATAAGTTTCGCGGCAAGATAGTATTCGCTGTCCTGTACTCTTACGAAGCTCGGCAAGCCCATCAGACGGCATACCTGAAGACTGGGAATAACATTTTGAGCATCAAAAACTCCATGTTCCGCGTCAAATAGTATAAAATCCAAATCCGTGCGATTCATACATTCCAAAACGAGAGTACTGTTTATCATAGCCATTGTAGTGCCTATCACGAGCTCACGATCTATAAACTTTTTCTTTAGAGTCTCGTATTTATTCATTTTAAACACCTCAACTAAACTTTTCATTTTTTAACTGTATTTTCTTTTTCAAGTATTGTGTCGCCGTCAAACTGATTGTTCATCTCTTTATTTATCAGATTACCGGAAATTACCGTTTTTGAATCGGCTGACAAAATCTTTATTGTGTCACCATTCTTGGCAACAGATATCTGATTGTCGGTTACAATCAATTCGTCAGTTTGTTCAATATAGATTCCCGCTGTTTCAATATTGTCCATCTTGTTGTTGTCTATGATCATAGTACCTACTCTGGACTGTATGAACACCCCATATTCACTGTCATGTATTATATTATTGCCAATGTGTACTCTTGCACTGGACCTGCTGCCCACTTCTTCGTAAATGCCCGCTACAGCAGCTTGTATATCATTAGAGCAAATATACAATCCGTCAACCAGTAATCCCTGAGGATTGATCACAATTGAACTGCCTCCGCTCGCATTCATAATGTTATTTGAAATATCACAGTGAAATATCGTTTCAACCATGATCTGCACTTCTCCGCTGTTTGTAAAGATATTTCCGTTAATCTTGAGCCCTTCTACACGATTATTGTCTTCTGTGCTGTTAATCACAATGCCATTACCGTTACCCATAAAGGTACTGTCAATAATATAACTGTTAATTGCAATACCGGATGTCTCATATCGATTGGGATATTTAGAATGGCAAACCGCGTATGCTGTTTTGTTTTTTACATTGAAGCTGCATTCCGTGATGCGACAGTTAGATCCCGTGAAAATAACAAGATCTGCACCATTTTCATCAGCTTGTGAAAAAGAGCATCTATATGCGTTCAAATACCATGCCTCGATACAACTGCCTGTTCCCTGATGGTCAAAACTAATGTCCTGTATATTGAAACCGTTAGACAGCAATGAATTGATCATCGCGCCTGAAAGAGAATCGCTGCCAACCAGTTTTGTTTTGTCGCAACCTTCGCCCAAAAGCAATATTTGACTTACAGCGCTGAATTTAATATTCAATGACTGTGTTATTAAATATGTTCCCTGCGGGAAATATACAGTCAAATTATATTTACGTGCCTGATCAAGAGCTTGTTGTATCACCTGCGTGTCATCATGGATCCCATCTCCAACTGCACCCAGTTCTTTTACATTCACGCGTTTACTACTGCTTTCAAGGAGGGTGTTTGCCGGTACCTGATCAGCAGCAAAACATACTATGCAGGCTGCGATGATTCCAATTATAGAGAGCGATAAAACAATAATTTTAGCTGATTTATTCATTACTCTGCCTCCTTAACCGCAACAATATTTTCCATTTTATAATCATCAAAAGCGCAATCTGCAGAAAGCATGTTTATGATGTTGGAGCGAATTATATTGTCACCGGAAAAAGCCCCTATATAAAACTCTTTTGCAAATCTATTGGAAACAATCACATTATCCGTTGACGTTCTCATATAAAGGCTGTAATCACAGCTTATTGAATTGCCGTAAACAAATAACCCTTTTGCATCAGGATTTTGCACCAATATGCCGTATTGACTGTATACGATCATATTTTCCGAAATCGTTACATTACTTACAGGAGCGCCTGTACCGCTTTCAGGTATACAAATGCCGCACTTTTCATACGATTTATCTCCATATTTGTATGCTGCAGCAATATAATTATTTAAAACGGTTACATTGTCGATACCGATCCCCTGCGCGTCAAGCCGCACACAGAACAGGAGTCCCTGATCAAGCATACTGTTCGAAACAGTACAATTTCTCACTGACTTTATATCTACTTGCCCGTTGGAATAGTTAAGGAGCGTCAAACGACTAAGCAGAATATTTTCCGGACAACCTGCAGGATCCCGGGAATCTATAAGTATTCCATTGACTTTGCCGCCTATGTAAGTGTCAATCAATTTATTGTTTTGCGAAACAACCTCCGGAAGCTTTGTAAAATTGATCGTGTATCTGTCGTCTCCGCTTAACGAAAAAGATAACGATGCAAGCAGCGCATCACTGCCACAAACCTTTAAAAGTGCATCACTGGTTTTAGAATTCACCGTGCATTCGAATTTACAGTTATACAGAGTTGTTTTTTCTCCGGTAATACTGACTGCTGCCGATGTTGTCATACTGCTTTTGAAAATAAGATGTGCAAGGCTTACATTGGAGGAAGCAATGACAATTGCATCGGATTCTATTTTAGAGGTAAGAATAATCTCAGAAAGAAAAGAACCGCTCGGTTCACCCATTAATATCAAAGGGGTCTTTTCGGTAGCAGATAATGTAATCACTTCAGACACATTGTATTTTCCTGCAGGGAAATACAAAATGCCGCCTCCTTTTTTCTGTACTGTATCTATGCCCGTCCTGATAGCCTGAGTGCAGTCTTCTCCGGACACAGCACCGAAATCGCATATATTATAAACATATGTTTCATTTGTTATGTTGAGTTCTTTAATACGCGCTTTTTCTTCATCGGACAAAAAATCATATGTTCCAGACAGTTCTTTGGTCTTATCACCATATGTGGGGGTATAATCCGTATATGGCGGCTCTTCTCTGCAGCCGGCAAAAACAGTGCAGAAGGCGATAACCAACGTAAGCAAAAACAGCATGTATCTGATATTCCTGTTTTTCATAATCTGTCAAATCCCTCTTATATTCTGCAATTTGTATTATTTTCTATAACAGGTGTGTCAAGTGCTCCAAGGCTGTATGAATTCACACAAGCTTCGCCCTCTACCATCCAAAAAGTATTAGCGTTAACAATAGATCCTCTGGAATCCGTAAGACGAATACCATCCTTTGCCACATCATTGAACGCGTTGTTTGCGACCAATACCTGTCTGGTGTTTTTCCCCGCAACAAGTCCGTACCCGGTATACGCAATCATATTATTTGAAACATTAACTGTTAATACAAAAGCATTATTGTCAACTACTTTAATCGCCACTCCGTTTTTTCTGTTTTGTGCCGGTGAAATATAATTTCCAAGAATGAATGCTCCGCATACGCCCAACCCTTCGGGATCAATAAGAATGGTTGTATCAGAGCACTGATCCAACATGTTGTTTGATATATCAATATGGAGGATCGTGCGTACTGTAATCTGCTCCTTTCCTGTATTTAAAAACATATTACGGTTAACTTTCAGGCCCTCGGGACGGTTATCGGATGCCGCATCGACTATCAGGCCCTTACCTTTGCCGTGTATGCGGCAGTCAAAAATATTACTGTTGATATTGAGTTTCTTGCCAACTGCAGTACATCTTATGGCATATGCGTCCGGTTCCGAATTACCAAAAGATGAATTAACTATATCTGAATACGAACCATTAAAGCATAGAATATCAGATCTATTACCCGCAATATTTGAGAAAGAACAATCATATACGCCATAACCCATCTCCCGGTCTAAATAAAGGCATCTTCCGCTGCCTCCTTTATGAGCAAAGCATATTTGAGATATTTCAAGTTTGCCGCAAGCAGCAGTTTGTGCAATATCACCCTCTGTATATTTAACGATTATTGATCTGGAATTGCCTCTGCCTTCACCTACTATTGAGAAAGGACGGTCACCGCTTTCATTTTTTCCAAACAGTAATGTTTCTGTTACCAGGTATTTACCACAAGGTAAAAATGCCGTGCCCCCATGCTGCTGAGCAGTATCAATACATTGCTGCAATGCCTGTGTATCATCCTGTACGCCGTCACCTGCGGCTCCAAAATCCTTCACATTAAAATATACGTCTGTCAATTGTTTCATTAAATACTCCTTAATACCAATACTCTTCAATTGCAATAAAGCGATGCTCTTTTGTGCTTCTGTATGCTGCATCGATTATTTTCTGTACATGAAGTGCATCGGATGCCGGCACTTCAAGAGGTAAATTGTTCAATACAGAATCAGCAAAACTTTCTACTTCCCTTGTATACATGTTTCCAAAATCACCGGGTAAAAACTCCCCTTCCATATCCGCATGATCTTGTGCAGCACTGTACCCAACAACATCATCCAGGAATACTGCATTTAATTTACCGCCGTCATTCTGTCCTATAATCGTATCGCCCAGGAGCCTTCCTCTTGTCCCAAAAAGTTCTAATCTCCATTTGGACACTTCATCCGGAATATTAAAATTGGTCTGTATCACACATTGCGCACCGTTTTTCATTTTAAGTATTACGGTAGAACTGTCTTCCACATCATAATCAAAACATACTGTGTCGTTAAATGCACCAACCTCACTTACACGGCTTCCGATTATATATTCCATCAGGTCAATGCAGTGAACACCCATATCCATCAAACAGCCGCCGCCGGATTTTGCCTTAACCTGTCTCCAGTTGCCTTCTTCCTTAGGACACCATAGTGTAAAATGTGAATACCCGCTGACAACCTGACCAAGTTTTCCTTCTTGCACACTACGCTTCATATTCATAACATGACTGCCAAAACGCATCATAAAACCGACCGCAATTTTAACATTCTGCTGTTCGCAATATTCAAGCAGTCTTTCACCCTCTTCAATATTCATGGCCACAGGCTTTTCAAGAAGAATGTGTTTGCCGTATTTCGCTGCCATCATAGCTTGAGGTGCATGATAAACTACAGGAGACGCAATGTAAACCGCATCAATTTCAGGATTTGCCAGAAGTTCCGATACATCCGTATATGCATATTTAGCACTGTATTTTTCCTTGAGGGCTTCTGCGTGGGACTGATCAATTTCCATCACGGCCGTGACTTCAACATTCGAAGCCAGCATCATACCAGGAATCGTCCTGCGGTCTGCAATACCGCCCGCACCAATTATTCCAAATCTTAATTTTTTCATATCTTCTCTTTTTACTTCTTTGTATAGAATACGATTCTGCAAGTACGCTTTTCTGTAATTTCAAACGGCAGACCGTCAGCAAGTTGCTGCCCTGTTACTGTCTTAACCGGGCCGATGTCAATATCTTCAATTTCATATTCAGCCGAAAGATCAATACCTTCTTTCAGTTCAAAAACATATCTCTCTGCAAAGCTTTCTTCTCGCCTGAATGCAAATATCACACCGTTTCCTGTGTCGTAGTCGTGGAAACGATATGCGAGCCAGTCTTTGAGGGAAAATGAGTAATCTGTCAACGGATAAAAATCTTTGCAAACATAAGGGCGAATTCGAAATGCTTCATTCAGCATTTTCCTGTACCACTGTGCCTGTTCTTCTGTAAGTTCCCATTCCGGCGCCGGAACTCCGATTCCCGAACTGATCGAACTTCTGAATTTATATGTGTCCATACACAGTGCGGAATGTGCAATACAAGAACCCGCAGAATCACTGTGAACCGGCAGCCACCTGGAAAGCGCATACGTATGCGCCTGAATACCTTCAGGCTTGTAATCTACGGCAGTAAAATAATCGCTGCGGCACATAATAGGAATAGTGCGTTTACCCATGGCATAGTCTAAACGTCTTCCGCCGCCGGCGCAGTTATCTATTATTAATCCGGGAAACATTTCAAGTAATTCATCGAAAGTTTTATACACGCCGTTTAAATACTTTATTTCCGTAATTCCACGTCTGTCCGGCGCATCGCTATAGTGCCAGTATTCTGCCGGCCATATATTGTAATCAATGCGTAATATTTTCATATCACATGATTTGATTATCGCAGCCACTTTTTCGGTGATCCACTTTCTTGCCGGTTCATATCCGAAATTCACGAGAAGGCCATACCACATATTGGTATATTTTTGCATCGGAATATATTTGCCCGGTTTAAATGTGTGTCCAAGATAATAATTGCGGTGTTCTTTTATACTTTTTGCGTTGATACCGGCACGTTCCAGCTCAAGCCATGCGGAAAAACCCAAATTGGCCTCGGCAGCCAGATCCGCGAGTCCTTTTAAGCCTTTAGGGAACAGTTCAGGCATCGGTTCCCAGTCACCTGCATCCTGATGCCAGTCTTTACCGTACCAACCGGCATCAATTGCATAACTTTCACCCGGCAAATTATGTTTTTTGATATTTGCGATTTTGCGTTCATGCTGTTCCTTTTTAAAGCCGCCCCATGCGCGAAGACAAATTTTGCCTTCTATAGGTTTTCCGTCTATTTTCGGAAGCATATTGTCATAGATCAAACGGCGAAAGGCATTATGACTTCTGTCAAATGCTTTATCTGCACCGATACAATCCTTTTCAATAAATTCAATTTCTATCCCGGTATTCAAGTACTCCCAGGGCATGGCAAGCATTGCAGGGAGTGTTATTTTTTCTCCCGCTTTTAAACGGAAATATGCATCCGGAAAAGATATTTTGCTTAATACAGTTCTTTCCGGGCAATGGGGTTTGATTCTGATTTGTGCTTTCCATGTACCGCTCCACCCAATTGCCAGAATAACACCTGCCGAATTGCTGGTCTGTATGTTAAAATATGGCATATACTCAGAAGATGCGCGGCCGTGTATACACTCAAATTCACAAATCTGTCCGGGGTCCGGCCAAAATTGCATTTTCGTCATCATAAAATCGTCTTTTCGCGCCTGAGATCCTCTTGAGTACGCGAGCATCGGCCATTCCCAATGACTGGGCTCCGATTTTATGTTGGGTTCTACTCCGATATCACAATAATTAATATCTGAAATGATATACGAATCATATTCGGCTGCATTTTCAAGTTCAAGCCACCATTCAACGGCGCTGTATTTCTGATATAGTCTCACTTTCAGTACAGCATCAAAACAGTCATCCTGACGCGCCATTCTGCTCTCATATAAGTCATATGGCTGTTGTAATTGTTGAGCATCTTCAATTTTAATAAACTTTCCGAAATATGATTCAACATTTTTACCGTTGTAACAAAAGGAAAACGGTTTCTTGTTCAGAAAGTTGTTTTCCAAAAACAACTGTAAATATTTGTTGTCCGGCGTTTCTATTTCTCTGCATTCCATATTGATCCAGCCTCACATTCATAAACCAATTCCACAAGCATCAGGCATTTTTCGCCCGTCTTCAAGCATTTCAGTATCCCGATTATATTCTAAATTATAATTATTTTCAAAACGAGGATTGCCGTTTTCCTAACTCAGACATCCCATTATTGTTAGACAAATATGACGGGGTGACAATGTTTCAAAATATCTGTCACCCCTGTCACATCAGCATATTATTAACATCAACGTATGACTGTATTATATAACATACAAATACCAAATCCCGTACTGTCGCAGGTATGCGTTCCGTCAGCATTATTTACTGCTAATTTGATTTGTTTAGCACCTTTAAGTTCAATTGTAACCTCATCTATATCAGGATACAGCAGCAGGTCTGTGTTATGTACTTCTACAAATCCTTCGCCGTAATCCAGATAAATAATACCTGTAATACCCTTCGTATGCGAATCTTCAGGCCCTATGTCTACTTTAAAGTATTTATAATCAAAACCGCTTATGTCAAATATAATTTCAGAATCGGCGTCCTCTCTCGGATGGAGACTTATTCCCTTTTCGTATTCTTCTCCACCTATTGTCATAGGTCCTTCTGTCGCATTGTAGTTCACATTGATTCCGGGAACCCGCACCGGATTATTATCTTCACTGGAAGACATTGTTACTATCCAATAAAGCATTTTGTCCGTACCGAACAGATCGCCTAAATATGTTGCGTTTTCTTCGTCAATAACTTCCGCGGGTGTCGGTTCCGGTGTCGGCGTAGGTTCCGGAGTTGCTGTCGGCGCCGCGGTCGGCGTGCCGGCAACATCTTCTGTTGTCCCGTTTGTTGGGTTCACCGAAGCATTTGGCGCCTGGGTGGCAGCAGGTGTGTCGTTGTTTCCCCCGCATCCAACTAAAATAAATATGCAAGCAACACATACTAAAGCCACAATCAATAGTTTTAGCTTTTTCATTTTTAAAACAACTCCTTTTGCTTTGTTTTATTGATTTTTATAGATAACTGAATATGCCCACGTAGTTGAGTCTGCATTAATAGAACCGTTTGCGTTTACAGACAGCTTTATTTTTTTCACTCCACTTATATCCAATTCAAAAACATGCAGATTTTCTCCCGCAAGAATTCCGCTCTTTTCCAACAAAACATATTTGCCGTCACCGTAATCTGCGTACACACTGCAAATTACTCCGTTTCCGTAATCAGAAAGCCCCGGAGATCCTGCGATCGCGTAAAACCGGTCGCATCCGTACGAACTGATGTCAAATACAATTTCACCGTCTGCTGAAGCCTGGGGATGAAGTCCGATTCCTTTTTCGTATGTTGCGTCGGCAACGGTTAATTTTGAATCATTATAATTTGTGTCTTTCCCCGGTTTACGCGGCGGATTGGCCATCTTAGAATCAGCCATGTTAACTCGCCAGAACAAACATTTGTTTGTATTTATTAAATCACTCAAATACACAGCTGAACCTTCAACCCATGAGAATGTGGGGGTCACCATTGTCGGATCTGACATTGTTATCTTTACAGTTATCACCGGTTCTTCTGCATTATTTAAATATACTTTATATTCTCCCGAAGCATTATTTTGTAACCCCGTGATCTGACCAAAAGCGTCAACATAAGCGCCCGGACAAGCCTCACTTGTAAACTCATACGTAAAAGCATAATTTGCTGCGCTTAGATCCGTGACGCACGGAACTAATGTTGCCGCAGCCCGTGTGATTACAGCTTCATCTCCGTTATTATATGAAACTATACCGTTAAAATCGCGTAAAACAACTTTATAATCAACTGTTTCTGTCCTACTGCCTTCTTTTGTTTTTAAAATACCTGCCAGGTTTTTAGCGGCATCAGCGCCCATTTCATTGTAACCTTTTTGTAAATAATGCTGATCGGGATACGGTACATTGGAAGCACTTGAAATATCCGGCGGCATAAGAGCATCCGTATCTGATTCGCTTTCGCCAACAATCTTAATGACACCTGAATCCAGTTCATAATAAAGCCTATCGGAAGCAAACCATGATGCAACACTTTCGTCACTGTACCAGTTGTCAGTTAAATTTGATATTAAATATATATCGGCTGCATCATAAGTCTGACCGCCAATTTTAAGGGTTTCTGTGTTTCCCATGGCATATTGTGCCGCTCTCGGACCTGCAAAAACAATGTTAAGCGGGCGCTCATAGTTTTTCATTCCCGACCAGGAACGTACAGCTAAAATTCCTATAAAAGAAAATGCTTTTTCGTTATTATCTAAAAGCTTAATACAATCAGCATTAAGTTTATCATACATATTGAAGAACAACTTTGCGTAATGAGCCGCTGACATACCTGTTCTACAGTCTGTTTCCCCCTGAAGCCAGATGCATCCGGCACGTGTTATCTCGTAATGATCTGTATAATTCTTTAGCTGGCTCACACTGTTATTATACGTTTCGATAGCTTTTCCCAAATAGTCGCTGTCAGTTTGCCACTGACCAATTGAGGTGCCTCCCATAGCAGCCTGGATCATCAGGCATTTCTCTCCTGCAGTTTTATAAAAAGTATCTGAAAAGGCACCGAATAATCCCTTTACTCCTGTAATGCTCAAACTGGTACTGTCTTCCATAGTATTCCAGTAGGCTATACCCAAAGGGGGTTTGACAGCAAGTTCTTCATTACCGGTCGAGATCACAGTCATATTGGATTGGCCGATGCACAGGATCACCGCAAGCTTTGCTTTTTGGGTGGTAACAATAAATTCCATCCCGTCTATGGTTACTGCAGTACTGCCTATGCCAACCACATGGAGCGTATTGTCCGACGTAACTTCAATAATATTCTCATCTGCAGATAACACTTCTTTTGCATTTGCACATGAATAGTAATCGTCATACTGCATCACAGAAGGAACTCCGGGCAGGACTTCCTCATCCCGGGGATTATTATTCGAAGAGCACGAAGTTAACAAGAAAACCACTCCAATCAAAATTAGAAATAATATATATCGCGTTTTGCCACAGGTTTTATTCATTGCCGATCACCTCCGATTTTTAGAGACTAATAGGTATTACGTTTGGTAATACCTATTAGCATTTTAAAATTAGGAGATTATTATTCGAATGGTCAACAAATAGCAATAATCAGTCTGCGTTTGGCTTAATTTTGACGAGTATGAGCTTTAAAGAAGTCGCAAATAAGCATAACCCTTCGCCCGTCTTGGCCTATGATCAGCCTATAACAGAACTCTTCTGACGATCCGTGTTCACAGCTGTTTTATAGCTCTTGAAACGATCTGTCCTGTATTGTTTATCACCGTGTTATTAATTGCGACACTTGCGCTTTTTAGCGAAGATAATCATACAGGTAACGAAAGCTAAAACCAATACTGTAAGTATAATCATTCCAGTATAATTGTCGCCCGTTTCAGGAACATGTACTTGAGGAGTCGTTTCAGGTGTTGCTTCCGTTGTGGGCTCGGTTGTGGGCTCCGTTGTAGGTTCAGTTGTGGGTTCGGTTGTTGCAACTCTCTCATTATAAAGTTTTGCATCTGCATATGATGCACAGTCGTCAGCAGCACCATCACCACCGGTTAAGATCTGCAGAGCAAGCTTATTAGCACCTGTTATATCAACTTTAATATCAGCTGTTTCAAGGCCGGCAACAATACCCTCTGCTTTTACAACATCATCAACTAAAACTGCATATGCAACCATTGTCTGGTTGGTAGTACCTTTGCTGCCGAAATCTTTTCCAAAAACAGCTGTAAAAGTATCAAAATTTAAGGAACTGATATCAAACACAATTTCCGTTGTTGGTTTGCCATCATCACTGGCATGCGCAGAAAGACCCTTTTCGTATTCTGTGCCACCTACAGAAATAGGAACATTATAGTATGAACATAAATCCATAGTCCATGGCCAATTTGCGTTTCTTACAACTGTAGATTCAGGAGTCAAATCGCTAAGAAACACTACGTTTTCCTCTGCATTTACAGGAAATGCTGCCATTGTTAGTAACAAACATACAACAATGCCGATAAGAAAAGCCTTTTTCATTTTTATTACCTCTTTCATAAAGTTTCGCGCAACAAACTTGTGTAAGCGCTTACACTCGGGCAGTATATCAGCAATGTAATAATTTGTCAATACCTGTTCTGTCAAAAAACTTTTTTGTATATTCGCGAAGTCCAATCAGGCTAGAACCTCCAGATTACTGTGTTCCGCAACTGGATCGAGATATACATCCACGGCGCTTTTCTTGAGAAGAATACGCCGGAAGAGTTTGCGGAGGAACATCAAAAAGCAATCCACCAGAAGAAGTGGATCACATAGATCTTGTATTACTCCAGAGATATGGAGGCCTTTGTCTTCGGCTTGGATAAAATAATACTCTCTATGCCGATGTAATCGTATTGTCACTGCGGCAAAAGCGGAGGCTTCTGCGATCCGAGAAACGGAACGATGCTCAAGATGATGAACCTGATCGATATAGGTGAACGCGCCGGCAGCGGAATACCTAACATATACCGCGTCTGGCACGATCAAAACTGGCAGAACCGTCGTTTAAGCAATCCTTCGAACCGGAAAGAACGACGTTATCGTTACTTTTCTCAAAAGGTGACGATAACATGGTGACGATAAAAAGTGGCGATAAAAGAGTTGCGAATAAAACCAAAATACAGAAGGCAAACATCATTAATTATCTTACGGATCATTCATCAGCGACAGTCAATGAACTTGCTAGCTTGCTGGAAGTAGGATCTTCACGTGTGAAAAAACTGGTTTACGAACTTGTAGACGAGCAGATTATTGTGGCCGATGGCGCAAACCGGAACAGAACGTACCGGCTGAAATCATAGAACTGTTAGGCGTCAATTGAAGATTTGGCTTAAAGTTTAGTCAACTATTCAACAAAAAGCAAACGGGGCTGAATCTTCGGATTCCAGCCCCGTAAATAGTCGGAGTGACACGGTTTGAACGTGCGACCTCTGCGTCCCAAGCGCAGCGCTCTACCAGCTGAGCCACACCCCGATGGATAGCAATTTTTCTGGTTACAGTCAAATATGGGGTCAAACCCGTTTTTGCTCAAATTCACATATCGCGTTTTCTCGTTTTTCCTCCATTTTTCGCCGTTTTTCTCGCTTTTTCATCTCGGGGATCCGGCAGCGGTATTTAGCTCCCAAACCAGGTGCCCTACCAACTGGGCCACACCCCGGATGCGAGAGTGGATTGTAACATATTGACCGCGCGGCGTCAAGGCTGAAGTTGCTTCGGGCTCCGCCATTTTCATTTTTCACGCGGTTCTCCCGTCAAAATAAACAAAAACTCATATTACTGACAGTTTTTGTTTATGTATCCGGCTTTTCATGCTCATTTTCCGTTCCAATATCATTCTTGCGAATGCCGTTATAAACAAAAAACTGCCAGTTGAGGTCTTTTTGTTTATTTCCGCTTTCTGATTCGGCCGGAGAAGGCGCCCGAGATAAACAAAAATCAGCCGGAACAAGTGTTTTTGTTTATTTTTGCGTGATTGCAAGCGTGTGACAAGGTTCGAGAAGGCGCCCGGGGTTTGAAAACGAGCGAGCGCCTTCTGCCGGGCAGCTGAATTATAACGATTTCGGGAGCGGAGCCGGAGCTTCAGAAGTGCTCGAACCAGCCGTTGATCTGCTTGCGGAAAGCAGCGAGGGCATTGCCGGAGGTCGGGGTGATCTCCACGCCGGGGAGGTAGCGGGCGGTGTCGACGGTGTACTTGTCCGCGCCGAACACCAGCCGGGAAAGTGACTGGGGCGAGACGGTGAGGTCTGCCGGGTCGGGGTCGTCAACACGCTGCACCAGGCCGGCCGCGTTGACAACAAACGATCCGTCATTGACCCGGAGCGTGAACGGCGCAAAAGACGCCTCGTACGCGCACGCCGCCAGGACCGCCGGCACGTCCAGCACTTTGGCCATGATGTCCGGACGGAGGTCGTAGGAAGTGTGCATGTAATGCTTGAGGAATTCGCCCACTTCCGGCGTCGGACCGATATCCCGCAGGAGCACTTCGACCTGCTCGCCCTCGAACATGCGCAGGAAGCCCAGCACGCGCGCCAGTGCGCCGGGGCTCAGGAAGCCCAGCTGTTTGACGTAGAGGCCGTCGGGGGACATGCGGTTGACGCCGTCGAAATGCTGACGGTTTTCGAGGATGACGTGGCCGGAGATATTGCCGCCGTCACGAAGCACGTACAGGCCCGCGGGATCGATGTCGTCCGCCGTGAGGCGCGGCATCAGATTGCGGTTTTTAGAGAACCGGTCGTAATAATCTAAATACGCAGGCAGCAGTTCCGGTGTGAACGGTGTCAATTCCCGGTACCGCGGTACAAATTCCAGCGCGGTCAATGGAAACCGCACCCGCACCGTGTCGCTCACGCGTTCGTATCCGAACTTGCGGTAGAACGCGAAGGAAAACGGATGCAGGATGGCAATTATCGCGCCCCGCTCCCGGCCGAACGCTTCACCTTCCGCGAGGAGCTCCCGCACCAGGCCCTGGCGCCGGAACTGCGGCGCCGTCTCCAGGCCGCCGACTGCGAGCATCTTTACGTATTGACCGCCGAACCGCGTGTCGCGCACCGTGAAAACGCCGCTCGACATCACCGCGCCGTCGGAGCGGAGCGCTTTGAGGCGGAGCGTGTTGTCCGAAACGGACTCCCTGATAATGCTGTGGCCGCTGTCCATGTCTGCACCTTCGCTTATAAATGCGCCGTTATTCGCCGATGATCATGACCTGCACAGTGCGGGTGCGGCCGCGGGTCTGATCCCAGTCGATGAAGTGGATCCGGCCGAATTCGCCCAGGTCGGGGGTGCCGTTGTCCACCACGATTGTCACGCTGCGGCCGATGATGGAGGAGCGCAGGTGGGCATCGGTGTTGTGGCAGCCGAAATTGTCCTCGCCGTGCTGTTCGGCGTAGTCAAGCGCCTCCTGGCCGGGGTGCAGGTACATGCCTTCGGAGCGCTGGGTGGGGATCCATTTTTCGAAGACGTTGACCAGGTCCTGCTGGAGCGTCTCGAGGCCCGTCATGGACATGTCGAACGCGCACTCCTGCGTGATCACGGAGCAGGTGGTGTGGTGGGAATACACTACGATGATGCCGTCGCGTACGCCGGATTCGGCGGCCAGGGCTTTGACCTGATCGGTGATGTCGTGGAAACTCACGGCGCGGTGGTGGGATTCGAGTTTGAAAGAGCGTTTAAAAACCATGTTGTTCTCCTTTTTGTGCGCGGCAGCGGCGCTGTATCACGCCTTGCGCAGTTTGAGGTCGTCCGCGGCGCGGCGGGTAGCGGCGATCATTTCGTCGATCATGGCGATGGGGTCGGCGGCCTTCATTATACCGGACGCGGCACCGGCGGCTTCGCTGCCCGCCATGATGAAGTCATACACCTGTTGACCGTTGGTGATGCCCGCGGCCTGCTCCACGAGAATGTCGGGGTAGATGGCTTTGATCTCGCGGATCGAGGCTTCGACGTAGTCCATCGGGGTCACGCCGTTGCCCCCGCCGATTATAGCGGAAGGCTCCGGGTTGATGATGTCGGGATGCAGTTGGGCAATGGCTTTCGCCTCCTCCAGCGTATCGGCGCAGGCAAATACCAGAAAGTCCAGTTCCCGCGCGCGGTCAACGGTGGCCTTCATCTGGGGCAGGCTCATGGGCTTTTCGCAGTGGTTGATCACCACGCCCTGCGCGCCCGCGGCTTTCAGCGCTTCGGGCAATATATCTGCCATTCCGCGGCCGGGACGCAGCGTGTCCATGTACGGGGCCAATATGATCAGATGTTTGGTATTCTCGGCGATCCGGCGGATCTCCACCGCGGGGGTGATGAACAGGACGTCAATGTCGTACTTTTCCGCGGCTCTGTCCGCCGCCAGTGCGTACTCCAGCACCGTGTCGCCGTAGATGTAGTTTTTTGTACCGATCTCAAAATACGGTGTGCGGATCTTAGGTTTCATTGGGACCTCCTTGTGTCCTGAAAGTTACAGCGTCACGACTTTAAAGCCCAGCATACGGCCGAACGCGGCCAGTTCTTCCGGAGTCGCGTCGTATACCAGCGCCGAGTGGTGCGTGCCGCCGGCCAGGGAATACGCTTTCAGGAACTCGGGCAGCGGCGCGGGCGGTTTCAGCCAGCCGCGCACGCGGAGATCGTATGCTTTGGTGCCGCGCAGTTGACCCAGCAGCTTCACGGGGACCAGTATCAGTGAGAACCCTTCAGCGGTGGGCGCCAGATTGACCAGTACCGCGCTGCCTTCCCGGAAGCAGCCCGCCAGCGCCACGGTGTCGCCGGTATCGTTGTAGTTGAACGGCATGTCGATCAGCAGCGGTTTGCCGGCGGTCAACGTGGGATTCAGCTCGCCCATATGGCTCATCAGTATCACGTCGCGCTCCCAGTCGGGGCAGAACATCTCGGTGAACGTTGTCGCCGGGTACGCTTTCATCAGCGCGGACACCAGCGCGGCGGTGAGATTATCGCCTTCGCCGGCGTAGCCCAGTCCGCGGGCCAGCGTTTTGCAGCACTCTACGAAGGGCATCTTGGCCAGGCCGGATTCGTCGATATGCATGAAGTTCACGGTCACGCCGTCCAGCTGATTGTCGGTCATCCATTTGCGGAAAGCCAGTCCGGCGCGGGTGGCGGCAATATAGTTGTCCGTCTGCGTCGCTTCGATCTCGTAATTCTCTTTGTCCGCGTCCAGTTCCCGGGCCAGCTCCGCGTCGGTAACCGAAGCGGCGTACCGGCGGCCCTCCTCCGCGCCGAGTTTGATGGTCTTAAAGCCGATCTTCGCTTCGAGCTCCGCTTCGGGAACGCGGAAATCGCCCATTCCCTCGAATTCGCCGCCGACCATGCCCACGCGGCATTCTTTCAGTTTGCGGGCGGCGTAGAACGCGCGGCACAGGCCGCTCACTTCATCTATAACGCCGCTGTGCTCCGCGTGTCCCGCGCACAGTTCGAAGGCTTTGCCGCGGCGCAGGAGCATGTTGCACATGTCCTGTACGCCGTGGATGCCGTGGTTGTTCATGATGCGTTTTTCGGTATCCGCGTAGCGCAGCAGCTCGTAGTCGGGGGTGGTGTCCAGCACGATGATGGGCGCCTTCAGACTGACCAGCGCGTCAATGGATTCCAGCGAAGGGGAGTACGCCAGGTGCTGCGTGACCACGGCGGCAATATCCGGATCCGCGTTGAATTTTGCCGCGGCCTGCTGAAATTCTTCTTTTACCCGGCAGATATCGTCGGGGACAACGACTTCAAATCCCTTTGCCTCCAGCATCCCGATCAGTTTGCGGGTGTATGCGACCATGGGTTCCCGGGCTTCGGGCTCGGAATCGTCGTACAGTTTGATGTAGAGAGGCAGATAACCTATGCGAATTTTGTCCATTTAATTTTCTCCTTTATTATTGTCCGATTATTATTGGCCGGGATCGGCGGTTACG
>JAEEGL017449689.1_pt1 | contig 23633 bp, 24 predicted proteins | sample 9134231 | NCBI WGS metagenome assembly JAEEGL01 (sample SAMN16246548, study PRJNA631951) | gut metagenome | biome: gut microbiome; feature: rumen; material: fiber-attached | host: Bos | place: Iran: Karaj | collected 2018-10 | reverse complement strand
TAATCGCCTTTTGTAAACATGAAAGCGCAAATTTTGTCGACTTGGTCATCGTTTAAGCCAATTTCGTAGAGTGCGGCGCGAGATTTTTCTTCTGGAACTTTCTCGGCGTGATCAATGATACCAGAGATGTCAGTAGACTTATCGCTTAAACCAAGAGCTTCGAGAAAGCCGGCCAAAACTTTGCGGTTGCTGATGCGAATAGTCATCTTTGGCAGATTAAAAGTCTTGAGTGCGGCATAGACGCAAGAAATTACTTTCGCATCATAGGCGATTGGCAGTTTTTCGCGGCCAATAATATCAACATCGCACTGGTAGAATTCGCGGAAACGACCACGCTGGGCGCGTTCGCCGCGGAAGTTGCGGTTGATTTGTGTGACTTGGAATGGAAATGCTAAATCATTGTTGTGCTCAACAACATAACGTGCGAGTGGTACGGTGTGATCGAAGCGGAGCGCCTGGTCGGCCGAATCGGAGCTTTCGTCGGTTTTGCTGACCATGTAGATTTGCTTCTCGGTATCGCCGCCAGCCTTAGCGAGCAGAATGTCGGTACGTTCAATGATTGGCGTCTCGATACTCAGGAAACCGTAATGATGATATACGTCGCTAATATTGTTTTTGAGCTGGTCAAAAACGGCCTGCTCGGTTGGTAGGAGTTCTTGCATGCCGGAAAGTGGCGACGTATTTAGTTTCTTCATATCTTTATTTTAGCACAAGATATTACTCTTTATCAGGTAGCGTAGCGAGAGCTTCTTTAATTTCTTCTATGGTAGCAATTACGGTAATATTCGCTAATGGGCTGTCGTCGCTGTCGAGGTGCTCGAGCTTTTTTGCAGTAACGTCGACGTTATCTTGATTGAATCTAAAGAAGACTTCATCATCTTTTTTATATATATCGATGTTGTTTTCTTTATCGTGTTCAATCTGCGTATATCCTTCTTCGGAGATTGGTTCATAATAGACAACAAAGGTATAGGTTAATTTGTCGGAAATTTTTCGCGTAAGCTCATAACTGCCCGTTTCGAGAGAAATAGTTCTAAAAATATCGTCGTTTAATTGTTTATTCATCGGAGTCGGCAACTGCTTGAATGCTGTTTCCATGAGATTTGGTACATTTTCATCAATACTAAAGGCATCCTTGATATTATTGATAATTTCGATTTGTTTCTCTTCGTCTAATGTGTTAGCAAAATAGTTGTAGCTAATATAATATTGATTAAGTTGAAAATACATATCATATATGACGCGGATAGTGCCATCTTTTTCTTCGATTACGTTCCTTTGAAAGTAATCGTATCCGTTTAGGCCAACTTCTGTCAGGACTTTGCATCCATGCGTTCTTCCGGCGGTATAATCTCCGTCGCTAAGACATAATTTTTGGCTGAAAGATGGGGAGCTTTCTGGTTTTTCCGTTCTAATTCCGATGCCGATTGTTTTGGAATCATGGGTTGGCTTCATAATGATGTAATACTTACCTACGCTAAGTAGCTCGGCCCCCTCAGGCGTCTTAAAAGCTAAATCGCCATCCCCGAAGCTGAAATTATCTAAAATCTCGCCGAGGTTATAATTGTCTTCGTCGGGTTGCTCTTCGGGATTCTTTGGTTCAGGTTTAGATTCTTGCGATTCGTCTGCGACTTTTCTGTTACTTTCTGGCTGGTGGAGCAAAAATAGCATAGCGACGCAGCCGCCAATAAACAACACGAGAATAATAGCTATGATTAAGCCTTTATTACTTTTTTTCTTCATTTCGACTGGTGGCGTCATTGGTGGCGGCGTAGGTTCGCCAGTAAATTGAAGATTAGTGTTAGGTTGCTGAGGTTGCGCGCTATTATTTGGATCCATATTTTGATTATAACAACTTATGTTTACTCTGAATCTTTGTATATGATATTTATCATCTCTTCGGCGCTAGTCACGAGCTGTGATTTGGTACGTCCAGATTCGTCACTTACATGCTTACGTATGGTAATATATGACGGTTTATGTAAGGTATCGCCGTCAGCCGGATAAAGCTCAAAGAATACATCCCCGCTATTATCACTGTAGACATCGATTTTAGGATTACTGAGGCTATCGATTTTTGAGTATAGAGTGTATCCAATTTTACTAGATACGGTAATCACGTAATAAGGACTCGTATAATCATTTGCAACTTCATAGGTGTCGTATATGTAGTATTGGTTTTTGAAATCAATAGCACGATAATTTCGGCCGGCCTTATTAGGAGGCATGGTTAAATCGCAGCGGTCCATCATCTCATCTACTCTTGGAATAGTACCATCAGATTTGGAGATGGTTGCACGGACTTTTTTGAGGATACTTAGTGACTCGTCGGCGCTTTGTCTATATATCGACACAGGGATATATGTTATATGTACATAATTGCTAGTTGTATCGTCGGGGTCTAGTGGTGAATATAATTCGTAATTACATAAATCTTCCTCGCCTTGCATGCCAATACGCTTGTCGCAGAGAAGAAGCTCTTTGTCGCTATCGAAATCGTCAATATTTTTGACCTCTTCGCATTGTAATGTTGTTATTCTGGTCCCATTTTTGCAGTTTGAGCGAATTTTGTCATAATCTGTTTGTTGATAGTTTGCGATATTTACTGTAATAGAATCACTCTCGGTCTGCTCGTGGGTTAAGTATATAGTATCGTAGCCATTGGTAATCTTAGCCTTAATGTCTGGTGTTTCGGTAAATACGGCCTTTCCTCCACTAAAAGCGAATTGCTTAGATATCTCTGAAAAACTGTAGGTATCTTTTAGGTTAGGGTTAACATATGTGATACTTCCGTTTGGCGCGTTCAGCTCTATTGGCGCATCGAGGATGGTTGACAGAATAAACATAAAAAATGCCGGCATGGCAGTAGTGATAATAATCATGACAACGAATACCGTAATAATCCGATTGGTTGTTCCGGCATTTTGCTGCCCAGAGTCTACAAAAGATTTACGCTGAGTATTGGTAGTGTAGTTGCTTATCTCGGGGTTATTTGGTTGATCAGGAATTGGACTTTCTACGGTTTGTCCATGTATGTTTTTATAAGGGTCTTTAAACATATTATTATTATAGCATTAACGGTATAATATACAGTATGGCTAATCATGAGCTACAAGAGAAATCGACTGAACAATCCGAGCAAAAAGACTGGTTAGGAGATAATGTGCCGGAATTTGCTGGCGCTAAGCACGAAAATGGCTACCAGCAGAGCCAGGAAGCGCCAAAAGACTATGTGGTTGAAAAGGTTCCGCAGAATCCGATGGAAGCATTGCGCAATAAAGAATTATTGAACAAAATTGCGGCAGAATACTCCGAACAGTATGAGAGTAATGGCAAGACTTCTGCGCGGATGCTGGCTGTCAAAGAATGGCTCGATTATTATGTAGCCGGTCAGTTGCAGGGGCCGAATGCGGAGATATTCGCTCGCAGCGAAGAATTCCGAAATTATAGTGAAGTAACGATGCGGATTGCGAGTGATCGCCATTTTGATACCAGCCGTGGCCCGCTTTACCCAGAGTTGTCGCTGAATCCATTATTGAAAAATCCAAAAACGCGCGAAATGATTGTGCGTAGTGTTAACCCGCAGCATGCTGAGAATGGTTTGAGGATAATTGAGCAACATATGCATAACTATGAAGTCGCGATGAGTAGTATCGATAAACGTCTTGAACGTGGCGATAAGCTTAGTCAAAAACAGTTGGATGTTTTGGGTGATTACGTATATTTGGGCCACAATTACGCCGATGGCCGTGCGCAAAAGTTGGCCGAGTATTGTATTAATGAAATCGATGAGAACACTGACAATAAAGCGTCTGTGCCGGTAATTGGCGCATTGGCAAATTATTTTGCGAAATGCTATGATGGCGACGACGAAGTGCGAAGACGCAGCCGAATTTTTATTGCGGATTTCCAGGCGCAACCTGGCGATATGCATACGGGCGTTTCGACAAATTATGGCTGCATACTCGAAAAGAAACAGTTCTTGCAGATGTCGATGACGTCTGAAGAGTCAATGAGTAAATCGCGTACTAACAAATCAAATGACTTATATCACTTAATGATGGTGACTTATCATGAAACGACACATGACCATCAGAAATATTCATTGGCACGTGGTGAAGTAACTCCGGGTGCGATGGCTTATGCAGTTAACCAAGTGTTGCGCAAAGATCGAGGTTGTATTCCAGTCGTCAACCTGAAAACTGGTGAGCAGATGATGGCTGGGTATTATGAAGCGAACCATGACAGCGATGAGATAGAAATTGATGCTGACGAAGAAGCGTGGCGTCAGTGCCGTAAATTCTTAGTTGACCATTGTAAAGCTTATGGCGAAAGGCGCCATAGCGACCAAATAGTTGCCAAATTTTGGCGATTGCGAGATCAATGTAAAGCAAACGAAGAAGAAGTACGTGCGCGTCGCGCATTTACGCGTAAAAAGAATAGTAGGGGCGAATTGATTGATCCGGTTTACTATGACGTCGAAACGTTAGCGCAGAAAATTCGCGAGAACCCTTCCCTCTTGCAGGAATATAAGCTATTCGGAAAGTATTTTGGTGCGAATGGCCGTTTGCGGCCGTCATTACTGACGGATGGAAAAATCGCCAGCATCGAGTATAGCGGTTTTGATGAACATACGGATAATGTTGGTGCTGAGATTGGTACTTATATAGTTCGCGAAGAAGATGAAGTGAGTGCAGTGGTTGATTATTTGCGTGATCGCAAACTATCCAAAAAGGAAGTTGACCATTTAATGGGTAACTTGTGGAACATAGTTCATCAAGATATATTAAAAATTCGCCAGTTAAAGACGGTAAATTTCGACAATTATGACGAAACGCGTTCGCGTAGAAATCAGTCACCACAGGAAATTCGCGATTCCCTGCTTGAAGAGCATATGCGTAAAGTATATAACTGCATGAAGATTGCAGAGGTGGCGCGGAGATATAATCCGGAGTCAAGTGACTATATTGAAGAACAAGAGACTAAAAATATTGCCTCATATTACCGCGAAATGTCGCGCCAAGCAAAGATGAAGCCAAGCTATGCAGCGATGGTTGAGCGCACTTATCGTAAAACTGGCAACAAAGCGCTCGTAGCGATAGCGGATATGATTCGGGCTGATTATAATTTGTAATTTGCCTGAATGAGATATTTGTGATAGGATAATGGGAGTGGCTCTGTAGCTCAGCTGGTAGAGCAGAGGCCTGAAGAGCCTTGTGTCGACGGTTCAAGTCCGCCCGGAGCCACCAGATTGATAGGAAACTCGAACTTTTAAAGTTTCGAGAGTAATAAATTACTAACAGAAATGTTAGTTTTTTTGTTATTTAAGAAAGAAAGTTGAGATGATAAGGATAATTGCTTGTCGTATAAGACTCTATTTCCAATAAAATAACACACTCCCCATTTGACAGAGTCAAAAGGAAAGTGTGCTAAAGGTGATCCTTTGGAAACCCCAAAACATAATTAAGTAATGACTAATCGTTCAAGCAATAATTATGTTTTTTGAATTGCTATAAATTGCAATTATTTCTTTTCAATACAATTCATTAATGAATCAATTACAAATAAAACCATTATAAGATTCATTGGATCAAAATCTTTATTAATAAGTTGGTAAATCATTAACCCAAAATATCCAAGAGTAATAACCAGTGTAAAAATGAACCAACCCATTTTATTTCGTTTAATTTTCATATACACCTCCTACGATAAACATTTTATCATGTTATTTTATTTTTTTATAACAATTAATTAATCTGTAAAAATGTAGTATGCTCGTATTAGTTAGTAAGTTATTGTCGCCTATTAATGTTTGTAAGAAAAGTTATTCTACTTCTTCTTCGCCTGCACCATTTCGTGATAGATTCGCCCATCTGGGCGTTTTTTGTTTTTCAGATTTTTAAGTTTTTTTAAGTTATTCCGGATAAGCTAAATATATAGAATTAATTATGAAGGAGTAATACGATGAAAGATAAAATAATTTATTTTGTAATAGGCCTACTGGCTGGTGCGATTATATCTACGGGCTCAATTTACGTTTATACATTGGCGGCCAAAGAAGATGACCAAGCCAGTGTTCAGCAAAGTGGCATGCAGATGCGCGGTGGTGGACCGAGCGATATGGGTAACCGAATGAATGGTGGCACCCTTCCAGATATGCCAAATGATAACGCGCAAACGAATTAAGACTGGGGGTGCGGATGAAGAAAATATTTTCAGCTTTATGTGTGGCGCTAGTAGGACTATTCGGCTTTGGATTAAAAGCGAATGCGGCTAGCACGACATATATAGACTTAAATAATATCAGCCTAAAAGAATATAGTAGTTTGGAGTCGTTTTTAACTGATTATAATGCTGGCAGTTTGCCAAACGCATATATCACAAATTTCTTATACGATGGTGTGACGGCGGTAAAAACGCCAGACTTAGATGACTTTATTGAGGCTGGATCTAATGATGCAAAAGTTAAGACGCTCGAAATTAAAGTTATTAACATCGTTGCGGCGGGCACTTATCAATTGTCTGGCGAGATTACCGGTGCGATGATTGCCGTAAATACGAATAATGTAAACGGTAACATCGATATTGTGCTGAATAATGCGTCAATTGATACGGATTCGAAAAAAGCGCCAGCGGTATATGTTTATAACAAGGATAAAAATTATACTGACCGCAAAGTTACGATTAAGACTTTGGCTGGAACGAAAAACTATCTCGAAGGCGGTAAATTAAAGAAAGTTAGCTTACTCGGATCAGATGAATTATCGAAATATAGTAGTTATTATTCCGGCGATGCGCTAACGAATTATAATACTTATTCGAATTATTACGGTATTTATACGAGCGAGCAAATTGAAAAGATTCTGTTCGCGACCGTAAAAGCCGACAATGAAGATTTGCAGGATGGCGATCCGCTCTACTTCTATAAAGCTAGTGGCGCCGTCAGCTCGGATATCGATTTATATTTCGAAGGCGAAGGTTTCTTGAGTGTAACTAGTAAGAATAAAGAAGGCATTGAAACTAAAGGAAACTTAACTTTTGATGGTGGCGCGGGTGATTATGAAGTTTATGCGCAGGATGATTGTCTGAATACGACGACCGCCAATTCGAGTGCCGAGACGGTGCGAAACGACATTACAATTAACGTTGCTTCCCTGCTCGCGAAAGTATCGGATGAAGCCGACGAAGGCGACGCGATTGATTCCAATGGTAAGTTAACAATTAATGGTGGCAAGATTTGGGCTTATGCTCACCCAACTAGTGGTGATGCGGGTCTAGATTCCGTGAATGGTACCTATATTAATAATGGTACGGTGATAGCGACCGGTAATATGGCGGATGCGATTGCGAGCGAATCAAAGCAAAAATATATCTATGCCAGTTTAAATACGCAAGTGAAAGCGGGCGCTAAAATTACAATTAAAGATCAGGACGATAATACGATTGTCGAGTTTGAAACCGACCGGAGTATTAAGACCGTGCTTTATAGCAGTGCGGATTTGAACTACGAATCGTACAAGGTTTATGTGGACGGAACGGAAGTTTCTTATAGTGAAGTGGCTGGCCAAAAGATGCTAGGCAATTCTAAACAAAAAACCGATATCAGCAGTACTCTATTCGTAGCATTAATGATCGAAATTGCAGCTTTGATTATTGCGATAGGTGTAGCAATAATGCTGAAGCGTTCGAAATAAAAAATAGCCCCGAAAGGGGCTGTTTTTTATTGCTGTGGAACTGGTGGATTTTGCGGGTTTTGCCAATCTTGTGGATTCTGTTGATTTTGTGGATTCTGCGGTTGTTCAACCATATGAAAATCTTGGCCAGATGCAGAATCGTTTTGATTTGGCTCTTGGAGCGTTCTTACCATTTCTGGTATGTCTTTTTTGAGATTGCGGAACCATTTGACGCCGACGATGATTGTAATAATAAGAATTATTCCACAAAATATGCCAACAACAGTGAAACCTAGAACCGCGCCGGAATTATTATTGTCATTGTTTGTTTTGCTTTCTTCGGTAGTTTCTTTTGTTGTGCTCGGTGCGCTTGGTGTGGTAGGTCGTGTTGTTTCTTCAGTATTTTCGCAAATGTCGGGATTGCTAACAATAGAAGAAGCTTGGGCGCAATCGGCGGACGTTTTGGCATAAATAGTTATATAATCATCCCCTTCTTTGACGCGCACGCATTTGATTGGGAAGTCGTCAGATGACTCCGTTGAAAGATTCGGATATTCTTCCGTCGGAATACAATCTTTGATTGATGCGAAGATTGGGGCGGCGATAACGATCGCCGCTATCGTGGCGAAGCTAATAATTGCGAGTGATTTTTTAAGCGTATTCATGATAAAAATATAACATAAATAAAAATTCCGCAGCCGTGAAACTGCGGATTTTTGTTGGTTTTACCAGCGACCGCGTAGGGTCAGCCAGCTTTTAAACCGATACCAGAGGCTCGGGCGCATGCTTGCAGATGAATACGTTGCGCCTGTTTGTTGTTTTCCTGTTGCGTAATGTCCAGGGCGGCTATACCAGCTAGGTCCAAACCAGCCAAATCTGCCGAAGAAACCGCGACCAAAGAAGCCGCGTCGGCCATAATATCCGCCAGCGGGCGGTACATAGGCATGACCGGGTGTAAACCAGGCAGGATTCGGACCAGCATTTGGACTGGGCGGCATTCCTCCGGGAGGGGGCGCATAGCCCATCCAACCGGTGCGAATTGGTATATGTGGACGGCCATAGCCGTACCAGCCACCAGGGGCTGCGCGTCCGCCGTAGCCATACCAGCCACTGCTGCGAGCTACAAAGCGCGCGGGTGCGCCGGGTGCAGTGTAGCCATACCAGCCACCACCACCGCCTGGCCTACCGCTGGGACCCATTGGTCCACCGGGGCCCATTGCCATTTCGCTAGGAGAAGGTACGATTACTGCAGGCATTAAAACACCCCCTTTCTGCAGTATTTCTATAATAACTATGACATTTTTTTCGTAAAAAAACAAGGACATCGTGCGGATGTCCTTGTCGGAGTATTTTAATGCAGTTTAGTCGCTAGTTTCCCAAACGGCAGAAATGCTTTTAGAGACATAGATAGGGTCTGGTTGGAAGGTTTCATCGATGGCTTTGATTTCCTCTTCTACCCTACCAGTATCATAAGCGGCTGATGCTTTCGCAAATGAACGTTCGCCATAGAAGTGCTCGTTATGCACGACCTGGTCGATGTCGACATGGACGCAATCGCGGAGATGTTTATCGGCGGCGGCGGCGAGAGTTTCGGCTTTGCGTTGAGCATCATGATAAGCTTCGCCAATGAGACCGCGCTGATAGGCTTTTGGATCCTTTAGGCCGAATTCAATATGGAAGCGCGGAGCGTTTTCTTGTTTAGACGTTAATGCCAACAAACGAGCGAGGCGTTCGCGGTTAAAATCAAATTCGACGTAGGCATATTGCGAAAAGTCGAAACCATTGGAAATAGTCTTGGTAAGGTTCTTATCGAGATCTTCCATGGTTTTTGGTTCAATGCGATTAGTGATGAAGCGCTCACGGACGGAATATGCGCAAGTCTTAAAATCTTCAAAATTAAAATCGGTATTTTCGGCGATGAAGCCTAAATAATCTCTGACGGCGGTGACGCCATTATGAAGAGCGTCATCGTAAGTGTCGGCGTGAACTTCGAATACGACACTTGCGGTTATTTGATCTGGCTGAATGCCACGTTTGGCGTCGCCAGTGACAGTGATTTGCATATAAATACTCCATTAATGCTTATGTTTATTGTAGCATATCGGAAATAAGGGGTGAAGTGGTAGAATAGTAACAGAGGTTATAAACATGGACAAAAAAGTATTTGATTTAATTGACGCAGAAAAGAAACGCCAGAGCGAGGGCTTGGAATTGATTCCGAGCGAAAACTATGTTTCGCGCGAAGTACTCGAGGCGATGGGTTCAGTATTGACGAATAAATATTCTGAAGGTTATCCAAATTTTGAAGGTCTAGACGGTGACGACGATGAAGTGTTGGCGACGACCGATGCTGGCCATCGTTATTATGGCGGCCAAGAAAATACTAATCCGATTGAGCGTTTAGCGATTGCGCGTGCACGTCGCTTATTCCATGCCGACCACGCAAATGTGCAACCACATTCTGGCGCACAAGCTAATAATGCGGTTTATAATGCATGGCTTGAGCCGGGTGATACGGTATTAGGTATGAATTTGGGACATGGTGGCCATCTAACGCATGGTGCACCAGTAACACAGAGTGCGCATATTTATAATTTCATTAATTACGGCACTAATCTTGAGACAGGCGATTTGGATTATGATGAAATCGAGCGTTTAGCTAAAGAGCATCAGCCAAAGATTCTGTTGGTTGGTTATTCGGCCTTTATGAAAGTGCCGGATTTTGAGCGTATCGCAAAGATTGGTCAATCTATCCCGGGCTGTTTGTTGATGGCTGATATGGCGCACGTAGCTGGCTTGATTGCGGGCGGCGTACATCCAAATCCGCTTGATTACGGTTTTCATGTAATGACAACTACTACACATAAAACTTTGCGCGGTCCACGTGGCGGCCTAATTCTTAGCCGCGGCATTGTCGGCAATCCGTTGAAGAAACCTGAGCATACGCTCGAGAACATCCCCACTTTAATTGATCGTTCGGTTTTTCCTGGCACCCAGGGTGGCCCGCTTGAGCATGTGATTGCAGCAAAGGCAGTATCGTTCTATGAAGCATTGCAGCCAGAGTTTAAAGATTATGCGGCAAAGATTGTCGAGAACGCTAAGATATTGGCAGATGCTCTGAAGGAACGTGGCTTCAAACTCATTGGCGACGGTACGGAAAACCATTTGATTCTTGTAAATATTATTGAGTCATACGGAATTGACGGTAAAACTTTCGAGCGCGCATTGGATAAAATCGGATTAACATTGAACGCTAATTCGATTCCGAATGATACGCGTAAACCATTTGAACCATCGGGCGTGCGTCTTGGTACGCCGGCGATTACTACGCGCGGTCTGGGCGAAGCGGAAATGATTAAGATTGCAGATTGGATGCAAAAAACTGCTGAAGTTTGCGCTGGTCAGCGCGAGACGGCTGAACTAGATGAGATGCTCGAAGAAGTCCGCCAATTGGCGTTAAGCTTCCCGCTACCAAGTGAGAAATAGTTAAATATTTGTACGATTATTGAGTGCGCTGGTCAGAGTAATCTGGTCAGCGTATTCTAATGAGACGCCCAATGGGAGACCGCGGGCGAGACGGGTGATTTTTAAATCTGGGTATTTTTCGTGGAGTAATTTTTCGAGCAAGACTGCAGTTGATTCGCCTTCTACGGATGGGTTGGTAGCGATTATAATTTCCGTGACGGAATCTTCTTCGACGCGATCGATGAGTTCTTTGATATGGAGTTTGTCAGCAGTAATTCCATCCATTGGCGAAATCGCGCCACCGAGCACGTGGTAGGTGCCTTTAAAAGATTTAGTGCGTTCAATGGCGTAAATATCGAGTGGTTCTTCGACGACAAGTACGAGACTTTTGTCGCGAGTCGGATCGTCGTAGAGTGGCGACACTTCGTCGCTAGCATCCATGATAGCGAAGGTTTTCGGACAACTTTTGACGCCGTCGTGCAAATTCGAAAGCGCGTCGGCAATGTTTTGGGAAATATTCGGGTCGGATTTCAGCAAAAAATACGCATAGCGTTCGGCCGTACGAGAACCGACGCCTGGAAGACGCCCGAGGGCGTCAATGACGTCATTTAGTGCTGATGGAAGCATAGATTAGAGTCCGAGGTTGCCGAGACCACCCATGAGTGGTTTCATCTTGTCGGTAGCAATTTCCTGAGCTTTGGCAAAACCATCGCGGAAAGCGTTTTCGGTCCAGCGTTCGAGCTCATGGATATCATCAAGGTCAATCTTTTCTGGGTCAAAGGTAACTTTTTTGACTTTAAGTTCGCCGGTAATTTGAATAACGACTGCGCCGTCGCCAGCTTCTACTTCAACGATCTCGTTCTTAAGCTCCTTCTGAGCTTTGCGTAGTTCGTTAATCATTTTCATTTGGTCCATAGTGGCACCCATAGTTTATTCTCCCTTTTCTTCTTCTGTCTTTTCGGCAGGTATAACTTTTTCGTATATGTATAGTCTATCAGAATTTCTCGTCTTTGACGATGTTATTATCTGTTTTAATGCCAAATCTTCCCTGTCGATAGTTTCGCCCAGTACGGCAATTTTGGTATCTTTAATGGTTTCTGGCAGCTCGGTTAGTACGGTGAAGTTATTGTGCCGTTCAAGTAGGCGATAAAAATCGAGATCTTGATTGTCTTGGCTAACTAGGAGAACCGTGCCGCTCTCGAGTTTTTCTTGGAAGATGGTAATATCGTCACTAAAGTTCTTGGCAACACGTGGCGTATAGTGGTAGCCGAATACGAAATGCGAGAGTCCCGAGAAGACAATCATAATGACGACAACGACGATTGGCATAGTGCCGATGAAGTGCGCGTATGGGTTTTCTGGGAATAGTGAATGCCATTTTTCGATGATTGATTCGAGACCGGCGGCACTAAGGACGGTGATTGGAATGATGACCGTGATAGCTATGTCTGGATTAAGGCCGGATACTAAGATTGCGAAAATAGTGAGAAGGCTGACGACGGTATTGCGTGAAGTGAATAGCTTGCCGATGGAAGCGAGTATGCCGATGATAACCAATACGATATTTGCCAGACCAAAGAGCGGCGCCAGGTAAACACTGTCGTAGGCGAGGCTGAATGAGAAGAATGGCGCAAAGGCGGTCGAAATATTATTAATAATATTATTGAAATTGAAGTCGCGCATAAAGATAAGCTGCTGGATGATTTCATGCTTGAAGATGCAACCAATGACGAGTGGTGCGATGGTTAAAACAAAGGCGCTAATGCAGATAATCAGCTGATAGAACTTCAGCTGCTTAAGCGAGAAACGAAGATGTGGGTGTAGTAGGCCCGCCACAGCAATACCGGCTGCGACATAGAAAAGATGCGGCGTATAAAGCGAGAGCGCTAGACTGATTACGAAACTAATAGTGAGAATCGGCGGCGTATGATCGTTGCCAACGATTTTCGAGCCGAGCCAGAGTAATAATGCCAGCCAAAAGACGGACATAATGATTGGCGTGCCTGAACCGGCAAGATACAAGAAAGCGGTAGACAGAAGGATGAGAATTGAACCGACAATAGCGACGTCAGACTTAAACCAACGGTTTAAGAGTAGGACAATAAAGAAACCCGTTAGGACGCCGATGATAATTGACGGAAGTTTAATTGAGTAGAGTGATAAGCCGAAGATGGAAATACTGGCCTTTTGCAGCAAATGATATGGCAAATCAATAACTCTACCCTCTTGGGCAAAGTTAACGCTGATAGCGTCAGAGTCGACGGCGGATTGCATTTCGGCTTCACTGAGGCCGCCTGGTGCAATACTCGGCAAAAAGCTAAGTAAACCAAAAAATGCGATCATTAATATGGCATAGCCAATAACGAAACGAAAACGGTATAAAAAAGGTTTTGATTTACGCTTTTTCACTAGGTCAATTTTATCATGACGGCTTGCCTAGACGCAAGCAAACTACTCATGCTTATTGTCGAGTGACATAAAGCGGACGCGAGCCTTATCGAAGAAGAGTTCGACGGAGCCAGTGGCGCCACGGCGGTGCTTAGCAATAATTAGGTCGGTAATATTTTGCCGTTCAGTATCCGGGTTGTAGTAATCTTCGCGATAAATGAACATAACGATATCCGCATCCTGCTCGATGGAACCGGATTCGCGGAGATCGGAGAGCATTGGGATTTGTGGGCTGCGAGATTCGACAGTACGAGAAAGCTGCGAGAGCGCAATGACTGGCACGTTGAGCTCGCGGGCGATTAACTTTAGACCGCGCGAAATCTCAGAGATTTCCTGAACGCGGTTGTCCATGGAGCGTTTAGATGAGCCGGACATCAGCTGGAGGTAGTCGACGACGATCATGCCGAGCTCGTGGTCGTGGGCGGCACGGCGAGCTTTGGTGCGCATTTCCATGACGGTCAGACCTGGAGTATCATCGATGAAGATTGGCAAGTCGGAGAGTTCGCCCATGGCTTCGGAGATTTGAGTGAAATCTTCCCCGCTAAAGTTACCAGTTTCAAGTTTAAATGATTCGATACCGGATGCGTCGGCGAGCATACGGTTAATTAACTGCTGACGACCCATCTCGAGCGAGAATATTAACACGGCTTTGTTATTAATGCGGGCAACGTTGCTGGCGAAATTAAGCGCAAGAGCGGTCTTACCCATAGCTGGACGGGCGGCGAGAATGATTAAATCGGATTTGTGGAAACCGGCCGTGACGCGGTCGAGATCTGGGAAACCGGTTTTGTAGCCGGCGATACTGCCTTTGTTTTCGTGCAATTCTTCAAGGCGGTCAAATGTATCGGACAATAGGTCGGAAATAGAAATGAGATCATTTTTAACGTTTTGTTCGGATACTTCAAAGAGTTCGCGTTCGGCTTCGCCAAGAATTTCGAGCGTTTCGGAATCTTCGTTGTAGGCGGTTTCAGTGATGCTGGCGGCGGCGGCGATGAGACGACGACGAACGGCGGCTTCGTTGATAATCTTAGCGTATTCTTTGGCGTGCGCAGCGGTCGGGACATAGCTAGCTAGCTCGGACAAATAAGCGGCGCCACCGGCTTTTTCGGTGAGCTTTTTCCTTTTGAGCTGATCGCGGACAGTGAGAATATCAACCGGGCGATGATGTTCATATAAATTCCACATCGCATCATAAATATGCTTGTGGCGCTCATCGTAGAAATCTTGTGGTTTAACAATTTCAGTAACGTCTGGCAAAGATTCTTCGGAAATCAAAATCGCACCAAGCAAAGATTTCTCGGCATCGATATTCTGCGGCGCCAGACGTTCGGCACTATTGGATTTTGCGTTAGGCATCGATATGAACTTCCTCTCCCCCACCCATTATTTCAGCAATTGCGGCCATTTCGGCGTCTTTGTTGAGCGTTTGGTCGTTAACTTCTATTGTATAACTATCTGGTAAGATTTCGCCAATTACCGAAAGTTTTTTATTGATTTGGAGCATAATGAATTTCTTTTTGGCGTAAATCGTGAGTTTATTGTCGGCGAAAACATAATCAGAGTCTTGTAAGTATTTACTAATACTTGGCGCATTTTGTTCGACGTGCAAGAGAATTTCGTTCCAGATTTCGGCTGAGTCTTGATTAGTGTCGATAGGCTGTGGCTTTGGTTTTTCCGGCTCTGGGCTTGGCTCGGTGGCTTTTGCTGGTGCTGCTGGTATTGGTGCAGCTGCTAGTGTGGCACGGGGGCGTGGTGCTGGCGCAACTGGAAAAGCCGGTACGGCGGCAGGGGCACTTAAAGCGAGTAGGAGTTTGACGGCTGGATAGGCAGAGCGTGAAACGTCAATGAGTTTATCGAGCAAGCCAAGATGAATTGGCTGTGGGTTGGCGACAATTTCGGAAATGAGATTATCGGCGATGACTTCAGCTTTAACGCCAGAATCGAGCGTAGTTTGAAGTTGTTCGCGGACCCGAGCAGCATCACCGGCGGCGTAACCGTTCAGAATATTCGTGATGGCTTCTTGTTGTGGTAAACCAAGCGCTTTCGTGATGAGATCGGCGTCGATTTTGTCGTCGCTAAGTGTAGAAATTTGATCAAGGAGGCTAAGTGAATCGCGGAAAGAACCGCCGCCACGACGAACGACGATTTTGAGCGCATCGTCGGTAATATTGATCTTCTCTTTTTTGGCAACGCTTTTGAGATAATCGAACATGATGCTCGGATCAGCGAGCTTAAAAGTCAGAACTTGGCTACGCGAAGTGATAGTTACTGGAACTTTGTAGGCGTCTGTAGTTGCCATGATGAAAATCACGTGCTCTGGCGGTTCCTCGAGTGTCTTTAGAAGTGCATTAAATGCAGATTTCGAAAGCATATGAACTTCGTCGATGATGTAGACTTTGTACTTGCCTTTGGTCGGTGCAATAATGGCTTTTTCGCGCAAATCACGAATATTGTCGACACCAGTATTGGACGCGGCATCGATTTCGATAATATCGAGATAATCATCTTCGAGCTCATAATCAAAACCGTTGATTTCGTGTGCCAAAATACGTGCGACTGAAGTCTTCCCCGTTCCGCGCGGGCCAATAAAAAGGTAGGCATGCGCGATCTTGTTGTTCGCGATGGCTTTTTGGAGCACAGATGTGACTTGCTCCTGCCCAACTACTTCGGCGAGCGTTTTCGGGCGATATCTGCGGTAGAGCGCCTTCATTGATGATTATTTTTTCTTGTCAGCGGAAAGTTTGGTGATTTTAGTGGTATCAGTATTGAGTGCATCGTAAGTGAAAGCCGCAAGGGTGGCACCGATGAATGGCGCTACGATGAAGACCCAGAGTTGGCTAACAGCCGTGCCACCAAGGAAGATGGCTGGCGCAAGGCTACGAGCTGGGTTGACGGATGTACCAGTAAGATTAATACCGATAAGGTGGACAAAGGTTAAAGTAAGACCGATAACGATGCCGGCAATGTTACTTTTGTTTTTATCGGAAGTGACGCCGATGATCGTGTAGATAAATACAAAAGTTAGGATGATTTCGGTAACGAGTGCGCCCCAAACGTTTAATTCGAGACCATTGCCTGCACCGAAAGCGTTGGCGCCAAGATTGTCGGTACCAATATTGCCAGCGGCATTGAAGATGAGATATAGCAAACCAGTGCCAGCAAGTGCGCCGACGACTTGGGAAATAACGTAGCCGCAGAATTCTTTGACGGTAAGTTTGCCGCGGATGACCATCGCGAGCGATACGGCTGGGTTGACGTGGCAGCCAGAAATATCACCAATTGCATAAGCCATGGCGACAATTGCTAAGCCAAATGCTAATGATGTGGCGACAATGTTTCCGCCCGTGACAACGGCGGTGCCACAACCGAAGAATACCAAAACAGCAGTACCGATAACTTCGGCGAAATATTTTTTGAGTTCTTTACTCATAAACTCCTCCTTCTACTACCTATAATATAGCACAAAAAACTCCGGTGATGCGATGCCGGAGTTTGATTTGCAAAATTAGAGGCTAGCTTCGACGGCCGCCCAAGTAGCATCAGCGTTGTCAGCTGGAATAATAACAGTGACCTGATCGCCTACTTTGATGCGGAAGTAAGTGACGGAAGCATACAAAATCTTGTATTCTTTGCCGTTTACTTCTACGAAATATTGATCATCATGGCTGGTAAGTGTACCAATAACGGTCTTGCGCTCAACTGGACCAATTTGCTTGTATAGGAATTTACCAGATTCGCCAATAGTGAGCTTAAGGATGTCGCCTTCAACGAGCTTAGATTTTGAAGCGTAGTTGGCTGGAACTGGATAGTTTTTGCCATCTGGGCCGATCATAATCTGGCCATCAAAAACACCCTCGATAATTTTGCCTTCTGGGCTATCGACGATTGTGCTTGCTGGAGCGGTAATAACATCACCGTCACCGAGCATTGACGTTAATAATTCTTTCGCAGCAGAAAGATTAGTCTCTGCTTCGGTAAGTAGACTGCGTAGTCTCTTTATTTGTTTTTCTGAAATTTCAGACATACCTCGCATCCTGCCTGTTTATATTTTTATTAATTCTATGATATATACTATTGCGCTACTTGTCAATTCAAGAAATTTAGCGGTTTTCCACACAATTATATGTGGTGACGTGCAAAACGTTGTATTTTTTACCATTGACTTTTTGGAAGCGATTTACTTGATGGTGCGGAATACGATATACATCGACAAAAGATCGGCAGCAACAAGGCTCGGATAGAAGATGATGGCGCTAAGGATGTCATATGAGAATTCGTGGCCGGCCGGTATGGTGCTAATAGCGGTTATTAATGCGATACCATTAAAAGCTGCGGCGACGGCTAGTTTTAGGCCAGTACTGATATAGTTTGGTCGCGCTTCGACTTGATTGAGAACATAGTGATGCATAAATGATGCAATAAAGAACCCAACAAATGAGCCAATATAGTGGCCAACGTGTGGAACTTCGACAATGAGGCCGGTTAGGGTTTTACCAATGATATAGGCCGGAATAATAGTGGAGGCGATGAGTAGGAATTTTTGCTTGTCGGTATAGTCATCTTCGGTAATATCGTTGCCTTTGGCATATATGACGATAAGAGCGATGGTTGCGAGTATTAACGGAATGAACCTAAGTGCCATTCCGACCATAAAGTCGGAGAAAATCGAGCTGTTATAAATGATATTGATAATACCGGCAATGATCCCGAGGATAAAAGTTATGGTAATGGTGTTATTAAGAGCGTGATCAAAGGTATCGGTCGGAGCGTTTTTGATTTTTGAATCATCGACGGGTTGGGCGGAAGCGTTAGCATCGGGATAGATTTTGCTCATATCGGGTTTTTCGTGATGTTCTGGTGCTGCCGGCTGCTGGTCGTCCTGTTTTTTCTTGGCTTCTTGCTCTTTCTTGGCCTCTTCAGCAATATGCTGTTCGTGGACGGCATGCTCTTCGGCTTGGCGCTGATGCATTTCGGCGGCGAATTCAGGATCGACGTCGAATTGCGGTTTATTCTCGGCCGTACCGCTAAGGAATGATTCTTTGTCTTCAGTTTTTGGCTCTTCGTCGTCTTCTGATTCTTTGCCCTTTGGGTCTTTTTCGGTTAATAATCCGGCGGAATGATTGACTTCCATTTAGCTCCTATTCTTTCTGTTTTGGAAAATCATAAATACGATCTCGTCAACAATGACCATGAAGAAGGCTTCAATGATAAAGATGGCGTAGCCAAATTGGGATTTTTCATCCATCGGCTGGTTAATGGTGCCGGAAATAAGGTTTGGAATAATAAATAATATAATGGCCGAGAGTGAATTGATAATGCTGGTGCCCTGATTGAGATTGATGCGGAAGCGGTTAAGGAATAGATAATGCAGAACTGCGCCAATAGCGACGCCTAAGCAATAACCGATATAGTTGCCGGCGACTGGGATGAAGCTGAGCGCATTAGCAAGTAGTGTGCCAAAGAGCACGCGCAGGATGGCACCCGGGAATATGGAGGCGGATAAATAAATGATATGTTGACGCTTTGGCATGATATGTTTTTCGGCCATATTACCAACGACGATAAGAATAATTACGGAAACGAGTGCCAAAATGATACTGACAATGGCGAGTACGAAGCGCGCGACGGTTGGGAAAATGAAGATTTGGTTTGGCACGAAGACAAAAACTAACACGACTTCTAATGCAATGGCGGCCAAAATGCCGTTGTGAATGGATTTTTCGCGGACAGGTATTTCTTCTTTTTCGTTATGTAAGTCGTGCGAAATGCGACGATTGAGCTCATTGGCGAGATCATTGGTCTGCACTTTTTTCGGTGTATTTGTAGTTAACTCGTTGAGGCGTTCAAGCTCGGCATATTTTTTACTATCAACAACTTCGCCATTTCGCTTGGCGGTTTCGATTTCTTCTTGGAGTTTAGCTTTTTTGATTAAGTGTTCTTTTTCGATTAGCTCTTCCCGGCGCTCTTCATCGAGCTCCTTTTTCTTGAGCATTTCCTTCTCGAAATCGTCGCTGGCTTTGATGTCGGTTTTACTAAAAAAATGCTCTTTCTGTGCGAGGTTGTCGTAAATGGTTTTGCGCTCGATAGAAGATTTTTCCTCGTCAGCGTCAGTCTCGAGCTCTTGATTTGGCTCCTCACGATCTTGTAGCATCGTACGGTGAGCAATGCCAATTGGCTTGTTTTCGTTTGAATGCTGATCGTCCATATAACATAAGCTTAACACAAAAAGCGGCCCGCGTAGAGCAGCGGACCGACTTTGGCGAGGGTTAGAAGGTGAGGCGACCAGAATAGTAATGGAATATCGGCTTATTGGCGACGAACCTGCCCCAGTTTGATTCGAAATTCAGCGGGTCGTCTTGGCAGAACGTGCTGTAAGCGAGCATAAACTGCTGCTTGATTTCGTCGAGATTGTCCTTGTCCCAAATCAGGATGGGGCATTTGCCGCCAGCGGGTGTCAGCAGAATGCTGTCGGGCGTAGCGTTGATAACAACGGCTTCGCCATGCATGAAAAAGGCGTGCTGCTCCAAGCTGGACTGGATTTTTTCTCCTTTGTGTCGAATCGTGATGATGCCGCCGAGATATTCTTCGTCATTGAACAGTGGCTTGGTGTTCGCGGCGAAAGCGAGATAGTACTCGGTCTCGTAAATGCGGGTGCGAAAGCTGCCATTTTTATAGGCTTTGGCCAGGGCGTGCCCGTCAATTTGGGGCGCAACGCTCGGCGTATTGTCGCAAAGCATAATGATGGTACTGGGTGGTATGGCCATTCATCTTCCCTCCTAAAGTGCGTTTTTTGCCAGAGGCAATGTATATATTATAATATATTTTTCAAGAAAAGGCAAACCCCCCGCTTGGCAATAACGGGGGGCTTTGGATGGGGGGGAGGAATTAGAATATCAATTCTTGTCTGCGCAGGATGCTCATTTTGAATGATTGATTGGCGATCTCTTTCCAGTTTTCCTCGAACCGTTCGCGGTCGGTGTCGTACTCGTAGCGATACGCCTGCTTGAATCCTTCGCGCAGATATTTGCCGTCACAGTTACTCATAACCATATGAGACAATGGTCCGCCGATTGGTGTAATATGGGAAGCGGCAGCGGAATCAGAGAGCACGATGGCAGGCGCAAAAATGTAGAAGAAATTGATGAAATACGCCTGTTTGACATGGCTAACAAAGACGCCGCCGAGGTACTGATTCCCGGCAAACATGTCGCGGTAGTTCTGCGTGAAGGCCAGAAAGTGCTCGCTGTCTTTGCCATAACAGACATGATAACGCGCGCCAGGGGAAACTTTCAGCAGAGCAAAGTTTTCGATTTGTGCTTCAGTGATATCTACGTCTTCGCACAGGTCAATAACATCTTCAATCGTAATATCCATAATTTTCCCTCCTAAAGATCTGTTCTTCTCTCCCCCAAGAACCATAATATTACTATTATACCAAAATATTCTCATTTTGTCAAGGGTAAGCTTAAACCCCGCCATTACTGGCGGGGTTCGTTTGTGTCAGAAGACAAATTTGTGGTCTTCGATGCGGAAGTTAATGTCCATGCTGGTGTATTTATTCCATTCTTTCTTGTGCGGTTCCGGCCATGTTTCAGACCGCCATTTCCAATGATCGGTCCAACTGTCTTTAATGCAGCGATCAGAGGTCGCGCAATGTAAGATGTGGTTTTCCCAACCATAGGTGTCGACGATGAAGCCGTTCTTGGTATTCTTCAGGAGAATGACGTCGCCGCAGATGTAGTGAATGGCCCAGTAGGTGGAATTGTCTTTTTTGTCGATTGCCGCAACGGCCACCGCTCGGTAGGTCCGATCGTACAGCATCGTGCGCGTGTTGTCTGAGGCGACGACGAAGACGACTTTATCTTCAAAGTTGACACAGAAACAGGTCTCAGCGTTGAGTTCCGCAATAGCATAATCCTTGGCAGCAGGAGCAATTGTATGTAAATTTTCCCGGCATAAAGTGATAATGTCATTGGCGCAGATAGAATTCCTCATGGATATTCCTCCTTTGAATGTGCGTCTACCTCACTTGGCAAATTGTAATACTATTATATCAAATTTTGTCGAATTTGTCAAGCATAAGCGTATAAAAATGCTTAAAATACAACAAAAAAGCGGCCTCTTTACAGAGGTCGCCTTTCTGAAACATTCTGACTAACAAATTAGTATAACTTAAGCGAGTTCGACGGTTGCGCCGGCATCTTCCAAAGCTTTCTTCATAGCTTCGGCTTCGTCCTTGGCAACTTTTTCTTTAACGGTTGCTGGAGCACCGTCTACGATAGCCTTAGCTTCGCCAAGACCGAGACCGGTAGCTTCCTTAACAGCCTTGATGACAGCGATCTTCTGAGCGCCAGCATCCTTCAAAACGACATTGTATTCGCTCTTTTCGTCAGCGGCAGCAGCACCAGCATCAGCAGCTGGAGCAGCAACTGCAGCTACGGCAGCAGCAGGCTCAATGCCATATTCGTCCTTAAGGACGTTCTTAAGCTCGTTAACTTCGAGGACGGTGAGCTTAACCAATTCCTCTGCGATTTTCTTAACATCAGCAGCCATGATTGACTCCTTCTTATATTAGTGGTTAATAGATTAATTGGTTGCTTTTTCGGCAACACCGTCAAGCAATGCGTGCAAGTTGCCAGAAAGACCATTGGTGATATCGTTGACAGGGCTGAGAAGCATGTCGACGACCTGGCCAATGAGTTGTTCTTTGCTTGGAAGCTCGGAAAGTGCTTTAACTTCAGCGTCGCTGAGGGTTGCACCTTCACCGCTAAAGGCACCTTTGAGTTCGAGCGCTTCATGATCTTTGGCGAACTTGGCCAAGACCTGTGCTGGAGCAACTTCGTCTTCGCTGGAAACAGCGTAAAGAAGTTGACCTTCGAGAGCGGTCGTATCGGTGTCTTTGTAAACCGCGATATTGCCCATGGCGACACGGACGAGGCGGTTCTTGACGATTTTAATTTTGACGTTTTTCTCGCGAGCAGCTGCGCGAAGTTCTTGCATTTCAGCAACCGTGAGGCCCTGATACTTGGCAAAAACTGTCATCTTAGCGTCGCTGAGAAGCTCGTTTAAGTCGGCAACCAATTGTTGTTTCTTATCTTTGCTAATTGCCATAGATAGAAATCTCCTTTTGGTATTAATTTGGTAGCCAAAATGTTAAGGTTTTCGTCACCAATAATACAAGAAAATGAATCTCCTCGGCGGCATTATTAAACCCGTCTGGGTCGCCGCTGTCTTTGGTAACTAGATGTATTATAGCAATTTTTTGCGGATTTTACAAGTGTTCTATGCGCGCTTGCGCTTTCTCTTTTTGTCTATTCGAAGTTGTCCAAGATTTTTGTATAACAATTTTCTTGTTGGGCTCATGCTTTTAGTGCTGTTGGTGATGTTTTAACGTGTTGATATGTTGAATCGTAATGGTGAGATTTATATTAGTGGCCGCGCGATTTGTGATGCATTGGGCATTTCGCGCCAGCAATTTAATTATTATTGTCAGAAGTATTTAGGAACCCCATTGATGCGACGAGTTTGAGGATATACCAACATACGTATTGGTAAAAGATGGCGAAAAAAGTATACACATCATTATTCGGTGCTTTTCTTTTTGATGATCGCTTTTCGCACTAATTCCCCGCGTGCGCAGACTTTTCTAAAGCTATTTTACGAGCATTTTATACGTACAAGAAAGTATGACAAAAATATCCTGATTGACGAGGCGGAACTACTGTTTATGTTGTAAAAATATTTTGTACAACGTGGCATGGTTGCGAGAAAAAAGTACGAGTACGGCGTGGCATGATTGCAAGAAAGAGGCGTGAGTATGGCATGGCGGGCTATTACGGGTGGGGTTGCAGAATTAATGAAAAAACAAGTAAAATTGGTTCAATGATTAAGATTATTGCGGGCGGTAAGAAGCATGCGAGCTGGTTAAAAGAAGCTTGCGATGAATATGAGAAGCGTCTTCGGAAACCATGGACAATTGAGTGGCAATTTATAGACGAAGAAAAGCTGACGGAGCGCGTAGCGCGCTTTAATAAAGACGACTTTGTT
>JAEEGL016759222.1_pt1 | contig 23633 bp, 17 predicted proteins | sample 9134231 | NCBI WGS metagenome assembly JAEEGL01 (sample SAMN16246548, study PRJNA631951) | gut metagenome | biome: gut microbiome; feature: rumen; material: fiber-attached | host: Bos | place: Iran: Karaj | collected 2018-10 | reverse complement strand
CCGCAGGTCTGGTACAGCGACAAATATGAAAAAGAACAGTATGTAATACCGAAGAATGATTATTTCTGATGAGGAGTGAGGAGATGGCTGTGGAGATCAGGATTCCCATTGCGGAACGCATAGTGGTTAACACGAACGTGATCAAGCGCAACGGGCAGGAAGTTCAGTTTGATATCACGAAGATTGTCAACGCGATTAAGAAAGCGAATGTCGAGGTCGGCGGAATCTATCAGATGAACGACTTCCAGATCAGCGCGATTGCGGACAATATCGCGAAGAAGGTGGCTGCCTCGCCCCATGCCGTGAATGTAGAGGATATTCAGGACATGGTTGAGACGGGCATCATGGAGATGCGCGGATATGAGGTCGCGCAGAAATATGTCCGCTACCGTTATAAGAGAGAGATCTCCCGCAAGACGAATACCACGGACGACGGCATCCTTTCCCTCATCAACCAGATGAATGAGGAAGTGAAGCAGGAGAACTCCAACAAGAACCCTGTGATCAATTCCACACAGCGCGACTATATGGCCGGTGAGGTCTCCAAGGACCTGACAAAGAGAATCCTTCTCCCGGAGGATATTGTCAAGGCGCATGAGGAAGGAATCATTCATTTCCATGATTCCGATTACTACGCCCAGAAGGAGCACAACTGCGATCTCATCAACCTCGAGGACATGCTGCAGAACGGCACCGTAATCAGCGAGACCATGATCGAGAAGCCGCACAGCTTCTATACCGCCTGCAACGTGACGACACAGATCGTCGCCCAGGTCGCTTCCAACCAGTACGGCGGGCAGTCGTTCACGCTCGCCCACCTTGCGCCGTTCGTGGAAGTCAGCCGCCGCAAGATCCGCGAATCCGTCATTGAGGAGAGAAAGGCGACAGGAGAAGAACTGAATGAAGAAGTGATCGGCAGGATTGTCGAGATGCGCCTTGGAGAAGAGATCCGCTCCGGCATCCAGACGATCCAGTACCAGCTCATCACTCTGATGACGTGCAACGGACAGGCTCCGTTTGTCACCATGTTCATGTATCTGGATGAGGTCCCCGAGGGACGCACCAGGGATGACCTCGCACTGATTATCAAAGAGGTCCTCCTCCAGCGCATGCAGGGCGTCAAGAACGAAAAGGGCGTGTGGATTACGCCTGCATTCCCGAAGCTGATCTATGTCCTGGATGAGGATAATATTGAAGAAGGAACACCTTATTATCCCCTGACGGAGCTTGCCGCGAAGTGCACGGCAAAGAGAATGGTCCCTGACTACATCTCGGCAAAGAAGATGAAGGAATACAAGAACGGCGACGTATATCCGTGCATGGGCTGCAGGAGCTTCCTTACACCGGATACGGCAGGCCTCGGAGAGCACGGCGCGCACAAGTATTACGGCAGGTTCAACCAGGGCGTTGTTACCATCAACCTTGTCGATGTGGCCTGCTCCTCCTACGGCGATATGGATCAGTTCTGGCACATCCTCGATGAGCGGCTTGAGCTCTGCCACAGGGCTCTGCGCTGCAGACACGAGAGGCTCCTGGGAACCGTCTCTGACGTCGCGCCGATTCTCTGGCAGTACGGCGCCCTTGCGCGTCTTAAGAAGGGAGAGAAGATCGACAGGCTCCTCTATAATAACTACAGCACGATCAGCCTCGGCTACGCCGGACTGTATGAGATGTGCGTCAGGATGCTGGGCAAGTCGCATACTACAGATGAAGGCCGCGTGTTCTCCCTGAAGGTCATGCAGAGGCTCAACGACAAGTGCGCGGAGTGGCGCGCAGCCGAGAACATCAGCTATTCCGTGTACGGAACGCCGATGGAGTCTACAACCTATAAGTTCGCAAAGTGCCTCCAGAAGCGCTTCGGCATGATCAAGGGTGTTACGGACAAGAACTATATTACCAACAGCTATCACGTGCATGTCTCCGAGGAGATCGACGCGTTCAGGAAGCTCAGCTTCGAGGCGGACTTCCAGAAGCTTTCTCCGGGCGGCGCCATCAGCTATGTTGAAGTGCCCAATATGCAGAATAATATCCCCGCTGTCATTGCCATCATGCGCTATATCTATGACAATATCATGTACGCGGAGCTCAATACAAAGAGCGATTACTGCGAGTGCTGCGGCTACGACGGCGAGATCGCTATCGTCGAGGACAAGAACGGCAAGCTGGTCTGGGAATGCCCGAACTGCGGCAACCGCGACCAGAGCAGAATGAGCGTCGCGCGCCGCACCTGCGGGTATATCGGGACGCAGTTCTGGAACCAGGGCCGCACACAGGAAATCAAGGATCGTGTCCTTCATGTGAGCACGTCCTGCTGATGACGTGTAAATCTGTAATTTAGTCTGCGAAACTTGACACAGATGGCGTAATGAATTACGGAAGAATTTTTTACAATGACATAGCGAACGGGACAGGGTGCAGAACGGCGCTGTTCGTCAGCGGCTGTACCCACCATTGCAAAGAGTGCTTCAACGAGGAAACCTGGGATTTTTCGTACGGAGAGCCTTTTACCGCTGAAGTGGAGGACAGGATCATCCGGTCGCTGGCTCCGTCTTATATCGACGGGCTGACCATACTGGGCGGCGAGCCCATGGAAAAGGTAAACCAGGCGGTGATCCGGCCGTTTCTTGAAAGGGTGAGGAAGGAAGCCCCCCGAAAGACCGTATGGATCTATTCGGGGTACACATGGGAAGAACTGACGGATCCCGGCAACACCCGCTGTCACAGCAGCGACACGGAGCCGATTCTCTCCATGCTTGACATCCTTGTCGACGGAGAGTTCATTCTTGAGAAGAAGAACTTAATGCTTCACTTCAGGGGCAGTGAAAACCAGAGGATTATTGACGTCCCCAGGACTCTGGAGAGCGGCAGCATTGTACCGGCTTACAGATTCCTTGAGCAGAGATAATAAGAATAATAAGTAAAGAAGAATAATAAGCAAAAATGAAAGCCGCACGGTTCATTCAATATGGTGAACCGTGCGGTTTTTATCGTGGTGCGCCTGGCGGCGCATGTTTCCCTGAGTATTTTCCTTCTGAGTATTCTCGCTCTGTATGTTTTCCCTAAGCGGTTGCCTTGCCGCCGGTATAGAGCTGATAATATTTTCCCTTCTGGGCGATCAGCTGGTCGTGCGTTCCGCGTTCGATGATCCGTCCCTGCTCCAGGACCATGATGCAGTCGGCATTGCGGACAGTAGAGAGCCTGTGGGCAATTACAAAGGTTGTTCTGCCGCTCATGAGCTTGTCCATGCCGCTGGAGATCAGAGCCTCTGTTCTCGTGTCGATGGAGGAGGTGGCCTCATCAAGGATCAGTGCGGGCGGATCTGCCACGGCAGCCCTTGCGATGGCAAGAAGCTGGCGCTGGCCCTGCGAGAGATTGGCTCCGTCCCCGCGAAGGAAGGTGTCATAGCCTTGCGGAAGCCTGCGGATAAAGCTGTCGGCATTGGCGAGCCTTGCGGCCTCTCTGCATTCCTCATCCGTCGCGTCAAGCCGGCCGTACCTGATGTTTTCCATAACAGTCCCCGTGAACAGATGCGTGTCCTGGAGAACCATGCCGAGAGACCTTCGAAGATCCGGCTTTTTGATCTTGTTGATATTGATATCGTCATACCTGATTTTTCCGTCCTGGATATCATAGAAGCGGTTGATCAGGTTGGTGATAGTCGTCTTGCCGGCTCCGGTTGAACCGACGAAGGCGATTTTCTGGCCGGGCTCCGCAAACAGACGGATATCGTGGAGTACCATTTTGTCATCAGTATATCCGAAATCCACTCCGTCAAAGGTAACCCTGCCCATCAGGCGCTGGTAGGTGACGGTTCCTTCCGCTTTGTGCGGATGACGCCATGCCCATACACCGGTGCGCTCGGTCGTCTCCGACAGAGTGCCGTCGGCGGCTTCCTTTACCTGCACCAGTTCGACATAGCCATCGTCCTGTTCCGGTGCCGTGTCAATGAGCCTGAAGACACGGTCCGCGCCGGCAAGCGCCATGATGATGGAATTCATCTGCATGGAGACCTGTGTGATCGGCATCGAGAAGTTCCGGTTCAGTGTAAGGAAGGTGACCAGAGAGCCGAGTGTAAGAGTTACATTGCCTGAGAGGGCAATCGCAGCTCCGATAACGGCGCAGAGGACATAGCTGATGTTGCCGAGGTTCCCGTTCACGGGCATCATGATCGAAGCAAAGCGGTTCGCGTTGTAGGCGCTGTCGCACAGCTTTTCGTTCCGCTCGCGGAAGTCACTGACTGCCTTGTCTTCGTGGCAGAAAACCTTGACGACCTTCTGTCCTCCTATCATCTCCTCAATATAGCCGTTCAGGGCGCCCAGGTCCTTCTGCTGCTGGATGAAAAACTTGCCGGAGAGTGTGCCGAGCTTTGCGGAAGCAAAGAGTGTGACAATGACCATCAGGACACTGATGCCGGTCAGCTGCGGGCTCAGAATGATCATGCTGATAAAGGTTATAACAACTGTGATAGAGGAGCTCAGCAGCTGGGGAATGCTCTGGCTGATCAGCTGACGCATTGTGTCCACGTCGTTGGTATAGACGGACATGATATCTCCGTGGGAGTGCGTGTCAAAATAGCTGATTGGCAGCGATTCCATGTGGGTAAACAGCTGCTTGCGGATGTTCAGCATGGTGCCCTGGCTGATATTGACCATCAGACGCTGCTGCGTGAAGGAAGCGGCGATACCGATGGCGTAAATGCCTGCAAGCCGGACAAGGGCTGCCGCAAGAGGTGAAAACTGCGGATCGGCCTGCGCAAGCATCGGCGTAATATAGTCATCAATCAGCGTGCGCATGAACAGCGTTCCGCGCAGATTGGTAAAGGCTGTGATTATGATACATGCCATCACAACCAGATAGTGAAGCCAGTACTTTTTGAATACAATACCAAGAACCCGCTTAAGGAGCTGTCCGGGATTCTCAACCTTGGGTCTTATCCTTGCGCCTCTTGGCGGCGGGGGCATTCTTTTCTGATCAGCCATGTCTGTAACCTTTCTGTGCTATATTCAGTGCCGGAATCTGCCTGGGCAGATTAAGTCAAACCTACTGCGGATGGTCGAAGTCACCGCCGCCCTTTACCTGGGTATCATAGATTTCACGGTAAATCTCACTTATATTAAGAAGCTCCTCATGTGTGCCGCAGGCGGAGATCGTTCCGTTATCCAGTACGATAATCCGGTCCGCGTCCTCTACACTGGAAATGCGCTGCGCGATGATCAGCTTTGTCGTGCCCGGTATTTCCTCCCGGAAGGCCTTGCGGATCTTAGCGTCCGTAGCGGTGTCGCAGGCGCTTGTGGAGTCATCGAGGATCAGGATCTTCGGCTTTTTCATCAGCGCGCGGGCAATGCACAGGCGCTGCTTCTGTCCTCCGGAGACATTGGTGCCGCCCTGTGTGATCATTGTGTTATAGCCGTCGGGCATTCTTTCGATGAACTCGTCGGCGCAGGCAAGGGCGCAGGCATGCCTGCATTCTTCTTCGGTGGCGTCCGGGTTACCCCAGCGCAGGTTGTCGAGAATGGTTCCCGAGAACAGCGTATTCTGCTGGAGAACAACCGAGACCGCGTCGCGAAGGACGGTGAGGTCGTAGCTTCTCACATCGACGCCTCCGACAAGGACAGCGCCGTTCGTCACGTCATACAGTCTGCTGATAAGGGCTACCATCGAGGATTTTCCCGAGCCGGTGCCGCCGATGATGCCGATAGTCTCGCCGGACGCGATGTCAATGCTGATGTCGTGGAGCGTTTCTTCATGGCGCTCCTTCGTGACATCTTCAATCGTGATGACCTCATGCCCGTCTTCGTCGTAGGTCACGATTCTTCTCTTATAGGCAAAATCCGCGTCTTTGAAGCTGATGGAGCCGTCCTTTACCTCCATGACGGGATTTTCCGGATTGCGGATATCAGGCTCCTCAGTGATTACCTCTGCGATACGCTGCCCGCTTGCTGTGCTCATGGTGATCATGACGAAAATCATGGAGAGCATCATCAGCGAGAAGAGGACATTCATTACATAGGAAAAGAGGCTGGTCAGCTGGCCTGTCGTAAGATAGCCGTCTACGATATAATGAGCGCCCATCCAGGACAGCGCGATGATGCAGCCGTTAATGACAAGCGACATGATCGGCATCGTAAGGACAGTCAGCTTCTCGGCCTTCACGAACATCTCGTAGAGATCAGTCGCGGCCTTTACGAATTTACTGTTCTCGAACTCCTCGCGGACAAAGGCTTTGACGACGCGGATCGCGGAGACATTCTCCTGGACAGAGGCGTTCAGGTTGTCGTATTTGCGGAAGGTGCGCCGGAAAGCGGCAGTCGTCCTTCCCATGAGGAAGACAATGACGCAGGCAAGGATTCCTATCGCGACAATGAATATAACGCTGACCCTCGGCTGGATGATGATGCACATGGCGAGGGAGATGATCAGGTTCAGCGGCGCGCGCACGGCTATGCGCAGACACATCTGGAACGCATTCTGGATATTGCTGACGTCTGTCGTCATGCGCGTTACCAGTCCCGCCGTGCTGTACTTGTCGATATTCGAGAAGGAAAAGCGCTGGATATTGGTGTACATCTCATCGCGCAGGTTCGCGGCAAAGCCGGAGGAAGCGCGGGAGGCGAATGTGCCTGCAGCTACGCCGAAGAACAGGCTGATAAACGCCATGACCAGCATGATCATGCCGTATTTGATGACATTCGGCATGCTGCCGCTGTTGATGCCCTTATCAATCAGTGAGGCGGTGATGAAGGGAATCAGGATCTCCATGAGGACCTCGAGGCCGGTCATGAGAGGCGTAAGAAATGCCGCCCGCTTATACTGCTTTACCTGCTTCAAAAGAATTTTAATCGAATTCAGCATTGTTGTTTTCCGTTGTTTTCTGTTGAGTCTTTCGGTTTGCGCTTTAGTTCTGTCTGCGGAGTAATTATGAAAATAACTATAATATTATACGACGCCGTGCATTATATCTGCACCTGCAAAATGTTTAAAAATGAATAAACAGTGATACAATTAAAGCCGGGCCTGATTATTATATGAAAGCTTCAGGAGGGACAGAATGTTTTTGGCTATAATTCTTTTGACTGCGGCGGTTCTTTTCGCGGCGCTTTCGATGTACCTTGCTTACTACGGTGTCCACGGCAGGCGCCACCCGCTTGAGGACACAAAACAGGACCAGATTAAACAGATGCCCTGGGTAAAGGATCTCCTGGAAAGCTGCCGGCCGCTGGAGTATGAGATCAGAAGCTATGACGGCTATATTCTCCATGCGCAGATGTACAGCTGTGGGGATACGGGAAAAGAGCAGAAGGAGAGCAAAAAGTATATCATCCTTATCCACGGTTACACGCTGAACCGGTACGGTGAGCTGAAATACATGCCGCTCTACCGGGAACTCGGCTATAACTGCATAGTATATGACCACCGCGGCCACGGACTGAACGAAAAGGCGGTCTGTACCTATGGAATAAGGGAAGGGAAGGACCTCATGGCCGTGATCGACGACACGTACCGGCGCTTCGGGGAGGATATCTGGCTGGGCCTTACGGGGGAATCACTGGGGAGCGCGACGGAAATTACTGCCCTGAAATATAAGCCGAGGGTCCATTTCCTTGTCAACGACTGCGGATTTGCGGAAATTGTCCCGATCATGCAAAGAGGCCTTGCAAGACTTCACATGCCCGTATGGCTGATTTACCCCGCATCCTTTGCCTGCAGGCTGATGTACGGCTACAGCATGACAAAGGCAAGACCCATCGACTCCCTGAAGGATAATACTGTGCCGATCTGCTTTATCCACGGGGAAAAGGATTCATTTATAACGCCTGACCACAGTGTGCGCATGAGCAAAGCGACAAAGGGCTATCAGGAGCTCCATATTATTAAGGACGCCGAGCATGCAAAGGCGATCAACACGGATCCCGAGCTGTATAAGAAGATCGTAACAGACTTCGTTCGCGGTGTTGAAGAAGGAAGAATCACGTAACCGCAGCAAGTCTGTGGAAGAATCCCGTAACCGGAACGAGTCTGTGGAAGAATCCCGCAGCAGAAAAGGTCTGCGGAAAAATCCCGCAGCCCGGGAGGGCCTGTCCGGGAATTCAGTACTCGTCAAGGAAGCTGTGCCTTACGCCGTCTTTCTTGTACCCGAGGACCTGGTCCAGGCTAACATTTTCTGTCGCGTGGAAAATATTGGTCTCGATTTCCGGGATCACGGGTTTCAGCTGCGCAATGAGACGCTTGGTAAGAAGACGCCTTGAACCGGTGGGAGAGGCCTCATCGTCAGTGCCTTTATCCCCTGCGGTTTCGCCGAGGGCTTCCGTAAACCGGCAGGCACATCTTAAGAATTCAAGTCCGTTGTAATCCCGCCAGCGGATGATATCGTCCTCCCGCACGAAATAGAGCGGGCGGATCAGCTCCATGCCCTCATAATTGGCGGAATGGATTTTAGGCATCATGGCATTGAACTGGCCTGAGCTGAGCATTCCCATCAGTGCCGTCTCTATCACATCGTCGAAATGGTGCCCCAGCGCGATTTTATTGCAGCCGAGTTCCCCGGCCTTCTTGTACAGATAGCCGCGGCGCATCCTCGCGCACAGATAGCAGGGGGATGTGGGAATATCGTAGACAGCCCTGAAAATATCCGTCTCGAAGATGGTGACAGGAATGCCCAGAAGAGCGGCGTTGCTCTCTATCTTTTCCCTGTTGGCCCTGCTGTAGCCAGGGTCCATTACAAGGAATTCGAGGTCAAAGCGAAACTGGCCGTGGACCTGCAGCTCCTGGAAAAGCTTTGCCATGCACATGGAGTCTTTCCCGCCGGATATGCATACGGCAATCTTATCCCCCTCCTGAATCATGTCGTATTTCATGATCCCTCTTACGAAGGGATTCAGGAGACTGGCGTGGAATTTCTTCTGGATACTGCGTTCGACTTTGTACTGATCGTTCTGCATGTTTATTGTCCTACAGGCTTTATGCCGAAATTGCTGCTGCCTTCCATCTGGTAGTTGATGAACTCCCCGTGACAGCAGATCTTCCCGCTTTCATCCAGGACATCGGCCTCCGACCAGATCAGGTGACTTCCGTATTTTGTCACATGCGCGCGGCATTCAAGGACATCGCCTGCCGCCGGACACAGATAGCTCACATTGCCCTGCACCGTGGAGCCGCCCTCGCCGAACGAGGCGGCGGCAAGGCTTGCGGCGGTGTCGGCAAGAGTATACAGTACACCGCCGTGGACAATGTTGTTCGTGTTCAGGTGCCTGGGAAGAACCCTGAGTCTCAGCACACATTTTCCCGGGGACAGCTCGGAAAGCTCGATTCCGAGATCGCCGGTAAAACAGGTCTTTTCAATAATCCGCGCCGTTTCTGAATAATCACAGCGAAAGCCGCAGCCCTCCGCCGGTATTTTTTCCTGTATATCCATGGAGATGTCTCCTTTTCATCCTTCTGCATGTTTTTCAATTATAGACGCTGAAGAAAGTTGTTGCCAACCCGTAAAGTTGGTCTTATAATCACTTTATTGCGCAAACGCGTTAAAGCTTCGACGCGTTTAAGCACAAAAGCGCGGGAGATTCTCCCGGGACATAATCATCAATAGAAATGAGGTTTCTGCAATGTTTGTTAAAATCCTTATGCTGGTCGTGTTTTTCGCGGTTATGGTTTATGTCGGCTTCTGGTCGGCAAGGAAGACGAAGAGTGTCAATGACTACGTTCTCGGAGGAAGGACGATAGGGCCGTGGCTTACGGCGTTTGCGTTCGGTACATCCTATTTCTCCGCGGTCGTATTCATCGGATATGCCGGTCAGTTCGGATGGAAATATGGTCTTTCCTCGACATGGATCGGACTTGGCAACGCGTTTATCGGAAGTCTTCTGGCATGGCTGGTCCTGGGCCGCAGGACCCGTGTCATGACGCAGAAGATCGAGGCGAGGACGATGCCGGAATTCTTCGGAAAGCGCTTTGATTCAAGACAGCTCCAGATCGCGGGCTCGGTCATCGCGTTTGTTTTCCTCGTTCCGTATACTGCGTCCCTCTACAACGGTCTTTCCCGTCTTTTCGGCATGGCGTTCACGATTGATTATAAGGTCAGTATCATTATCATGGCAGTCCTTACCGGCGTATACGTAGTGGTAGGCGGCTATACGGCGACGGCCATGAATGACTTTATCCAGGGCATTATCATGCTGTTCGGCATCTGCTCGGTCATCGCCGCTGTCCTGAAGGGCCAGGGAGGGTTCCTTCAGGCAATAGGAAAGCTCGCCCTTATCAGCGCGGATGATGTGGCGGCGCCGGCATTACAGGGCGCGCCCGGACTTCTGACATCCTTCTTCGGACCGGATCCCATGAACCTTCTGGGTGTCGTTATCCTGACATCCCTCGGTACCTGGGGCCTTCCGCAGATGGTTCATAAGTTCTATACAATTAAGGATGAAAAGGCAATTTATACGGGAACGATTGTTTCGACGTTCTTTGCGATCGTCATCGCCGGCGGCTGCTATTTTCTCGGAGGCTTCGGCAGACTCTTTGATTCCCCGGCCATCTACAGTGCAAGCGGCTCGATCCAGTACGATTCCATCGTTCCGCAGATGCTGTCCACCCTGCCGGATATCCTGATCGGCATCGTGGTCGTTCTGGTGCTTTCCGCCTCGATGTCAACGCTTTCTTCCCTGGTTCTCACCTCCAGCTCGACGCTGACAATCGATGTCCTTAAGGAAATGGTCATGAAGGATATGGATGAGAAGAAGCAGCTCTTTATCATGCGTGTCCTGATCGCGGTCTTTATCATCTTATCGGTCGTCCTCGCGCTTAATCCCCCGACCTTCATCGCGCAGCTGATGGGTATCTCCTGGGGCGCGCTTGCGGGCGCCTTCCTGGCCCCGTTCCTGTACGGCCTGTACTGGAAGAAAACGACGAAGGCAGCAGTCTGGGCGAGCTATATCTGCGGCGTTGGAATTACAGTCGTCAACATGTTCGCGAAGTTCATCAAGTCCCCGATCAATGCGGGCGCCATCACCATGATCGCCGGCCTTATAATCGTGCCGCTCGTCAGCAGCCTGAGCCCGAAGCCGGATGAAAACTTTGTCGATGAAATCTTCAGCTGCTATGACGAAAAGGTTGAGGTTAAAAAGTCTCATTCACTGGAGCAATAAATCTTTCCTTTCAGGTTGCGATTTATCCGTGATGAACGTATAATACACTTTACGGCGCAAAAGCGTTAATGTGCGAAAGTAAGAAAGAAAGGGAGCAGAGACAGCAGCATGCCCATTACAGAGTATCTTGAAAGAAACCGGAAATTATATGGAGAAGAAGTGGCCCTGGTCGAGGTAAACCCCGAGCAGAAGGAGCCGCCGCGCGTTACCTGGAAGGAGTATTCCCTGATCCAGCCCACGCACAGCCAGTCCTACCGCAGGGAGATCACCTGGCGCGTATTCGACGAAAAGGCGAACCGTTTCGCGAATCTTCTTCTTTCACGCGGTGTCGGGAAGGGAAAGAAGGTTGCCATCCTGATGATGAACAGTCTGGAATGGCTTCCCATTTATTTCGGTATCCTGAAGACGGGCGCTGTGGCCGTTCCGTTCAACTTCCGCTATGCGTCTGATGAAATTCTTTACTGTGCCGACCTCGCAGAGGTAGACGTCATGGTATTCGGGCCGGAGTTTATCGGCCGTATCGAGGCGATTGAGGACAAGCTCAGCAAGCACAGGCTCCTGATTTATGTCGGCGGAGAGAACTGCCCGACGTTCGCGGAGAGCTACCGCGACCTTGTTGCCGACTGTTCCAGCGCATCGCCCCATATTGAAATCAGCGACGACGAAGACGGAGCGATTTATTTCAGCTCCGGAACGACCGGTTTCCCGAAGGCAATCCTTCACAAGCACAGAAGCCTTATGCATGCCGCTACAGTGGAACAGAAGCACCATTCCACCTCCAGGGACGACTGCTTCCTCTGCATTCCGCCCCTGTACCACACGGGAGCGAAGATGCACTGGTTCGGCAGCCTTGTGTCCGGATCAAAGGCAGTCCTCCTTCGCGGGACGAAGCCTGAATACATCTTCGATACCGTGTCCAGGGAGCACTGCACGATCGTCTGGCTCCTCGTGCCGTGGGCGCAGGATATCCTGGACGCGCTCGATGCGGGAACCCTGAAAATCAGTGACTACAAGCTGGACCAGTGGAGACTGATGCACATCGGCGCTCAGCCGGTTCCGCCTTCACTGATAAGACACTGGCTCGAGTATTTCCCTCAGCACCAGTACGATACTAATTACGGACTTTCAGAATCCATCGGCCCCGGCTGTGTACATCTGGGCGTTGAAAACGTTCACAAGGTCGGCGCGATCGGTGTTCCCGGCTACGGCTGGGAGACAAAGATCGTCGACGAGGAGGGAAACCCCGTCAAACAGGGAGAGGCCGGAGAACTCTGTGTCAAAGGCGCAGGCGTGATGACCTGCTACTACCGCAATCCGGAGGCGACAGCCGAGGTCATGATGCCTGACGGATGGCTAAGGACAGGAGACGTTGCGATGCAGGATGAGGACGGATTTATTTTCCTCGTCGACAGGAAGAAGGACGTCATTGTATCGGGCGGTGAGAATCTCTATCCCGTACAGATCGAGGACTTCTTAAGGACTAACGACAAGATCCACGACGTCGCGGTCATCGGACTTCCCGACCAGCGGCTGGGTGAAATCGCGGGCGCCGTCATTTCTATTAAGGAAGGAATGGAGGCGACAGAGGAAGAGATCAGAGAGTTCTGTCTCGGGCTTCCGCGGTATAAAAGGCCGCAGAAAATCATCTTCGCCGACGTGCCCAGAAACGCGACGGGAAAGATCGAGAAGCCGAAGCTTAGAAGGATGTACGGCGAGGAATACCTTGTCGCTTATGAAAATAGGAAGTAATATAGATAACAGGTCGGTATCCGGCCTGTTTTCCTATATAGGAGGATAAAGAATTGAAAGAACTGATGTTAGGCAATAAGGCGGTAGCCCGAGGCCTTTACGAGGCGGGCTGCGCTGTGGTTTCCAGCTATCCGGGGACACCCAGCACGGAGATCACCGAGGAAGCCGTAAAATACGATGAAATTTACTGCGAGTGGGCGCCGAATGAGAAGGTCGCCCTTGAGGCCGCCTTCGGCGCGAGCCTTGCGGGCAGAAGAGCCGCATGCGCGATGAAGCACGTAGGCCTTAATGTCGCGGCGGATCCGCTGTTTTCCATATCTTATATCGGTGTGGATACAGGGCTTGTCATCTGCGTAGCGGACGACCCCGGCATGCATTCCTCCCAGAACGAGCAGGATTCGAGGCACTATGCCGTGGCTGCGAAGCTTCCCATGCTCGAGCCGGCAGATTCTGCTGAGTCGCTCGAGTTCACAAAGAGAGCCTTCGAACTCTCCGAGCAGTTCCACACGCCTGTATTTATGAGGATGGTGATGAGAATCTGCCACTCCCAGAGCATTGTTGAGACGGGTCCCCGCGCCACGATCGAAACGCGCGAATATGTCAAGGATCAGAGCCGTGTCATGCTGCCCGCGCAGGCAAAGAAGGCGCACGTCAAAGTCGAGCAGAGGACACTTGACCTCACAGCGTTTGCGGAGACAACGGATCTCAACCGCCTTGAGGAGGGAGAGGATCACAGCATCGGCTTTATCACCTCCGGGACCAGCTATCAGTATGTCAAGGAAGTGTTCGGAGGAAAGCACCCGGTCCTGAAGCTCGGCATGGTGAATCCGATGCCTGTTCAGAAAATCCTGGATTTTGCTGAGAGTGTTGACAGAGTTGTTGTCGTGGAAGAACTCGATCCCATCATCGAGAATCACTGCCGCGTCATCGGCGTTACCAACATTGAAGGGAAATCTGTTTTCCCCATGGTCGATGAATTCTCACAGGAGATCGTTGCGAAGTGCATGAACCTGGAGGGAAAACAGTTCGAGGCTCTGGAGGACGCAATTCCCCCAAGACCGCCTGTCATGTGTGCGGGCTGCCCTCACCGCGGGCTTTTCTATACTCTGAAGAAGAACAAGTGCAATGTATACGGCGATATCGGCTGCTATACGCTCGGTTCCTTTGCGCCGCTTAACGCGATGGATCTCAACGTCTGCATGGGCGCGTCCCTTTCCGGCATGCACGGCTTCAACAAGGCAAGGGGACATGAGTACGAGCACAAAATGGTCGGTGTGATCGGCGATTCCACCTTCATGCATTCCGGTATGACGGGACTTGCGGATATTGTTTACAATAACAGCGCGTCGACCGTGATTATTCTCGATAATTCCATCACGGGCATGACCGGGCACCAGCAGAATCCTACCACGGGATATAACATCAAGGGCGATCCCGCCGCAAAGGTTGACCTTGAGGCGCTGTGCAGAGCTATGGGAATAAAGCGCGTGCGGGTCTGCGATCCGTACGATCTGGAGGATACCGACAGGGCAGTGAAGGAAGAGCTGGCGGCGGATGAGCCCTCTGTCATCATCAGCAGGCGTCCCTGCGCACTGCTGAAGGGAGTAAAGCACAATCCTCCGCTGAAGGTCGACACTGACAAGTGTGTCGGCTGCAGGAGCTGCATGCAGGTCGGCTGCCCTGCCATAGCGATCGGAAAGGCTGACGGGAAGGCGCGGATTGACTCTACTCTGTGTGTGGGCTGCGGAGTCTGCACCCAGATGTGCCATTTCGGGGCGCTTACGGGAAATGCTGCCGGCCGGCAGGATAATTGAGAGGTGGAATCGGATGGAGACTAAGAATATTATGATCGTCGGTGTCGGCGGACAGGGCTCTCTTCTCGCGAGTAAGCTTCTTGGACAGCTTCTTCTGAGCAGGGGATATGACGTCAAGGTTTCGGAGGTGCACGGAATGAGCCAGAGAGGCGGCTCTGTCGTCACTTATGTCCGTTACGGCGACAAGGTCTATTCGCCGATCATCTCAAAGGGCGAGGCTGACTATATTGTATCGTTCGAGCTGCTGGAGGCCGCCAGATGGCTTCCGTGGCTGAAAAAGGGCGGAGTAATTGTGACGAATACGCAGAAGATGGATCCTATGCCGGTTATCACGGGGGCGGCACAGTATCCTGAAGACCTTGTCCTGAAGATGAAGGACAGGGGCGCCACCGTCCACGCACTCGACTGCCTCACTCTCGCCGAGCAGGCGGGGTCTTCCCGCGCCGTCAATATCGTCCTTATGGGACGGCTGTCCGCGCTCTTTGACGCTTCCGTGCAGGAGTGGATGGACGCGCTGGAGGCCTGTGTTCCCGCAAAGTTCCTTGAACTGAACAAAAAGGCTTTTGAGCTGGGACGCGGCGCGCAGGACGACAACTGACCGGCAGGCGATTAACAGGCGGCCAGGCATTCAGAAAGTATTTGGGGGATAAAATGAAAGCTGATAATTATGTGTTTACCGGCAAGGGGAAGGTTAAGCTTCGCGACCTGCCGACCGACAGTTCGAAGGACGGCGTCGAAAGAGAGAAGATCGTCGAGAAATTCCAGAAGAATCTGATTAAACTGGATGAGCTCCAGAACTGCTTTTACGCAGACGGGAAGGAAGGGATCATTGTAGTCCTGCAGGCGCTTGACGCCGCGGGAAAGGATTCCCTGATCCGCCGCGCTCTTGCGGGCGTCAATCCGCAGGGCGTAAAGGTCGCCTGCTTTAAGAAGCCGACGGAGGAGGAACTCGCGCACGATTATCTCTGGAGAGTAAACCAGGTCCTGCCAAGACGCGGTGAGATCGCGGTATTCAACCGCAGCTATTATGAGGACATCATTACCGCTCACGTTCTGGGACTGAAGGATACCTATGAGATGGCTCCCCGCGTTACCGGAAAGTCCGAGAAGAAATTCATCGACAGAAGGATTGACCAGGTCGTGAATTACGAGCGCTATCTCTATGAGAACAGCTACCGTGTCGTAAAGGTCTTCCTCAATATTTCCAAGGAGGAGCAGAAAAAACGCTTCCTTGAGAGAATCGACAGGCCGGACAAAAACTGGAAGTTCAACGCGGGAGATCTGGATACAAGGGATCAGTTCGATGATTATCTTGATGTTTTCGAGGAGGTCATCGCAAGAACCGCGACAAAGGAAAGTCCCTGGTACGCTATCCCCGCCGATGACAAGTGGTACACACGCTACCTGTTCACGGAAATACTGATCGATACGATCCGCAAAACTAAGCCTGTCTATCCGGAGCTTCCCGAGGATCAGAAGGCGAGACTCGAGGAATGCAAGGCAAGGCTTCTGGCAGAATCCGGGGATGCGGAAAAGTCGCCCGAAAACGCCGGATAATATGAATTTTCTTTCGCCTTTGTTTTTCCTGTTCTTCATAATCACACTGGCAGCTTACCGGCTGATCGGGCAACGATACAGATATGTTGTCCTGTTTGCCGCGAGCTGCTTTTTCTATGCATGGGGGCGGCCCCGCCTATTGCTGCTCCTTCTTCTTGTCACTGTCTGGACCTATTCGGGAGGGCTTCTGATCTCTCTTGTCCTGGCGGACGGGAGGGGGGATCTTCGCGGAGGCAGGAGGCTCTATGCCATTTTCTTTGCCGGCAACATCCTGTTTCTTGCCGCGTTCAAATTCGCGAATCTGCGCTTCGACGCGCTGATGCCGGTCGGCATGTCCTTCTATGTATTCCAGTCGTCGACCTACCTTACGGACGTCTACAGGAAGGGAATGGCGCCGGAGAAGAATTTCATCCGGTACGCTGCGTTTGTAACCTTCTTCCCGACGCTTCTCTCTGGGCCGATCCAGAAATCGAGGGAGTTCCTGCCGATGCTGCGGGAAGGCAATGATGAGAGCGGGATGCTCTTTGGAGGCGGCGACGGCGGCGGCAGGGCGGGCGATAACCTTGCTGTCAGGGGCTTTGCCCTGTTTCTCTGGGGAATGTTCGTAAAGCTTTTTGTCGCCAACAGGCTTTCGTCTGCGGCAGACTATATTTTCAACTATATCCCTTACTATTCCGGTATCTACTATCTGTCGGCGGCGGTCTGCTTTTCGCTTCAGCTTTACGCGGACTTCTCGGCCTATTCCGACATGGCGGCGGGCACCGCGGCGATGCTCGGCTTCCCGCTGAGGCGCAATTTTGACAATCCGTTTATGTCCGTCACACTTGCTGAGCTGTGGAACCGCTGGCATGTCAGCCTGAACGAGTGGCTTATCGAGAACATCTATATTCCGCTCGGAGGCAGCAGGAAAGGGAAGGCGCGCAAATATCTCAATGAGATGACAGTCTTTCTCTGCAGCGGACTCTGGCACGGCCAGGGACTGCACTTCGCGGTCTGGGGCATTTACAACGGCGCCCTGATGATTATCGGGCAGGTTACCGCAGATCTTCGGAGAAAACTCCGGGGATTTCTGCGTATCCGGGAAGATGCTCCCGCTCTTATGTGGCTGCGAAGGCTTATTGTATTCTTCCTGTTCTCAATGACATTCATCTTCTTCCGCGCGGATACGGTAACAGGCGGCGTGCAGATGACGAAAGGAATCCTGACGATAAGGCCGGGAGACTTTGCCGGCTTTTATCCGCAGCAGATGTTCGGAAAATCCAACGCGCAGTTTATAGCGGCCGGACTCCTGACACTGCTGTTCCTGCTGGTCCAGTACCTGCGGAGCAAAGAGGCCGCCGCGGCAGGGCATCATCCTTCGCGGGGCGGGTACTTTTTTGACCTGCCGGAAAAGCTCCAGCGCGTGCTCCTTGCGGCAGTGCTCGCCGCATGTATCTTCGCGCTGTGCAAAGAAACGGCAGTCCTGAACACTAAATTCGTGTACTACAATTTCTGAGGGATGCCGCAGATCTGATAAATGAAAAGCTTTGTGAAATATACTGTCAGAGTCATTCTCATGGCGATGGCGGCGGTATGCATACTGTTCATCCTTATTGTCACTGTCGGAGGGGGAGCCTTCAGCCACACTTATCAGAGTGTGATCCAGGACAAGTATGATCTTTTAAGGAGGACAAAAAACCCCAGGATTATCATCGTCGGAGGCAGCAGCGCGGCTTACGGCATAGACGAAAGCCTCCTGGAGGAGAAGACCGGGTACCCTGTCGTCAACATGGGCCTGTACGGAGGTCTCGGAAACCTGTTCCAGACACAGCTCCTGAAAGGAAATATCGGGGAGGGCGACATTGTCGTCCTCGCATATGAGTACAACTGGATTGACAGCGATTCCTTTACAGTCCTGATCAGCGATATGGTCATGTCCGGAATTGACGGCCGTATCGACCTTTACCGCTATATTCCCATGCGCAACTGGCCGCAGGTGATCGGCTACCTTCCGGACTATCTGCTCAAAAAGATCCGGTACGCCAAAAACCCGGGAGAGGATGTCCGCAGCACCCTGTTCGATGCTGACGGGAGACTCACGCAGAAAAGAGATGCATGGACAGCGGGAGATTACTTTAAAAATGAAGCCGTCCAAAACCCTGTGGACCTGACCGGAAAGGAAGTCAGCAAAGAGAGCGCAGATTACCTTCGAAAGCTTGCAGAGTACGCGGATAAAAGAGGAGCTTTGATCTGTATGGCGGCTCCGCCCCTTCTGGATCTCGCGGCAGAAGGCGATGCCGCAAGCTTCGATGAGTTTGCGCAAAAGGCAGAGGAAGCGACAGGAATCCCCTACATCAGCACACCGTCCGAATACATCTATCCCATAGACCTCATGTACGACACCGTCTATCACTGCAACGATAAAGGCGCGAAAAAACGCACCCTCCGCCTCGCGTCAGACATCGACGCCTTTACCCGCAGCAACTGAGAACCCCCGCCGGCAGCTGTTCGTGCTATAATTGAAAGATATGAACGACAGAATCTACGTGTGCCACACGTTTTATCATGTATATGTGACCTGCCTTAAGGAACTTGTAAGGCGCCGGGACGGCGATACCGGGGATGCCGCGCTTGTACTCTCGAAGATGTCCAATGATTTCGGGAATCTGAAGGAGAGGGCGGCAAAGTGCGGCCTTTTCAGCGAAGTGATTGAATTCGACGAGAAGAATTATACCTTTTTCCCTGAGCTTTGCGAACTGAAAAAGGACAGGGGCGGGGTTGTCCGCAATATGCTGCAGCGCATCAGATTCTGCAGAAAAAGCGGCGAACTGCTCGAACCCTATGTGCCGGTGGATTTCGCCAAATACAGGGATGTCTATGTCTTCTGTGATTCTGATCCGATAGGATATTATCTCGCGTGGAAAAAGATCAGGTACCATGCGGTGGAGGACGGGCTCGACTGTCTGCGCTACCGGGATACCGCAAGGGAGGACAACAGGGGCAGCTTTGCCATAAAGGCACTGTTTTCCCGCCTCGGTCTTATTTTTATCCAGAACGGCTACAGCAGGTACTGCATCGATATGGAGGTTAACGACAAATCGGTGCTGGATAATGTGCTGCCCAATATGGTCGAGGTCGGAAGGGAAGAGCTCGTAAACCGCCTGGGTGAAGGTGACAGGGACCTCCTTGTAAAGCTGTTTATAGAGAATAAGGAAGAGCTGATGCGCGCTCTTCTTGCCGCCGCAGATTCCGGCCTGCCGGCTGTGCTGATTCTCACCGAGCCCCTGTGTGAGAGCCTTGAGACGAGAAGAAAGCTCTTTGAGGATATGATCCGGGAATACGCGGCGGGGGCCTGTGTTGTCATTAAGCCGCACCCGCGGGATGTGCTGGATTACGGGAAGGCTTTTCCGGAACATGTCGTCCTGGATTCCCATTTTCCGATGGAAATCCTCAACCTGGTCGGAGCTCAGTTCGAGCGGGTGGTTACGGTTTATACGGTGCCCTCCTCCATTCACTGTGCGAAGGAAAAAATCTACCTCGGGAACGCGTTTATGGACAGATATGAGGATCCGGCGCTGCACGCGAAGGTGAAAAATGCCGTGCACAGTGTGACGAAATAACAGGCAGACATTAATTCCGCAGGCAGCAGACAGGATATAAAATGATAGATTCTCTGAAGAAGATCAACAGACTGCTCGACAGACAGCAGAAGACGAGGATGGTATTCCTCGTTTTTGTCATGCTGGCAGGCGCGGTCCTGGAAGCGCTCGGCGTCGCCATGATTTTCCCGGTGCTGACAGCGCTGCTGAACCCGCAGGCAATAGATGACAACCAGTACCATATGGGAGATCTGTATGGTTTACTTCATATGCAGAGCGTAAAGCAGTTCGCGGTCGTCATGATGATCGGGATTGTTATTATTTTCCTTGTAAAGAACGTTTATCTGTATTTCGAACAGGTCCTCCTTCTGAGGTTCATCTACACGAATCAGTTCGCCACCAGCAACCGCATGATGATCAATTTCATGAAGCGGCCGTATGAGTATTACCTGAACGCGAATACTTCGATCATCCAGAGAAATATCACATCGGATATCAATAATGTGTACGCGCTGATCCTGAACATCCTGCAGCTGACGAGCGAGGGAATCGTCTTCGTGATCCTGGTCGCGGTGCTTCTTATTTCCGACCCTGTCATGACGCTTATGGTGGCGGCTCTTCTGGTCGCCGTCCTGCTTATTATCAAGAAGTTCATCAAGCCCGTTCTGATCAGGGCGGGAAAGGACAACCAGGACTATTACTCGGGGCTGTTCCGCTGGATCGCGGAGTCTGTGGACGCGGTCAAGGAGATCAAGATCGCGAACAGGGAAAATTACTTTATAAATGAGTATGCGAAGTGCGGCGCCGGCTACGTCGGCGCGGTGCAGAAATACACGCTTCTGTCCTCCACGCCCCGCCTTGCGATCGAGTGGATATTCATCGCGAGCATGGTCCTGTATATGCTCTTTACGATGCTCGCGAGCAGCGACATCACCTCCATTGTTCCCGCGATCGGCGTATTCGCGCTTGCCGCGACGCGCCTTCTGCCTTCCGCCAACAGGATCAATAACTATCTGACGAATATTGCCTATTTCCAGCCTTTCCTCAACAACGTCAGCGAGAATCTCCAGGAAGAGATTCACGACGCCAATATTTCCTACAGAGTCGAGGACTATGATCCGGGGCTGAAGGTGGAAAAACTGCCTGTGACCAGGCAGATCGAGCTTAAGGACCTTACCTACCGCTATCCGAATTCGGAGACCTATATTTTCAGGAATGCCAACGTGGTCTTTCCCGTAGGAAAATCCATCGGAATTGTGGGAGCCTCCGGCGGCGGCAAGACAACGCTCGTCGACATTATGCTGGGTCTTCTGAGACAGGAAAGCGGCGCTGTTCTTGCGGACGGTGTGGACGTGAGACAGAACTATCCCGGGTGGCTTAAAAATATCGGCTACATTCCTCAGTCAATTTATATGCTGGATACCAACATCAGGAAAAACGTCGCCTTCGGCGTGCCGGATGAGGACATTGATGATGACAAGGTCTGGAGGGCGCTTAAGGAAGCGCAGCTTGACGAGCATGTAAGGAGTCTTCCCGACGGCCTGGATACGATGATAGGACAGCACGGCATCCGCTTCTCGGGCGGGCAGAGGCAGAGGATCGGTATTGCAAGAGCCCTGTTCGAGGATCCGGAGGTCCTTGTCCTGGATGAAGCAACCAGCGCCCTGGACAACGAGACAGAGGCGGCGATCATGGACAGCATCAACCGCCTGCACGGCAAAAAGACGCTGATCATCATCGCGCACCGTCTGGAAACCATTGAAAAGTGCGACATCGTCTATCGGGTACAGGACCGGGGCGTTGTCCGGGAGAGATAAAGGCTTTGGACAGGAAGGATGACAGCAAACTGAATACCGGCAGTAAGCGAAGGGCGAATTTTGAGCTCTTAAGACTCTATGCGATCTTGACGATCATGGTGCTCCATTACCAGAGTTCATCGGGCGCGCTGATCCGGGCGGGCGAGCCGGCAGGCGCGCTGCAGTATGCCGGGCAGCTCTTCGAGAGTTTCTGCATCCCGACGCTGGCGACCTTTGTACTGATCACAGGCTATTTCAACAAAGACAGGAAGCTGGAGGCAGGAAAGCTCTTCGGGGTGCTCGCACAGGTGTGGTTCTACTCCGTCGGAGTCCACCTGGTTCTTCGCCTTACAGGCGCCGCTGCGCCGGTTTCCTCGGTATGGGACCTGGCAATGTATTTCCTTCCTGTCATGTCCGTCCACTACTGGTATGTGACGGCCTTTGTCGTGATGGAAATACTGGCTCCTGTCATCAACACCGCCGCAGCTCACATGAAAAAGGAGGAGCTGCGCACAGTCCTGATCGGCCTTTTCATTTATGTCTCGCTGATAAAGAGCATTGTCCCGATCCGTCTTACGGCTGACGGGGAGGGATATGAGTTCGGCTTTTTTATTCTTGTGTATCTGATCGCGGTCTATATGCGGCAGTACGGTGAAGACTTCCGCATTGACAGCGCAAAAAAGGGCTTTGCGGTATATGCGGTATGCTGCGCCGTGATTTACGCGGTCACGCTTATCGCGCACGCTGTCAACTTAAGGACAGGCTCCTTTTCTTATTTTGTCTCTGTCCCGATCCACCTGAATTATATATTTACCCTGGCAGCCTCGGTGGCACTGTTCAGGGCATTTTCCTATATCGATATCAAAGAGGGCAGGGCGGCGGACCTCATCCGGCTCCTTGGTCCGCTGACTTTTGGTGTGTATCTGATCCACTGCCACGTGGATGTGATGCCGGAATGGGTATCATGGTTCGCGCGGCTGATCGGCGGCCTTCCGGAGAATCCCGTTTTATTCTTCCTGTGGATGGCTGTCGTGATCGCGGTTATGTTTATCATCGGCGCAGCTGTCGATCTCTTGAGAAAACGGCTGTTTGCCGTCGCCGATAAAGCCTTCGGCAGGAAATAACGGCAGCTGTAGCGAACAGGAGGTTCAGGATGTTAAAACCGGCATTGATGTTTAAGGACGGGGCAGTCCTTCAAAGAGACAAAAAAATCGCTGTCTGGGGCCTTGCGGATCCCGGCAGTGAGGTTGTCGTGAGTGTGCAGGGAATCACAGCTTCGACAGGAGCCGGTGCTGACGGGAAATGGATCGTCAGGATCGGGCCGCTTTCCGTATCAGAGAGGGAGGAGCTTGTAATCTCTTCGGGAGAGGATACCGTAACCTGCAAAGATGTCATGGTCGGCGACGTATGGTTTGCGGGCGGCCAGTCCAACATGGAATTCCACATGCGGTACGACGCCGACTTTACAGAGGAGAAAGAGATCTGCGATAATCCCATGATCCGCTTTTTTGACTATCCGGAGGTCAGCTTTGCAGGCCAGATCGACATGGCGGATTACGGCAAAGAGTACGGTTTCTGGAGAGCGTGCGACGCCGGAAATCTCGAGCGCTTTTCGGCACCCGCCTACTACTGCGTAAAGGAGCTTCAGGCAAAATATCAGATTCCCATGGGCATCCTTGCGTGCAACTGGGGAGGAACGCCTGCCATGGCCTGGATCCCGGAGGAGGTCGCCGCAGAAAGCGGAGACAGGCACAGGATTGAGGCTTACCACAAAGAACTGGAATCACTGGATCTTGAAGCATATGATCAGAGGTTTATGAATAATCCCGGATCATTCCGCACGGATCAGCTCGCCGATCCAATAAATGACCTGATGATGTTCGGCTGCACAGATGAAGAGTTCCTTCAGAAAATCAATGAAATAATGGCAGCCTCGGGGATAGATCCTTCTACTGTAGATTTAGCTGATATGATGATGCCGATGGGCCCGCGGCATGAATG
>JAEEGL011450281.1_pt1 | contig 23633 bp, 13 predicted proteins | sample 9134231 | NCBI WGS metagenome assembly JAEEGL01 (sample SAMN16246548, study PRJNA631951) | gut metagenome | biome: gut microbiome; feature: rumen; material: fiber-attached | host: Bos | place: Iran: Karaj | collected 2018-10 | reverse complement strand
GCCCTGCCGCTGGCTGTAGGCAAGAGTAACACATACGGTTTTGGCCGCGTTGATGTTCTCCAAGCCGTAGAAGCTATCCAACTCGGGGCCATCAGGTACAATAGTCATGCTATCAACGACCCGCTGGGCAACAATAACCACCGCCTCAATCCTGGCGAATCAGTTACGATGAGTCTGACTTTGGACAACGTCACCGAAGACCCTGTAAGCAATGTCAGTGTTGTATTGAGTACTGAAAACGATCAAGTTACCATCACCGACAACACGGAAACCTTCCCGAACTTTGCTGCTTTGCAAACGCTGACTGTCGACGATGCTTTCGCCTTTTCGATAACGGAGAACATGCAGGCCAACGAGCGAATCCATTTCAATCTTGAAGTTTCGGTCAACGGCGAGGTGACGGGTAATTTCAACATAAATGTCGATGTGTACGATTACTTGCTACAATATGGTGCCACCGCCGTGCTGAACGACGACAATGGCGATGGCCTCCTCAATCCTGGCGAGACAGCCGATCTTCGCATCTTCGTTGACAACATAGGAAACGAGATGGCGCAGTCTTTAGTGGGAGTGCTTTCCACGGATTACGAGTGGGTTACACTGAACGAGACGCAGAAGCTTTATGGTACCATTGGCAGTGAGATGATGCGTTTCGCCGACTTTAACGTCACCCTTGATGCTAGTGCTCCCGCGGATTTCGTTATCCCTTTCACGCTTACCCTTACCGATGTCAACGGCAGGGTGACAGTGTTGACATTCAACTACAGGAATGCCTGTAACATTATCTTCTCGCTTGTTGATTCCTATGGCGATGGCTGGCAAGGCAACTATCTCACAGTGGTCTATTCCGATGGCACGCCTACTGAAAATATGACCGTAGAAAGCGGAAGTTCGGCGACTTATATTCGAGAATTGGCATCTGGTTCTACCATCTCGCTCACTTGGCACAACGGCCAATGGACCTCCGAGTGCAGCTTTCAGATTACCTATGAGGATGGTTCCTTAATCTATCAAAATAGCGGTGGCTTCAGTGGTACGCAGACTTTCGACATCAACTGCTCTGGAGGCGGTAATGTACCCGAGTTGTGTGACCCAATCCAGAACTTGACCTATGAGGTGAATGATCAGAATGTTGTCCTCACCTGGGAGGCGCCCCAAAATGGTACGCCCGATTGGTACGAAGTCTACCGCGAGACCGAGCTTTTGGATATGGTTGAGGACTTGACCTATACCGACTTCAATGTTGCCGAAGGCTTGTACAACTACTGCGTCTATGCGGCTTACAACGATTGCCAGAGTGAGTTTGTCTGCACCGAGGTGGAGGTGACGTTATGTGGTCCAGTGCAGAATCTTGTTTATACTTTGGACGACGACCTGCTGCTGACCCTCACTTGGGAAGCTCCTGAACATACAGCAGGATTGGTCGAATATCAAGTGTTTATGAATGATGAATTACTCGCTTCGACCAATGAGCTGTCTTATGCTTTCGTTGTCACTGAAGGTCAGCACGATGTCTTTGTGAAGGCTGTCTTCGAGGACTGCGACAAAGATGCCCATGTTCAGGTTTGTGTGCTTGGCGCGGTGGAGAATTTAAGTTATGTCCTCGAAGGTCATAACGCCACGATAACTTGGGATGCTCTCGAAGGAGCAAACCAATACGAAGTGTACGTCAATGATGCTTTGGCCACTACGGTTGACGAAACCCAATATGCTACCGAGTTGGAGCAAGGCTTGAACACGATTACGGTGAAACCTGTCGCCGAGGGTTGCTATGCCATGGATGCGAGCATTGAAATTTGCCTCATTGATGCAGTCGAGAACCTGCAATTCGTCTTGATGGATGAGGAAGGCATGTTGCATTTCACATGGGATGCGGTGGAAAACGCAGCGTATTACGAGGTTACTTGTAATGGCGTTGTGGAGCAAACCACAGAACTGGGTTATGAGTTCAAGGGCGAAATCGGCCTCAATGACATTTGCGTGACCGCCCATTCCATCTACGGCTGTGAATCGGAGCCTACTTGTCTCATTGGCATTTCGGTTTGCCCGCCTGTCGATGGGTTCGACTATACTTTCAACGGCAACGAAGTCGTCATCACATGGGAGGGAGAGGGTATTGCGCAGAATGAAGTCGTTTTGGACGGAGAGAGCCAAGTCGTTTATGAAAACACTTATGCGGCACAAATCGAGAATGGTCTGCACAACCTCATTGTGACACCCACCTACGATATGGAATGTATGGCAACCTTTAGTGCAAGCTTTGATTTTGAAATCACCAACATTGCTCCCGAAATCCGCATCAACGATGTGCATGAAGGCTATATCGCAATGACTTGGACCGAAGTGGAGGGTGCCATGACTTACAACCTCTATCGCAATGATGAACTGATTGCAGAAAACTTGAACGAGTTGGCCTACACTGACACCGAGATGGCCATCGACATGCAACATTGTTATGCCGTGCAGTCGGTGTTTGAGAAGGGCATTTCCGACCTTTCGGAAGAGGCTTGTGCCAATTACTTCCATGGCCTCATCGAGAACGACGGTAAGGTGAGCATCTATCCCAACCCGACATCTGACAAGGTCAATATTGAGTGCGTGGGCATGACCCAAATTGACATCTATTCCGTTGAGGGCAAGCTTGTTAGAAGCCTTAAAGTGGAAGATGCCTCGGTGCAAATTGATGGCTTGGAGAGCGGCGTTTATATGCTCCGTATCATGAAGGGCAACGAGACCCTTGTCCGTAGGATTGTCAAACAGTAAAGACGCGGATTCAGATTTTTCAAGGTCGCTTCGCTTTGAGGCGACCTTTTTTGTAATTTTGCGTTTCCAATACGAAAACGGACTTTTTCCCGTTGAGATAGAAAAACAGACCATTATGCGTAAAATCTTTATTTCCTTGCTTCTTCTTATGGGTTTGGCTGTGCAGGCCCAAACGCCGAGAGACATTATGAGTGAACCTATTCCTGTGGCCATGTTCCAAGCCACCTACGCCTTCCACATTCCTGCTCTCGACCTGAAAGAAATGTATGGTGTAAGTCACACCATAGGCGGTAGTTTTGTCTACAAGACCGAGTCGAACTGGATGTTCACGGCCAACGGCAATTTCATCTTCGGCAACCAGCTGAAGGGCGACCGTATCGACATCTTCGGTGAGGGTATTACCACTGTAAACGGCGAAATCACAGGTGGATCGGGACTTTATGCCACCTTTGCGATTTACCAGCGTGGGGTGCATTTCCAAGCCGAAGCCGGCAAGCTATTCCCCTTCTGGCCCAATCCCAACAGTGGCATTTTCGTCCAAGCAGGCTTGGGCTATCTCCGCAACTGGATTAAAATCGACTACGACCACAACACCGTCAATACACCGTATGTGGTCAACGAGGAGTATGCATACGGCTACGACCGTATGCGCGGCGGTCCGGCCTTGCATTTGGAGACGGGCTACCTCTATCTCGGTAATAGCCGTATTCTCAATTTTTCTGTGTCGTTTGAGGTTACCTATGCCCGCGTCCGCGACCTCCGGGAATATGATTTTCGCGTTTTTGATGGGGTCCCCGTGGGCTACAACAATCCTAATGCAACAGGCAATTATGTTGCTCCCGGCAGAAAATCCTACTACAATGACCTCTATTATGGCATCCGCGTCAGTTGGAACATTCCCACCTATGAGCGGAAGCCCGAAGAATTCTACTACAACTAAAACGTGCTGATACTCTTTACCATAGGGGTCCTGCTCTATACTTTAGGCGTATGCATTGCGGCTTTTTTCGGCAATGTCAAGGCCAAGCATTGGATTCAAGGACGCTTGCGTCAGATGAAGGAGTTCAGAATTAGAAGTAGGGCCAAACTACCTTTGTCAAGCAGCGATGGCGACTGGATTTGGTTCCATGCCGCATCATTGGGCGAGTTTGAGCAGGGGAGACCCGTTATTGAGGCCATCAAAAATGAGTATCCGCAATACAAGATTTTGCTGTCGTTCTTCTCGCCTTCGGGTTACGAGGTGCGCAAGGACTATCCCCTAGCTGACGAGGTGCTGTATCTGCCCTCCGACACGGCACTCCATGCCAAGCAGTGGCTGCAACGCCATCATTTTGTGGCGGCATTTTTCATCAAGTACGAGTTTTGGTTCAACTACATGAAGGCTTTGAAAAAGGCGGACATCCCTTTGTTTTATGTCTCGCTGATTTTCAACGAAAAGTCATTTTTCTTCAAACCTCTAGGAAAATGGTTCCGCAAGCAGCTGCACAATGTGACTTACTTCTTCGTGCAGGATAAAATGACAGCGGACTTGCTGCATGAGTATGGTTTCGACAACTGCACGATTTGTGGCGACACCCGTTTCGACCGCGTGGCGGCCATTGCGAAGCAGGCAAAGCCTTTCCCTGAAGTTGAGCGGTTTATCGGCGGACGAAAATGTATCATCGCGGGTAGTACTTGGCCTTTCGACGAGAAATTGTTGGCCGCTTTCTATCCCAAATTGCCTGATGATTATTGCCTCATCGTCGCACCGCATGATATTTCAGCAAGCCATATTGCTCAAATCAAGGGGGCGTTCCCCGAAGCAGTGCTGTATTCCGAATGGTCAACCCACTACCCATGCCATACCGAGGCGCAGCCGAGAGTATCTATTGGCAGTGAAGTTGGAATGTCAAATATATTGATAATCAATACAATAGGAATTCTTTCCCAACTCTACCAATATGCCCGTTTCGTCTATATCGGTGGCGGTTTTGGGGTGAACATCCACAACATTCAGGAACCCGTCACTTTTGGGTGCCCTGTGGTATTCGGGCCCAAGTATACCAGCTTCAAGGAGGCTGTCGATTTGGTAAACTTTCAAGGCGCATTCTCCGTCAAGGATGCGGCCGAATTAGAGCAGATATTTACCCGTTTAATGAATGACGAGGCGTTTTTTGCAAAAGCATCGGAGACCTGTACAACCTACATGAAGTGTCAGGTGGGTGCGACGGAAAAAATCATGCAAGGATTCAAAAACATCCTTTTTTTATAAAAAACCGCCTGATTTTTTGTTTATATAATTTTATTGTCTATTTTTGAGGGCTGATTTCGTGTTGAATTTCAGTCTGATAATAATAGAGCCTATGCAAGAGAAACCCCAACCCAACCTAGTGCCGCGCTTGGGCATGACCCACGGCGACATCAACGGCATCGCGTATGAGGTCCTTTTGAAAGCCTTCGCTGATGCGCGTATCCTCACCTTGCTGACGCCAGTACTTTATGGGCAGTCGAAGGTGCTGTCTTACTACAAGAAGAATTTCGGCATCGAGGAGTTTAACTACTCGCTGACCCGCGACGCACGGCAGGCATGGGCACAGAAATTCAACATCATCAATATTGTGGATCGTGAGTTGAAAATCGACCCAGGACAAAGCACCCCACTCTCTGCCGAGATGTCGGCCTTGTCGCTGAAAATGGCCGTCGAAGACTTGCACAATGAATACATTGATGCCCTGGTCATGTTGCCGACTTGTTTGTCCGTCAACCAAAAGCAGCCCGATTTGCTGGCCTCCATTTTTGGGCATCCCGATATGTTGCGGGTATTGGTGAGCGACTTTATGCGCGTGGGTTTGGCTACTGACGATATCCCGTTGCGCGATGCTATGGAGAAAATTGACACTGAACTTGTTGTGCGTAAGCTCGGAACGCTTTCCAAGGCGTTGAAAAGCGACTTTGGCATGAGTTCGCCCAAAATTGCTGTGTTAGGGCTTAATCCCCATGCGGGCGAGATGGGCAACGCCAATGAGAATGACCCTGTTGTGAGCGGCATTGCCGAGGCACAGAAACAGGGCATGTATGCTTTCGGACCGTTCTCTTCTGAACAGTTTTTCGTTTCGGGTTCTTGGAAGAAGTATGATGCGGTGTTGGCCATGACTTACGAGCAGGGTGTGTTGCCGTTCAAATTGATTTCGGTCAACGGCGGCGCTTATTATTGGGCGGGTTTGCCAACGGTTTGCACTGCGCCTTTCTACGGTCCTGGATTCGATATTGCCAACACCAACCAAGCCTCGCCCGACGCTTTGCGGCAGGCTATTTATCTCGCGATGGATATTGTCAAACAAAAAAAGGAGGCTTAAACCTCCTTTTTTTGTTTGACAAGTAACTATACTTATTTGACGATGAACTTCTGCGTGGCGGAGCCAGCGCTGATGAAGTAGATGCCGCTGCTCATGTTGCTGACATCGACAGTGTTGATGCCGGTGTGGCCTTGGAAGCTGCTGACGGTCTGGCCCATCATGTTGTAGATGACGACCTCATCTTCTTGGTTGAGGGTGACGGTCAAACGCTCGCTGACGGGGTTAGGATAGACCGAAAGGGTCGTGTTGTTCATCATGGGGCCTTCGCCAATGCCGTCATAGCCGAAGAGGTCGTTGAGGTCGAAGGTGAGGGCTGTGAACAGGTTGTCGAACTGGTCAGTATCGCCACCAGTGCCAATGAGGAAACTGTCAGGTTCGCCGTCAGCTTGAACCACAACAACAAGCTGGTTGTTGATGGGATCAATGGCAGCTTGAGGATAAACGAACTCGGTGTATTGGAACATGAAGTCGTCGGTGATTTGTCTCATGGGCGTCCAAGTAACACCATTGTCGAAGGAAGCGCGAGTGAAGAGCTTGAAGAAAATCAAGTCATTAGAGGCACCACCGTTGAGATGGTGGTCGTCCAGGCTCATCCAAACGGCAACCATCATGTCGCCGTTGGGGGTCATCATCAGCACAGGCATTTCGCAGACACCGCCGTTGTAGTGGCCGTGGTTGCTCATACCGTGGTCATACATGTTGAATTCTTCAGCCTGATACGGGTCTGCAAGGGGTTGCTCGTTTTCGTCGAGAGGAGTAGGATAGCCAATGTACTCACTCCACATTTCGTGCGGGGCATCGCTCCATAACCACCAAGAGGCATAGATGTCTTGATAGATGTAGGCAGAGTCCATGATGAAAGGATGGTCTTTGACAGGAGGCAGCGGGTTGTTGGGGTCGAAACCATTAGCTACGCCGTCACCTTTGTAAGGCATGACGCTGTTCCAGTAGGCCACGCCACCCATGCCAGGATAGTAGCTGGTGGAGGTGGGGTCGCCCGTGCGACCGTTCCATTCGTAAGCCACGTGCAGGTTACGTTCGTTGTCCCACAAAGCGGAAGTCCAACGGGGATACAGGAAGATAGCCTCGCCATAGTCGACATCGATGCCAGGGTGGTGGTAGAACTCGGTGCGGTTCCAGGTGTTGCCTTCGTCAAGGGAAGTCAACACAACACCGTCGCCACGACCAGTGTTCACAACGATGTTCAGTTCATTGCCGCCTGTGTTTTCCATGAAGTAGGCGTCGGAACCGCTGCCGTAGCCGGGGGAGTAATCGCGGCCAAGGTACTCGATGGTCTTGTCCTCTTCCCAAGTCTGGCCGCCGTCCATCGAACGATAGTAGAAATAGGGATTCTGCTGGCCATTGATTTCTTGGTTGAGGGCGGTGACGAGGATGTGGATGTGGTCGTGGTTGGGACCAGTGCACATCACAGTCGGGAAGTGCGGGTTGTACTCATCCTTCATGATGAAGATAGGCGACAGACTGTTGGTAGGCAGATTGTCCTTGTCTTCAATGATGTAGACTTCGCAAGTCAAGGTGATGGGGTTACGGGAGACGACGACGATACCGTTGTCCTTGAAGCGGGCAGCGGTGCCGAAACCGGTCTTGTGGTTCTCAACAAGGCCGTTAGAAGTGGTCCACTCGTCGGTGTTAGGATTGTAGATGCCGATGCCCGTACCACGGTCGGAGTAGTCACCTTCAAAAGAGGCAATCCAGGTGAAACCAAGGCAGCCATCCGGGAAGTGCATCGTCCAGTTCTTGGAGGCGGTGTTGGTCTGCCAGTCGCAGGTGGTGTAGTCCAAGTCGGTTTGGCTGTAGGTCATGCCGCGAACATTACCGACATTCTCGAAGGTCTCGGAGCCATCGGTGATTTGCTCTTGGGCAGCAACGGGCTTGACGCTCTTGCTTGCCACTTTCTGCACTTGTGCGAAGCCGGCGAAGGCCACGCTCAAGGCCAATGCTAAAGTAAGTAATTTCTTCATTTTGAATGAATTTGGTTAATAATTGGGTTAATTGTTTGTTGTTTTGATAAGTTGATTTGGGAGCAAAGATAGTGCTTTTTCATTAAGGTTGGAGTGCTTTTTGGATTTTTTCTTTCTTTTTTTGTCCCCATTATGTGTCATTGCGAATGCAGTGACGCATGGTGATGCAAATGATGATACAAAAAAAAGGAGACCTGCAGGTCTCCTTTTTCATGTGGTAGGTATTGCCACTTTGTTATTTGACGACGAACTTCTGTGTGTCGTTGCCGGCACTGATGAAGTAGACACCGCTGTTGAGGCTGCTGATGTCAAGCACATTGGCACCGGCGCGGCCTTCCATGGTCATCACGGTTTGACCCATGATGTTGTAGACTGTTACCTCGGCGTTCTTGTTCAACGTGATGTTGAGTTGGTCAACGGCGGGGTTGGGATAAACACTGACGTGGGTGTTGTGCTCAATTTCAGGCATACCGACACCTGCATTCGGGAAGAGTTCCTTCAGGTCGTAGGTGTAGCCCGAATAGAGGTTGTCAGTCCAATCTTCATCATCGTTTTGGACGAACGTACCCGTTTGACCGTCAGTTTGGCAGGCCACGATGAGGGTTTGTCCAATAACAGCGGCTTGCGTATAAACATGCTCGGTGTACTGCAACATAAAGTCGTTGGTAATATGCACTTGAGGAGCCCAGGTGCGGCCACCGTCGCCAGAATATGAGGCGAAGAGTTTATAGTAATAGTTGCCAGCTCCATCAGTCATGTTTTCATCCATGGCGCTCCAAACGGCGACGAGGTCAAAATCGCTATCGGGGAGCTTGCAGAGAACGGGCATAGCCACACAACCGCTGTTGTAGGAACCATGCAAGCTGCGGTCTTCAATGTTGAATTCTTCTACATTGTACGGATCAGGTTCGACTTCACCGTCCTCGGTCAGAGCGGGGAGGTAACCCATGTATTCAGGCCACATCTCGTGCGTGGCATCGCTCCATAACCACCAGGAAGCATAGACGTCCTCGAACATATAGGCGGAGTCCATGATGAAGGGCTGGCCGGGGGTAGGAGGCATCGGGTTGGTCGGGTCGGAACCCCACTCGGCAAAGCTGGAACCATCGCCATAGTAAGGCATGTTCTCGCTCCAGAAGGCGACACCGCCAATGCCGGGATAGTAGCTGCCCGAGCCAGGTTCGTCTTTGCTGCCGTTGAATTCGTAGGCCAAGCAGAGCTCGCCGTCAATGCCCCAAACAGCGGAGGTCCAACGGGGATACATGAACCAAGTGTCGAAGGTGGCGTGGACGCCGGGGTGGTGATAGAACACCTTGCGCTCCCAAGTTTCTCCATTGTCGTAACTGTAGATGACCATGCCATCGCACCAAGCGCTGTTGATGACGAGAGCGAGGCAGTTGTCTTCGGTGGTCTCCATCCAATAGTATTCGTTGGTACCCCAGTCGGAGCCAAACTCTTCGATATAGGGAAGGATTACTTCTGTCTTGTCCCAGGTCTGGCCGTCAGACGAACGCCAATATTTGAAGGGAATGGCGCTGTCATCAAAGTTGCCGCAGAAGACGTGGATGATGTCACGGTTGGCGCCGGAGGTCATCACGGCAGGGTGCGTGTATGAAGTATTGTTGGTGTAAAGCGAGGCGGGGACGCTGTTAGGTGTCATATTGTCCTTGTCCTCAATGATGTAGATGCCCATGTTGCTGGCGGTGTGGGCGGCCACAACGATGCCGTTTTCCTTGTAGCGGGCGATGGAGCCGAAGCCGGTCTTTTCGTTCTCGATACGACCACCCAGCGGAGTCCATTCGTCGCTGTTGTAGTCATAGGTGCCGATGTCAGTGCCACGGTCAGCGAAGCCGTTGTCCGAAGCCATGGTGTAGCCGAAATTGACCTTACCGTCAGGCCAAACGATGGTCCATGTGCGAGCGCCTTGGTTCGACTGCCAGTCGTAGGCAGTGTAGTCCAACTCACCTTGGCCGAAGTCAAGACGAACCATGTTGGGTTGGCTTTCTGCATTGGCATTCACGTTTTCCATTCTGCCAACCTGCTGCATGGTGGCAACTTTGCGTAAGTCGTTTTTCATCGACACGCTCTTCGATTGCGAGTAACCGGCGAAGGTCACCAGCAAAACAAGTGCTAAAGTAAATAACTTTTTCATTTTGAATGAGTTTAGTTAGTAATTAAGTTGGTTAGTTGTGTTTTCTTGAAAGGTTATTTGGGGGCAAAGATAGTGTTTTTTTATAAAAAAGGAGGCTTTTGGCCTCCTTTTTTATAAAAAAACTTCAAAATCTTACTTCACGATGAACTTCATGGTGTTCTCAAAGCCGTTGGCCTTGACAGTCACGAAGTAGATGCCGCTGGCGAAGTCAGCCGTGTTGATGGTGGGGCTGTTGAGGCCGGCGTTGACGGTGATGTTTTGCTCGGTCACTTTCTGGCCCATGATGTTGAACACGCTGATGTTCACTGCGCTGGTTTGCGAGGCGTTCACCTCAACGTTCAGCACGTCGGTGGCGGGGTTGGGATAGACACGCACGGTGGTCATTGGGTTGACGGCCTCGTTGTGCTGCACGCCCCAGGTCTCCAAGCCAGGGGTGTCCTTGTCGGGAGTGAGTCTGACGGCATAGATGTAGTTATCGGTCAGAATGCCGCCATTGCTTTGCGGATAGGTGTCACTGATGTCAAGATAGAGACCTTGCTTGTCGTCGCCGGAGAAATACATCCAGAAAGTGCCGTCGTAGGCCACAGGAGAGGCCACGGTAGGATAGGATTCAGTGTATCCCAGCATAAAGTCTCCATTCAAGTCGACCACTTGATCAAACCAGGTTCCGCCATTGTCGCGGAGAGTGACGAAAGCACTTCTGTAAGAGAAACCAGTCTCATCACAAATTCTGGCTTCCGACAACACACTGTTGATGATGGCGATATTGCCTTCGTTGTCAACGGAAACGCTAGGCATGGTGACCAAGCCGAGGCTGCGATAATGCCAGCTAGCACCAGTAACGTTGTCGTATTCACCATAGGTGCCGTTGTTGTTGTCGTCAATCCAACCAAAGACGTGGAGGTTGTGCTCTTGTCCGTTGAGTTCGGCAAGTTCTTCGATACGGTCAGGGATGATGGTGTAGCCTACGCCGTTATTCGTCCATTCGGAGTGACCGGCATCGACAGCGCTGGTGCCGTAGAGCGGGATTTCGTGGCCACCGTGTTCGTTGGTGTAGTTGGAGTTCCAATAGCAAATTCCATAGCCGTAGGCAGGCCAATAGGTGTAGGAGTCGGCATCAGCCACCTGCCAGTGGAACAGGGCGAAAGCGACGTGGACAACACCATTGTTGTCGATGGCAATGCTGCCCGAGTTGTCACCCGTGTGGATGGTATCGGTCATGCCATTCGGATAGTCTGCGAAATCAATGGCGTGAACGGGTTCGCCGTTTTCATTAAGAATGGGGAAGGGGGCGATGATTTGGCGCTCCCAGGTCTCGCCGTTGTCGTGCGAAATCATGTAGAACACCTCGGTGGTGTAGGAGTTGAACAAGACAGCGACGGTGTTGCCGTTGGCGGCCATTACGTAGTCGTCTGCGCTGAGTTGGTTGCGATAGTCACCATCGGCAGTGTTGTCAAGGTTCGGGAATTCATTGAGTTCTTCCGGAACGTTCCAGTTGTCACCGTCGTGGGTCAAGCGGACATAGTAAATGTGGTTGGTGTAGCCAATGGTGCTGTTACCTTCCTGCTTGCACATCACAAGGTGGACATACTTGTTGTTGGGACCGCTGACAACCACTCTGGGCCAAGTGGGCGCACCGTAGTCGTTGCCCCAGTTGTAGATGAGTTGCCATTCGCCTTCACCACGGGTGGGACGATAGTAGAGGTTGACACCGGTAGCATGTGAGGCAAGGAGTTCGCCCTCACCGCAGGGGGTGATGCTCGGCCAACCCGACTTCACAGACTCTTGACGAACTTCAGGTTGATCGCCGATGGCGGCTAATTCGGCATTGTAGAAGTTGTAGCCGGTACCACGATCCGGGAAGCTGGTGTTGCCCGAGTAGTCCCATGTGGCGGCGAATGAGGCATCACCATTGGGCCACACAGCGATACGGTTGCCGAGAGCGCTGTTCGACTGCAAGTCGTAGTTGGTGATCATGGACTCAAGGGTCTCATAGTCCCTGCTGGTTTGAGTCATGTGTTCAGGCATCGTGAACTGGACACCTTGGACAGCCGAACCGTCAGAAATGCGGAGCGCACTGGGCTTCTGCACCGTCACGTTCTGGTTTTTGACTCCGTCTTTGACGACGGCCTTCTGCGCAAAGCCAGTCATGGCGACGGCCATTGCGATAGTTACGAATAAAACTTTCTTCATGATGTTGTTTGTTTAGGTTTAGTTGAATAATGTGTTCAAATCAAGGCCGCAAAGATACTCTTTTTTTTGGAATTAGCAGCTCTAAATTGTCTTTTTTTTGCACAATTTAACTTATGTTGCAAAAGTTGTGCCAAGATTAACGCAGTGTCAGTAGATGATGAGTTTCTGATTGTGGCAACGGTTTCCCGAGGTAAGGCTGACCACATAGAGCCCTTTGGGCAAAGTGTGTGTGTCGATGCTTTGTTGCCCTGCTTTGAGCCGGCTTGTGCGGACAATTTGTCCCAAAGCGTTGCTGATGCAGACGAAACCCTCTTCCGTTGGGTTGCTGAAGTGGATGGCCTGTTGGTTGGGGTCGTAGAAAAGATGTAAGTTGTTCTGGGTGTTTTCTCCGGTGTTCCAATTGCTGTTGAGGTAGATGGTCCACCATTGAGAATTACCGAGGGGCGATATGATATAGAAATCGAAAGGCACGCTCAAGTTGACGACCTCGCCGAAGGGGAAGTCGGAAGTGGTGCCATAAGGGATTTCCAAGCGTAGCTTAATATATAATGTACTCAATTCGTCTTCGGGAATAAAAAGGTCAATGCGACTGCCCTCAATATCGATAACACCTTGATAATCTGTTGAAAATTGCGGATTGTCCTCTTGTGTGGCCACAAGGCTGATAGGATAGGGGACGGGATTGTAAACCGGTAGGTAGGTGACGAGGCCGTAGGTATCGCCGAGGTCGGGGCGGTGGTAGATGACGCTCTCCGCAAAGGCTTCGTCGCCGCCCCAGTAGTTGCCGATGGCGGTAATGTCGCTGTAACCGTTGTCGTAGAGGGCGTATTCAGTGCCGCCGTTGCCATTGTCGTAGATGAGGTTGTGGCCCCAGTCGTCTTCGGTGCCCATATCGATGTCATGGTAATAGATGGCGGTGATGCCCCACAAGTTGCCCGAGATGGTGTTGTTGCGGAGCTTGGCTTTGTTGTTGGTGTTCATGCCGTAGATGCTGATGCCGCTGCCGCCGTTCATGGGGTTGGTCTCCAAGTTGTTGTCGACAAACCAGTTGCCGATGATGACCGAACTTAAATTGTAGCCTTGCTGGTTGTAGCCATAGCGGTTGTACCTTATTTCGTTGTTTTTTAATAAGATTTTGGTTTCACCAGTGCCCATCAGGTCAGCGATGGAAATGCCACCCGACATGTCGGGTCCGCCTTCGATGGTGCAACCCACAATGCGAATGCTATCCTGCGCACCTGGTCCAAGGTTGATTTGCGGCTGATTAGCGTTGGTACTCACATTGTTGGAAAACCGGCAGTCCAAGATTTGAGGAGAACTCTGACCATTGGCGGGAGAACTGATGGCTGCACCATAATTGCCGAAAAACTCACAATTCGTAAACACGGGGTCACAATTCATGCAATCAACGGCGGCACTTTGATATAAGTTGTAAAAGTAGGCAAATTGGCACTCTTCAAAAACAACCTCACTATTAATGATTTGAATGCCATCCAGTTCGTCAAAGATACAGTAATTGAAATAACTAGGGTCGGAAGCATCCTCAAAACGGATTCGGCAATTATATGAGCCAAGCTGCCAAATGGCCAAATGCTCCCAATCAAAAATTCCCAAAGCCTCCATCGAGCCTTGGATTGTCAAGGTAACATCAGATCCAACAAACAACACATAGAACGACTTGTCATTTTTGTTCAAATAAAGTTTGTCATTAGCCGAAATGGTGATGTCGTTGTGGATGTAATAAGAGATGCTATTTGGGTCCCACGTGACACTACCATCGCTCAATTCAACAAGGTCATCCATGGTGTAAGTCGTGCCGTTTCCAGGACTGATCCATTGGGCGTTTGCCATGCCTGCGAAGGCAAGCATCAGGGCGAAAAATGAGAAAAGTTTTTTCATTGTGGTGAATTTTAATTTTTTTGCAAAGATAATAACTTTTTAAGCGCGGAGACAGTTAATGGGGACGACAAAGATGCCGTCTTCACGTTGGTAGAGCGGCCCGTTAGCGGTGAGGATCATCATAAACGAAGGGGTAGGCTCTTGGCTTTTTCCCGCGATTTTGGCTTTCAGCAAATTGAGTGACGACGCACCTTCGTTGATAAGCTTTTCGCCGCCCAGCTTGATTTCCACGGCTCCCCATCGCCCGTCTTCAAGATGGATGACGGCGTCGCACTCAAGGCCGGCGTTGTCGCGATAGTGGCGCACTTCGCCCCCGTTGACTTGGGCGTAGATGCATAGGTCGCGCACGGCGAAGTCCTCAAAAAACAGCCCAAACGAAACCAAATCGTTCATCAGGTCTTCGGGGAAGATGTTCAAGGCACGGCAAGCTATCGACGTGTCGACAAAGTGGCGCGTGGGTGTGGAGCGTATGGAGGTCTTCGAACGGATGTTAGGGTTCCATGCCTCGATGTCGGAGATGATGAAGAGGTCACCGAGGGCTTCAAGGTAGTCATCGAAGGTCTTGGTGTCCATGGTGCGTTCGTTGGATTGCCTCACGTCTTCAATGATTGTTCGCTTCGAGGCCTCGGACGAGATGTTGCGAGCATAGCTTCGGAGAATCATCTTGAGGATTTCGGGGCGTTTATTGCGGAAATTTTCGTTGTCGCAGTCCTCGAAAACGAAGAGGCTGTTGTAGTAGTTGCGTGTCACGTCGAGCGAGACTTCCTTGTCGGATATGACGGAGATGGGCCAACCGCCTCTGCAAACCAGGAAAGCCACATCTTTGAGGGTGAAATCCTCGTTGCTGTCGAAGGATTCAAGCCGTTGCCCCTCGAAGAGGCTGCGAAGCGAGACGGAGCCTTTTGATTCGCCTGACTCGAAGAGCGACATGGGGCGCATTTTCACGGTCACGATACGGCCTGCACCCGAATGGTGTAGTTCCGACTTGTCGACTGGGGTCGAGCTGCCTGTGAGGATATATTTGCCGAACACATACTCGTTGTCGAGGTCTTCCTTGACGCAATTCCAGATTTCGGGGACGGTTTGCCATTCGTCAATCAGGCGGGGCTGGTCGCCGACAAGGGCCTGTTTGGGGTCGAGCATTGCCAGCTTGATGCGGCTGTTGGTGTTGATCCGGAGAAAACTTTTTTGGAACAGCATGGAAGTGGTCGTCTTACCGCAGAATTTTGGTCCGACCACTACGACCGCTCCGCATGATTTCAAAGCTCGCTCAATGTCTTTCTCGGCGTATCTTTTGATGTACATTACGAGATGGTTTTATTGTCATTCAAGTTGCAAAATTACAAAAACAAATTCAATTCCCAAGATTTTCAATAAAAAATTCCCAAGATTTTCAATAGATGATTCATAAAATTTTCAATTTTGGAGAGAAATCGCCGTGTTTGCAGGGTGAAAAGAGATTCTTGACCTACTTTGTGTCGTCGAATCGAAAGATTTCCTATTTTTACGCCGTCAAAATTAAATCTGAACAAAATGAAAAGATTCTTTCTACCTCTTTCCGTGCTGCTCCTCCTTGCAGCTTGCAGCACACAGCCCAAGGCCGACTACGTCACTGACGCGGCCAAGTACGTCGACCCGTTCATTGGGACGGGTGGCCACGGTCACACCTTCCCGGGTGCCACTGTGCCTTTCGGCATGGTGCAGTTTAGTCCCGACACCCGCATGAACGACTGGGATGGTTGCTCGGGCTACCACACCACCGACCACACCATCCTCGGCTTCAGCACCACCCACTTAAGCGGCACGGGCTGTTCCGATTATGGCGACTTCCGCTTTATGCCCATCGTGGGCGAAGTGAAACTTGACAAAGGCGATGAGGACAACACCGCTTCGGGCTACCGCTCGGCTTTCCAACACGAGAACGAAGATGCCAAGGCGGGTTATTATAGCGTTTTGTTGGACGACTATAAGACCAAAGTTGAACTCACCACCGGCGAGCGCGTGGGCATGATGCGTTGCACTTTCCCACAAGGCGCCGAAGCCCATCTGTTCCTTGACATGGTGGAAGGCGTGAACGACGAGTTTGTGTATGAGTCGTGGCTCCAAGTTGAGAACGAGAACGCCATCAGCGGTTTCCGCCGCACCCGCGACTGGGCCAACGAGCAATATCTCTATTTCTACGCCGAGTTCTCAAAGCCTATGGCAAGTTGCAGCATGTTTGAAAACGGTGTCCGTTTAGGGGAAGAACCCAGGGCGCAAGGCGACCGTGTCAAGGCCTACTTCGACTTTGACATGGAGGACGGCCAGTCTGTCGTCATGCGCATCGCCATCTCAGCCGTCGATGTGGAAGGCGCAAAGAACAACCTGAAGGCCGAACTCGCCGAGAATGACTTCGACTTCGATGCCTTGAAGCAAAAGGCCTACGACAAATGGAACAAAGAGCTGAAACGTTATGAGGTGAGCGACCCGAATGCGTCGAACAAAACGGTATTCTACACGGCATTGTATCATACGATGATTGCGCCCAACCTCTACAGCGACGCAGACGGCCGTTATCGCGCCCACGACTTGCAGGTGTACAAATCGGAAAGACCCGTCTATACGGTTTTCTCATTGTGGGACACCTTCCGCAGCTTGCATCCGCTGTTCAGCCTCATGCAACGCGAACGCACTTTGGACTTCATCAACACCTTTATTAATAAATACGAGACCAACAAACATCATTTGCTGCCCATCTGGGAGTTGGCTGCCAACGAGACCTACTGCATGATTGGCAACCACGCCATCCCTGTCATCGCCGACGCTTACTTTGCGGGTATTCGTGACTTCGATACCGAGAAGGCTTTGGAGGCTATGGTCAACTCCTCGCGGATGGACTTCCGCGGGATGGGTGCTTACATGAAATATGGTTACATCCCGATTGAGGCCGAAGGCGAGGCTGTTTCCAAGACCCTCGAATATGCCTACGACGACTGGTGCGTGGCCCGCATGGCCGAGGATATGGGAAAACTTGACATTGCCAAGGAGTTCTACACCCGTGCGCAAAGCTATAAGAACATTTACAATCCCAAGAACCAGTTCTTCCAAGGTCGACGCAATGGTGGCTGGATGCAGCCCTTCGACGCTGCGCAGGTCAACTTCACTTTGACAGAGGCCAACTCCTACCAGTATGGTTTCTTCGTGCCACAGGATGTGAACGGCCACATCGACTTAATGGGCGGCTGGAACGCTTACGAAGCCAAACTGGACGGACTCTTCAACGCGCCTTCCAACCTGACGGGACGCGAACAACCCGACATCACAGGCCTCATTGGACAATATGCCCACGGCAACGAGCCGAGCCACAACACGGTGTATATGTACAACTTCGTCGGCGAGCCGGTGAAGACGCAGAAATACGTGAAACAGGTGATGGACGACTTTTACACCGACCGCCGCGACGGCTATGCTGGCAACGAGGACTGCGGACAGATGTCGGCTTGGGGCGTGTTCTCCGCGATGGGTTTCTATCCCGCCACTCCTGCCGCAGGTTACTATGTGCTGGGTCTGCCCCGTTTTGAGCGCACCCGCCTGACCTTCGAGAGCGGCAAGCAGTTTGAAATTGTCGCCAAGAACCTGAGCGAGAAGAACTGCTACGTGAAGTCCGTCAAACTGAACGGCAAGCCTTTGGAAACCAGTTATATTATGTTTGACGAAGTCTTCAATGGCGGTACCTTGGAGTTCACTATGACGGACCAACCTAACTCCACTTGGGCTACACAGCCTGAAAACTGCCCCAAGATGACTATCTACAGCGACCCCATCGTCATCGTGCCCACCATCAATGCCAATTCTGACACTTTCTTCGATAGCCTGATGGTGAGCATGAACCACCCTATCGAAGGCGTACAGATTTATTACACCTTAGACGGCAGCGATCCGAGGGAGAAAGGCACTTTGTATGAACAGCCGCTTTGCCTGAAGGAGAATACCACGGTACAGGCTGCCGCCTTGTTCAAGTCGGCTTATGGCGACCGCTGGAGTTTGCCCATCGATGCAAGTTATTATCTCATCGATGCCAATCGTAGCGTGAAACTCGAGAATATGTACAACGAGCAATACGCGGCGGGTGGCCTCAAGGCTCTTATCGACCATCTGCGTGGTACCGACAACTTCCGCACAGGAGCTTGGCAGGGGTATTATGGTGTAGACCTCATCGCCACTATCGACTTGGGTCAGCCCAAGAAAATCAACCGTTTGGCAGGCAGCTTCTTGCAGGAGGCCTACTCGTGGATCTGGATGCCGAAGGAAGTGGAATACTTCGTCAGTGACGACGGCAAGAAGTTCCGCAGCGTTGGCAAGGTGAAAAACGATGTGCCAGTGGATGCTGACGGTGCGTTTATCCAAGAGATGGCGGTACGTCCGCGCACGAATGCCCGTTATGTGAAAATGGTGGCCAAGACCATCGGTACCTGCCCTGAAGGCCATGTCGGTGCGGGGCAGAAGGCTTGGATCTTCTGTGATGAACTTGTGATAGAGTAGTAGATTCCCCAAAGGGGAAACCCAATCTTGAATTCTTGAATCTTTAAATCTTTAAATCCCAAAATATGAAAGAATCCATCGTTATTCTCGCCGGCGGCGGTCCGGCACCTGGCATCAACACGGTCATCAGCACCGTGGCCAAAACCTTCCTCAAGAGCGGTTATCGCGTCCTCGGCCTCAACGAAGGCTACAAAAACCTCTTCAAGCCCAATCCCGATGTGGTCGAGATGGACTTCCTCTATGCTGACGCCATCCTGAAGCAAGGTGGCTCGGCTTTGAAAATGAGTCGCTACAAACCGAAAAATGAGGAATTCAACACCGACTTCTTCGTCAAAAACAACATCAAATTGTTGGTCACCATCGGTGGTGACGATACCGCTTCGACGGCCAACCGTATCTCCAAGTTCTTGGCCAACAGCGGCGTGCCTATCCAAAACATCCACGTACCCAAGACCATCGACAACGACTTGCCCTTGCCTGATGGCAGCCCGACCTTCGGCTATTATTCGGCCAAGGATGCCGCAGTGCATTTGGTGCAGACCATATATGAAGATGCTCGCACCAGCGGCAACTGGTTCGTTATCTCGGCCATGGGTCGCGAAGCCGGTCACTTGGCCTTTGGTATGACTTCAGCCTGCCACTGCCCGATGGTGGTCATCCCAGAAATGTTTAATCATGCGGAAGTCACCTTTGATGCCATCATCAAGTTGGTGGTCAGCTCCATCGTGAAACGCAAACTGTTGGGTGTCAACTACGGCGTGGTCATTATCAGCGAGGGCGTGTTCCATTTCATGAGCGATGAGGAAATCGAGAAGTCGGGCGTGGCGTTTACCTACGACGAACACGGTCATCCCGAGTTGGGTAACGTCAGCAAGGCTCACATCTTCAACCTGTTGCTACAACAAAGGCTGAAGGCTTTGGGCATCAATGTGAAGAGCCGTCCCGTCGAAATCGGCTACGGCATCCGTTGTGTCGAGCCGAATGGTTACGACTTGACTTACTGCTCGCTGCTGGGCTACGGTGTGAAGAAACTCTACGACCAGGGTGTGAGTGGCGCGATGGTCACTACCAACCCGAAAGGAGAGATTCTGCCGTTGTACCTGAAGGATGTGGAAGACGAGAACGGCAAGATCAAGCCGCGCCTTGTCAACCTGAACGGCCCCAAGGCCGAACTCATCTTCAATGACGGTTTGCAATACATCATGCCTGCCGATTACGAAGCAGCCAAGGCCTACTTGCCGAATCCTGAAGAGTACGATTTCAAGAAGATTTTGAAGTGGTGATAAAGGATTGCTGAATTAGTTTTCCCGAGCGAGGCGAGTCGTCTCGCTCGGGAATTTTTATCTATAGCCTCATATTAGATAATACCCTCCAAGGTGGCTCGGAACAAAGGCATCGGGCGAAGGGTGTCGCGCTCAATGATGAGGGTTTTGAGGCCTGCAAAAGGTCTGATTTCCTCTTCTATGTCTTTGAGGGAACGGTCTTTACCGAAGTAGGCAGGCGCAAAGCACTCCCAAAAATGTACGGCTGTTGGCTTGTCCATGTGGAAATACTCGCGAATATAGGCTTCATCATCAACGACGCAGCAGAGATAAATCATCCCGATGTCGAAGAGGGGATAGCCGTAACAGAAATCGCCCAAATCGATGAAGTAACGATGGCTGCTGGTGAAGATGGCGTTGGAGAACTGGAGGTCGCCGTGAATGGCAGTATCGCGATCGGGGACATCGGCGATGAATTTACCAAGCTTGTCCTTCTCGGTTGTGGTAAAAAAAGGGTTTTCCTCCAACAGACGATAGTAACGGTCTTTCACATGCTCAAACTGTGTGGTGTCGACATGGGTGGTGTGCAGCTGTAGGCACATTTGGGCAAACTCCTCGGCGTATTGCGGTACCCTTTCAGGGTGGTCGCCCGAGGCACGGGAATAGGAAACCTTACCAGGTATGCGTTGGAATCGGATGCCGTAACGCCCGTCTTCCGTCACCACGTACTCGCCAGGTTCGGGCGTGGGAATGCCCATTTCATAAACCTTGCGGGCAAGCATCATCTCGTCCAAAGGCTGTTGAATCTTTCCTGGGAAATAGAGCTTGAGCATCACGGTAGGGTCGGTCTTATGCTCGTAACTCTCACCGTTGAAGCCTCCGCCAGCGAGGATGTATTCGTCCAAAGATATTTTGATGGCTTCCATAAGTGCAGTGTTTTCGGTGACAAAGGTAGAAAAAAAGCAAGAAACGATTCGTTTTCTGTAAGTTTTTGTACTTTTGCAAGACTATTATGTATTCTCCAATCTCATCGTCATCTTATGGAACACGACCTGCACTATGAAATGATACTCGACGAGTACCGCGAGAAGCAACCCCTTTTTGAGCGGATAAAAAGCCTTGCCCTCAATAAAATCCAAGCCTGCTTGAATGAAAACCACATCCTCATTGCTGGATTGGAATCGCGCATCAAGACGGAGAAAAGTCTGTCAGGCAAGTTGGAGAGGAAAGGTTACAAATACCACTCCATCGCCGACATCACCGATGTCCTCGGCCTACGTGTCGTCACCTATTACAGCAACGAGGTGGACCTCATCTCGGCCCATTTGGAACAGCTGTTCGACATCGATTGGGATAATTCCGTCGACAAGCGCAAGATGCTGGAGACAGACCGTCTCGGCTATATGTCGTTGCATTACATCTGCCGCATCCCCGAGTCGATGTGCAAAGACCTCGATATGCCCGAACTCAACCAAATGCGCTTTGAGTTGCAGATTCGAAGTCTGTTGCAACATGCATGGGCCAATTTGTATCACGACATGGGATATAAGAACGATGTGGAAATTCCTGTGGAGTATCAGCGTGATATGAATCTCTTGGCGGGAATGTTGGAGCTGGCCGACGCGCAGTTTACCCGCATCCGCAAGGAAATCAATGACTATCGACGCAACGTGCAATCCCTTGTGGCTACGGGCAACTTCAACGAAGTGCCGCTGAATGGTGACACCTTCCGCACCTATTTGGAACTGAAGCCGTATCTCAGTCTGGCCGAGAAGATCGTCGGTGTCAAACAAGCCAAGCTGTACGAAGACAGTCTCGAGCCATACTATCCAGTGTTGCGCCGTATGGGCATGAAAACCATTGGCGACCTGGAGCGCTTACGCAACACCTACAGTGAAGGTGCATTTCAGTTGGTGCTCATCCAGATGACTGGCACAGATTGCGACAACATGGCTTATTCAATGGTGTTGCAGAACATCTGTATCGTTGCCATTCTCAAACAAGGTTTCGGCGAGGCGGGCGTGATACGTCTGTTAGCTGGTTTATACGGTGAAAGTCAACACAACGTGCAACTCGCCAGAACCATCTACGAACAGGCGCAAAAAATCAACCTGATTTGACCATGAACAATCCATTGGACACCTCCTTTTTCGACAAAGCGGTAAGGTTTGCCACCGAAGCCCATAGTGGCACCGAACGGCGGGGTAAAGGCTATCCTTACATCATTCATCCTATGGAGGCTGTCAGTATCGTGGCCTCCATCACCAACGACCCCGAGATGTTGGCTGCGGCCTTGCTGCACGACACCATTGAGGACACGGATGTGACCTTTGAGCAAATCCGCGAACAGTTTGGCGACAGGGTGGTTGCCCTTGTCCGATACGAGACGGCACCTTTATCTGACGACCTGACATGGCGTGAGAAAAAGGAAACCCAGATAGACAACCTGGCTTCCGCCCCCTTTGACAGTAAGGTGGTTGCCCTTGGTGACAAGCTCTCCAATATGCGCGGCATTGCCATGGACTACCGCCAAGTTGGCGACGCGGTATGGAACCGTTTCCATGCGCCCAATGGGAAGCCCGACATTGAATGGTACTACCGTTCGTTGGCCGAGGTTTTGGTTGAGCTTTCGGAAACGTTGGCCTACCAAGAGTTCGTTTTGTTGATTGAAAAGACGTTTGGAGCGTAGAATTGCTGATTATATATTATGTGTAATCGGCTTTTTTTGCCTAAATCTGCCTGATTTCCCCAAAAATCATAGGGACAAAATTTTGTCCTTATAAAATTCAAAGTATTGATAACCAATATTTTGAATAATGAAAAACCAAAAATCATAGGGACAAGAATTTGGGAGTCCCCGAAAACCTCTTGACAAGTGTTTTTTCTGTATAATTTTGCGATGTGTATCGGAACGAAGAACGCGATACTGCTGCCGGTAGGGTAGCGTGGCTTTGCCAACAACGGGTCATGACCCGTTGTCCCTACCGGACGCTACCTATCCTCCGCTCCTGCGTTCCGAAGAAAAAAGAGCCTATGAAAACTAATTTGAAAACTGTAATCCTAATGGCTGTCGCTCTGTCGCTCGCAATGACCGCCTGCGACACGCCAGAAAAACGCTACGAGCGTGCGCGTACCTTATATGAAGAAGGCACCGAATTGCGCGAACAACGCCTCTCCGAGGAAGCCGCCGAAAGCTTCCTCCAGGCCCTCGACCTCCTCGGTACGAGCGAGCAAGACGAAAAGACCATCCTTCTCGAAGGCCAAATCAAAGACAACCTCGGCGCGATGTACAACAAGCATGGCCTCTTCGACGACGCGCTCACCATGCACCGCGAGGCCATCGAATGTTTCCGGCAGGTGAACGATTCCACCGAAGTGATGACCGCCATGCGCAACTGTGGCCGCGTGGCGAACTCGATGGAGCAGTTCAACCAAGCCAAACGTTATTACGACACAGCTTTCAGCATCGCCACCTTATTAAATGACGAGGCCATGCAAAACGACCTCTATCTAGAGATGGGCCGTG
>JAEEGL010479006.1_pt1 | contig 23633 bp, 17 predicted proteins | sample 9134231 | NCBI WGS metagenome assembly JAEEGL01 (sample SAMN16246548, study PRJNA631951) | gut metagenome | biome: gut microbiome; feature: rumen; material: fiber-attached | host: Bos | place: Iran: Karaj | collected 2018-10 | reverse complement strand
TTCTCCTCGGTTATAAAAGGATCGAACACTTTGATCCTGAGCCTGTGCTGCGAAAGCTTCTTAATTACACCGCTGCCGATAGCACCGGCGCCGATAATACCCACGGGGCAGTCAAAATTCCCCGGGAAATTCGAGAACGTCTTCTGCGCCTCCCGGTATCCTCCGTCGCAGCTGACCCGGGAATGGAAAAAGCCCTTGTTCGCCAGGATGATCTGTGCGGACGCGTATTCTATCACCGGAACGGCATTCGCTTTCCATGCACTGAAAAGTTTTACACCCTCTCCGAGAAGAGGCCTGGCAAAGCTCTGTACCGAACCGGCCCCGTAAAAAACTGCTTTCAGCGAAGGAAACCGCTGTCTGATGACCGCGCTGTCCATGACCGGAAAGCCCCACGTCGAAAAAATATAATCAACGTCGGAAAAATCCTTATTTCCAAGATCTGCGGTCCCGTATACGGCATCCGGATCGAGCCCGGCTTCGCTCTCAAGGCTTTTGCAAACTTCTTCAGAATAGACGCGTCTTATCTGTCTGACGTCACCGTAAAAAATAGATCTCATATTTAACAGCCTGCCATTCGATCATCCGATCAATACTTAAGAAAATCCGCCTTATGCTCGAACGCCGTTATCCTGTAGCCTCTGTTCCTGAGCATCCTGCTCTTAAGGATGACAAGGTTCGGATCTGTGTTCAGCTTTCTCGCGATATGTTCAACGCTCTCACCTTCGCGGGCAAGATCGAGAAATTCTTCGTCGTCAATAAGCAGAGCGGTGGCGAAAGTGTTCGCCTCCAGTTCCGTCCTGTCGGTCAGATCGATCACTTCCGAATCATGTATAAAGCTGTATTTAGCCTGCTCACGGTGGAGCTGGTCGTGACCGAGTTCGTGCGCGCAGACGATCTTTCTCATATTTTTATCGAGCCTGTCGCTCAGAACGATATACCTGTTTCTCTTAATGTACACGTACATGCCTTTAAGAGAACCGATATCGTCTGTCTGTACGGTAATACCCAGACACTCACACAGTTCAAACGGGTCGGACGTATAAAACTTTTTTGCGAGGGCCTTCGCCTTCTCTTCAATGTAATCAACAGCCAAAAAATCACCTCCGGCAGAATTACGCCGGTATTTTACCATTTATCCGCGTTAAAGACAAGTTGACCCGCCGGGAAGGCGGGGATCAGCAGCAGAAACGTCCGGCATACCCGCCGGAAGCTCACCCGCGCCATTACGTACGTGGCGCAGGTGCAGCAGTATTACGGTCAACGGGCACAGCCTTATTACGCAGGGCCGTATTATGGTCAACGGGCGTTCTTACCGTATTTTGCTCTGTTTTTCTCTTTAGAATCCCAGTATAGCTCGTTGAGTTTACGGATGACTTTATCCTTATCTTCTTCGCTGAGGCTGCCGCCCGCAAACATCGCTCCCGCGCTGGAAAGCAGCCACGATACCTCCTGAGCCGCGTAAGAGCCGCCGCGCTCTTCGGCTTCCTGAACGTATCTGTCCGCGTCAGAAAACAGGAAATCGACAGGCACGCTGAATATCTCTGCAAACCGCGCAACTATCTCGGTCTGTTTCGGATAGCACCTTCCCTGTTCGTAGTTGATTATAGTTCTCTTAGAAACGTCGGCGAGTTCAGCCAGTTTCTCCTGGGTATATCCGTTTTCCAGACGCAATTCCTTAAGTTTTTCACCGAACATCATATCAGTAACCTCCGTAAAACTGTAGTGAAACGAATTTCACCAATATTATGCACCTCGGTTCACCGTATGTCAATACCTTTTTTCACTTTTTTTACTGTTTTTTTCGGTTCACCGCAGCCGTTTTCGAGGCTCAGTTCCTGAATCGGCGAACCAGACACGCTCAGCAATAACTGACCACAAAAAATCCACCCCCGCAAGGAAGGGTGGATTATATATTGACCCGTAAAACAGAACCGTTAAGCCTCTCCGGAACCGGCAGCGTCATTGTCCTGCGGCACGGCAGCCTCCGCGCTCTTAATCTGAGCGGGATCATCCGCCTTTCTGCGCCTGCGGAAAATGAAGCTCCTGAACAGGATCACGTTCATCACGAGGAAGAAAGCGATAAGAATAAGAAGCGTGAGAAGAGGCTTCGTTGCCGCCAGCGTTGCGAGCAGCATCATCGGAAAACCGAACACGATCGCGGGAAAATTCTGGTAGACCATATTGTCCGCCGCGGGAGTCTCAAAGTTCCCGTCTATCTCACGCAGAAGGATTATACCGGTGCTGGCGGTACCGGTGAGCATGCCGTACATCATAAGGAACTGCTCCTGGGTATATTCTTTGAACAGTTTTTTCGCAACAAAATAATTGTACAGATACGTGATGACCATGCCGGTAAATCCGAGAATCAGTATGATTCCCCAGTACCTTTCGAGCAGACCGAAACGGATCGCCGCGATACCGGCCACGACCATGATATCGAAGAAGAAATTGCTTGTACGCGTCATAAGGAAATTATCAGCGTACTCCTTTTTAACGATCCTCTTTTTCTTAAGGAATCCGAGGAGCGCTTTGATAAGCGTTGCGCTCAGCACACCCAGGAGGAAGTTGAAGCCGAAAATTACGGATCTCATTCCGGGCAGGAGCGTTCCCAGCCCCGTCATCAGAAGATACGTCAGCATATATGCCACGGCGATGAGCGCGACCTGGATCGTTAGTTTATCGATGCTTTCGTTCATAGGCAGATCCGAATCGGAAACAGTACTGTGTTCGAAAGGCGCCCGAGTATTATCGCTGACTTTTATCTTACCTTTCGCCTTCAGAATGTTCAGGTGGATGACGCCGCCGATCGATGCGCATATGAAACCGAGCGCAGCTATGGTCAGTCCGAAACTTTTTCCACCCGTAAACCCGTACTCATTCTCAAATATACCGCCGTAGTTGAGCGCCTGACCTGTACCCTGGCCGTAACCGAACGGCAGCAGTACGCCTGATCCCGAGAAGAATCCGGAGACGACCATGGCGGCGATCATCGTGATCGCCAGACCGAATATTCCCTGAAGGATATATGTGGAAACGGTGGTAACGCCGGTGTTGAATATTTCGCCCGTGCGTTTTTTCGTAAGTTTACCTTTGGACGGCTTAAATGCGGAGGCAATGAATCCGAGGGCAAGGCAATGGTACGTGAGCATTTCAAGCGTGTCCGTTCCCTTTCCGCCAAAGAAAGCCGTATCGAACATCACCTCACCCGTTATCCATTTATAGATGGCAGCGACAAGTATCAGCAGCCCTCCCGCCAGTACAGACGTCGGAATAAGCGATTTGCGAAGAAACGGGATCGATCTTCTGAGAAGATTCGCCGCCAGAAGGCTGAGCAGCAGCACCGCTATAAGATTAAAACCGCTCCAAACGTTAAAGTCCCAGAAATTCTCCATTTTTATCTCCTTTTCCGTTTATCAGATTCATATAGTGGTAATAGAAATTAACGTATTTCAAGGCGTTAAAACTCTTCGCGCCTTTGATCTGATACGTATCTTTATGAAAATACAGATTCAATTTATTGCGGCCCAGCACGGTTACCGTGGAGAGTTCGGAGAAAGGAAGTATCAGCTCCGTACCTCCGCCCCTGATCTCTACCCTGTCGCCGTAAAGACTGAGCTGAGCTTTCCTTGCTTTTTTAACTTTTTTCTTGTAAAGGATCACGGAATACAGATCTGCCGTATCTCTGAAGATCGGCTCGTCAACATACAAACTTGGGTCAATGCCGCTGACGAACGCGTTCTGGTAATCGTACCACTCTCCGAAAAACTCGAACCTCGAATCGTTCCCGACGCCCCTTATGCGTTTATCGCTGCCGTACTCGTACGATCTTCCGCATTTTTTACATTTGAAAAAGTTGCCTTTGCTTTCGAACGTGGTCAATCCGCATTCGGGGCATACGTAAAGTGCTCTCTCTATATATTCCGCTCTTTTATTAGATCTGAAAATGCCGCTGTCAACGTTCTCGTCAACGTAAAGCCCTTCTTTTATTTTTTCATACAGTTCGTGGTTCGACATCGCCGCATACACTTCAGGCTCGATCAAAGAATGGATGTAAGTGCGCATCGTTCCTTTTCTGACGTCGCTGCTCCATCTGGGCTCGCACCCGTATCCGCCTTCTATACGGTACAGTATCACCGGCAGTTTCAGTCTGCGGATAAGCTGGATGATCGACGGATTAATAAATCCGGTCCTGCCGCTGTACGTGCGGTTTCCCTCGGGAGCCATTGCGATCGTACCGCCTTCGGCCGCGACTTTCATACACGTCAGCACAGCCCTGGCGTCGCCTGTGTTTTTTTTGATCGGTATCGGAGCGACAAGCAGCCTCAGCATATTCGATATCCATCCGTTCGAAAAGATATCTTCGCTGGCAACGAAATAAACCGGCTGTTTGAATGAAATTCCCACGAAAAACTGATCGGACGGGGTCTGGTGGTTGAACAATATGAGATACGGCCTGTCGGGTGATCCGGAAAAACGTTCCACGTCGATATTATACTTCCGTATAATAATCTTTCCGAGCGTAGCACCGGATATTTTTCTTACGGTCGTATGCCTTTTCGCGATCCAGTTTTTATTCTTCGCGTTGTTCCCTCTTGCGTCTTTCACCTGTGCCAATACCCCGCGTTATTTTGAATAAGCATAGTCGTCAATAAGCTCCTGACTTCTATATTATACCATCCCGGGTCCGGAAAATAAACACGCATTTTTTGGAACCCGGCCGGCGGCAACTTATTTCTTGAATCATACGGGCCTTCGGTGGTACAATAAAGTAAAGCGAATTACGAACGTCAGTTTGCACAAATATTATAAAACGGAGCGGTTCAGATCAATGGAAAACAGCAATACAAACATTAAAGGCAATAAAGCCATATACCGTATTATGGAACAGCTGCTCGAGGTCGACGACATCGAAGAGGCACTCTCGGGCACGCTGTCGGTCATCGTTGACATACTTCACAGCGAAGCAGGCGCCATATGGCTGCTCGATAAAAAGACAGACCGGCTCCACCCCGTTTTCCACATAGGACCGGCGGATATATCGAACATAAGCATCGAAAACGGATTCGGCACAGAAGGCATCGTCACGAAAACCGGAAAATCTATTATGATGACCGACTGCGAAAACGACCCGCGCTTCGGAGGAACGGTGTTCGACGACAACGGCCTTAAAGCAAAAAGTCTTATCTGCGCCCCGCTGAACGACCTTAACGAAGTGATAGGATGCGTCCAGGTGGTCAATAAACTTGACGGCGGCCTGTACGATCAGTCCGAGCTCGACCTTTGCGAAAAAATGGCTTCGCTCGCGGCAATAACGATCGACGAGAAGGGGCTCAAGGTCGACCTCGACACCGAAGAGAAAAAAGTAATGATCAAGCTCGAAAACGTGATAAAAGAGTATCCTTCAGGCGAAGGAGTTTCGAGAGTTCTCAAAGGAATAAACCTGGAAATATACGAAAACGAATTCGTAGTCGTTCTGGGCGAATCCGGGTGCGGAAAATCGACCATGATGAATATAATAGGCGGCATGGACTTCCTGACCGACGGAAAACTCACCATAGACGGAAAAGATTTCTCTCACCCCTCGGACGCTGATCTTACCAACTTCAGGCGCAACCAGGTCGGTTTTATTTTCCAGGCGTACAATCTTATGCCGAACCTCACTGCGAAGGAAAACGTCGACTTTATTGCCGAGATAAGCCCGGATCCGATGGATTCCGAAAAAGCGCTCGAAAAAGTCGGAATGCTTGCGAAAGGCAACAACTATCCTTCGCAATTGTCCGGCGGTCAACAGCAGCGTGTTTCTATTGCCCGCGCTCTCGTTAAAAATCCGCGTGTTATACTTGCGGACGAGCCCACGGCGGCGCTCGATTTCCAGACGGGCCAGGAGGTGCTGCGCGTCATCGAAGATATCGTTAAAAATCAGGGCACGACCGTCCTGATGATCACGCATAACGTCGAGATCGCAAAAATGGCGAACAGAGTAGTAAAACTGCGGGGCGGGAAAGTTGCCAGCATCAAGACGAATATGCATCCCCTCTCCGCCGACGAGATCTCCTGGTAAACGGAAAACGGCTCAGCCGCAAGCATACGGTGTCATTATGAAAAAAACACAGATCATCGAAGCTTTTCGAAACATAAAAAAACAAAAAGTATCTTACATTTCCATCGTTCTGATCACGTTCCTTGCTGTGACTGCGTTCCTTGGAGTGAGTTTCGGTTCTTATTCACTGGCTATGGGCGGTTCGCTGTTTTACGACGAGCATAATTTCAGGGATCTCGAAGTGATATCCTCCGTACTTTTCACCGACTCGGATCTCGAACAGATCGCCGCGATAGAAGGAATTGCCGACGTCGAAGGTCAGATGAGGACAAACGCGAAGATCGCGGACAACGACACTAAAACAGGTGTTACGGTATTGTCCGTCACCAAACGAATAAATATCCCGCTCGTAAAAGAAGGCAGGATGCCCGAAGCGGCTGACGAATGTGCGATCGAGACCGGAACGGCTAAGCTGTTCGGGCTTAAGACCGGCGATAAGATCGTACTCGACGAGTCCGCAAACGGTGCGAAGCTGCTCTCCCGCGACGAATTTACCGTCACTGCGATAGTTAACCATCCCGACCACCTCGTTCTGCCAAACACCTATACCGATTACGTCATCGTTCCGTACGAGTCGTTCAACAACGAGCTTCTGCAGGGGCGCAAGATCATGGCGGAGGTCACGGTGAAAAAGCCGGCCGGGATAAACAGGCTGAGCAAGAAGTATTCGAAACTCCTCGACCCGGTGAAAGAGAAGATCGAGAAACTGAGCGTGAAATGCGCGGAAGAAGCATTGACCGCGATATGGGAAGAGCTGGAAAACTATAAGGCCGTTTTCCGCGATTCGTACCTCAAACCTGCGCTCGTGAGCCTGATCGAGCGCTTCGGAAACGTTGAACGCGAAGAAGCAGAAAACTACGTAAATACTATGGGCTGGGCCGCGCCTGAGCTGATACCAAACCTCAGGAACGCCGATCTCGACGCGCAGACGCTGAATATTTTATCTGACCTTTCGGTAAAACTTTCTGCAGCCGAAGAAGTTATGACGATGCTGAAAGGGTGGATAAGGCAGCTCGACGATCCGGTCTCCGTTGCCGGGAAAACGATAATTCCGGCACTATTCACTGATGAGCAGATCGAATCTGTTAAAGAGTTTATGGATTCCGACGTCTCGAACCGGTTCAAATCACTTTTATACGTTGCCGACATGTGGAACACAGGCCACGCGCGTTATCTGTCTACTTTGAACAAGTTAGAGAACGTCAGTTCTGCCGACGATGAGATAGGCGTCTGGGTCATAATGGATCCTGCTATGAACATCGGTTTTGCACATCTTTCATTGTCCTCCGGCGGCATCAGCGTGCTCGCACTGAGATTCACGTCTCTGTTCATACTTGTCGGAGCGATCGTTATTTACGCCACGGTCGGAAAACTCGTTGACGAACAGCGGAAATTAGTTGGCGCTACAAAAGCATTCGGATTTTTCAACAGAGAGATATTCGGAAAATATATGCTGTTCGGAGGAAGTGCAACTCTGCTCGGATCGATCCTCGGCGCTCTGGCCGGGATATTCCTGCTGCAGTATTTTGCCGTCTATTCATATTCAAGATATTACCTGTTTGACACCCCTGCCCTGCGCGTTATACCATGGCAGCTTATAATCGTACCTGTCGCCGGAATGATCATCACGTTTTTATCTATCTGGCTGGCAAGTTCGCGTCTGCTCAGGTCGCCTGCCATCAGGCTTATGCAAGATACGATTCCTGCGGGGAATCACAAATCAAAGGGTAAGAAGAGTTCGCTTTCTCTTTACCAGCGGCTCATTCTGAGGAATATGAGGACAGACGCAAAACGCGTTGCCGTCACGATCGTGAGTATTGCAGGCTGCTGCGCGCTGATAGTCATAGGTTTTTCACTCTATTTTTCCGTTAAAACGACGATCACAAAGCAATTTGATCAGATAATCAAACATGATTCGAAAATATCGGTGGACAACGCCGTCGACAAGGATGCCGCCGGTAACGTTAAAGCGCTTCTCGATTCCGAGCAGTTCCCGAATTTAACAGTTTATTCCGAAAGTTCATTTATCCGGATCAAGGGGAATCTCGAGCCTGCGGATTATATCGTCGCGGATCCCGACGAGGTCGGTCAGTTCATCGACCTTCGCCCAAAAGGAAAAAAGTGGGATGAAGATTACAGGACCGAAGGTATCCTGCTTCCGGGCAACTACGCTGATACGTACAGGCTCAAAGTCGGTGATACGTGTACGCTTATCGACAGTTCAGGCACTTCATACAGGGCAACGATCTCGGGAGTGTTCGATTATTATCTCGGTAAAATGGTCATTCTGAGCCCCGAGGCGTATAAAATGATCTTCGGCGTGGAGCCGTCCAACAATACCGTCATCGTAAAACATGACGCTTCCGCGAGGGATTCGCTCAAAGAGAAGCTGAAATCTGTAAAAGGCTTCGACGATATCAACCGCGTGGATCAGATGCGCACCGTCAATGAAAGTTATTCGGATCTGCTTGCCATAATGGTCATGATCCTCGTCGGTGCGGCCGCGCTGATGGCCGCTGTAATATTGACCAACCTGGTCAATATATACATCCTCCAGAAGAAGCGTGAATTAACGATCATGCGCGTCAACGGATTTACGACGAAAGAGGTAAAGAATTACGTTTCCCGCGAAGCGTTTCTAACGACGCTGATCGGTATCATTCTGGGCGTTGGCGGCGGTCTTTTAATGGTGCAGACTATCATGCCCGGTCTTAGCAAATCGTATTCGCACTTCGACACGACGCCGAACGTTTGGGCGATCCTGTTTTCCGTCGTCATTACGATCATTTTCACCGTAATTATATATCATTTTGCGCTGAAGAAGATAAAAGACCTGAAACTTACCGATATTGCCTGATCCGGCCGCGTTCAAAAAGATGTCGTTTCTATTCGGCCATCGCGCCGTCAATAAACGTCCACAGTTCTTCGATACCCGTACGGTTAAGAGCGGATACCGGGAAGATATTGCCGCCCTGCTCCGGGCCAAGTGAAGCGGCGATCGACTTTATACGTTCATTGACCTTCATCCGCGAAAGCTTATCGCATTTCGTTAGTACGACGGCGTGGCAGAGGCCGGACTCGCGTATCCACCTGTACATCACCTTATCGTCTTCGCTCGGGTCGCGGCGGATGTCGAGGAGCAGTATTATCATATAAAGCTGCGGACGGACGTTCAGATACTGTTCGATCACTTTCCCCCACAGCGATTTCTGATCTTTTGAAACGGCTGCGAAACCGTAACCGGGAAGATCCACGAACATCAGCTCGTCATCGATGTTATAAAAATTGATCTGACGCGTCATACCCTGCGTACTGCCGCTGTAAGCGAGCCTTTTACGACCGGTAAGCGCGTTTATAAGCGATGATTTGCCTGCGTTCGAGCGGCCTGCGAACGCGATCTCCAGCATATCTGTTTCCGGGTATTGTTCCGGACGAACGGCAGAAATAATAAATCTCGGGTTTTTAACTGTCATTGGCTGCTCCGGTATCAGTGAATGGTTTTCAGAAAAGTTCTGCGGTGTATGGGCGATATGCCAAGCTCGCGGATAGCGGCGTAATGTGCGGCCGTTCCGTAGCCTTTATGTGCGTAGAATCCGTATCCGGGATAAATTTTATCATATTCTTCCATCAGTCTGTCACGCGTCACTTTCGCGAGTATCGAAGCGGCGCCGATCGTCACGGACAATGCGTCTCCGTGCGTGACGGACAGCTGTTTCAGTTTAAGGCCGGGCACGTGGACGTGGTCAACGAGCACTGTTCCGGGAAGTTCGAATGATTCTTTGAGTTTTTCTTTTGCGCGCGCGATCGCATCATCAACGGCACGGCGCATAGCCAGATACGTTGCCTGCAGGATATTGATACGGTCGATCTCTTCATTGTCCGCCAGACCGACGCCCCAGCCTTCCGACATATTTTTTATCTCTTCAAACAACGCTTCCCTGCGCTTCGGGCTGAGTTTTTTTGAATCATCCGCTTTCGGAAAAGGCCCGCATGATCTGAAAATTACGCATCCCGCGGCTACCGGTCCGGCGAGCGGACCGCGGCCTGCTTCGTCGAGGCCGGCGATCATCACGATGCCGTCGGCGGCAAGTTGTCTTTCATATGCTGTCAGTTCAAAAAATCGTTCGTCTGTCATTTTATTCCGTCTTTTCGCCGTTCTCTTCGTATTTTTCAGGTCTGTCGAGAGAGATCCGTCCCAGTTTCCCTGCCCTGAAATCGTCAAGCACCATAGCGCATGCGCGGTCGATATCAGCCGCTCCGCCCTTCCTGAGGCAGCCGCGCTTCACCGCCGCCGCTTCAAGCGCAGGATAGCCCACCGTACCTATGCGCGACAGGATCACGCCGTCGCCCGTACCGGAATTGCCCCCGGCCAGAAGAGATCTCTCGTCAAGCGAATATTTATCGGAGAGCACGCCCGGATAATTGTCCAGTATATACAGAAGCAGGAATGAAGCGATCTCGGCACGGTCGATAACGTCGTCTTTGATCGATCCCACAGATGCCAGGCAGTACCCGATGCGCTGATCGTCGAACTTGGGCCAAAGAAGTCCCGGCGTATCTAAAAGGATTATACTGTCGTCGACTCTCAGCCATTGTTCTCCCCTGGTCACTCCGGGCCTGTCTCCCGTCACGGCTGCTGTCCGGCCGCAAAGGCGGTTGATAAACGTTGATTTACCGACGTTCGGAATACCGGCAACCATGGTCTTAACAGTGTATTGACGCATTCCGCGCTCTTTCTTGCGGCTCAGTTTTTCGCTCATCAGCTCCATAATGGCCGTTTTTATCTTCTTAACGTCCGCCCCGGTACGCGAATCGGCGCTGATCAGCCTTATCCCCCTGCCCGCGTATTCCTTTACGAACGCTTCGGTTACGGCCGGATCGGCGAGGTCCGCCTTATTAGCAACAATGATCCGAGGTTTATTTTTAAGCAGCCGGTCGATCTCCGGATTCTGAGACGAAGTGACAGCCCGGGCGTCTATCAGCTCTACCACGGCGTCAACTTTCGAAAGGTTCTCAGAAAGCAGGCGCCTCGCCTTTGCCATGTGGCCGGGAAACCACTGAATATTAACGTTAGCTCTTCCGCTTTCTATCTGCGTATCCATTCCTGCCCTGCCGATCATCCGCGCATTTTACGGAGAAAATCAAACACGTCCATAGGAGAGTAATCAAGTATCGGATTACCGTCGAGGTATATCGTCTCCAGAGACCTCATCCTGAGGATCTCGCCTATCTCGCGTATAAAATTATCCCTCACGTCAAGCGTGACGAGTCCGGGGGCACGTTCCGCCCCGGTAAGTGCGTATATATTATTCGCACGTACAATGAGCGTTTTCAGGCTCTCCATTTCTTTCATATCGGGAAAAGCCCTGAGCGCATTATACGTAGCGTCGATATATTCCAGTTTTTTCAGTTTCGATACCGGTTCGAGCGAACCGACCAGACCGTTTGACATATAGAGCGTTTTTAGCTCCGAAAGAGCCGAAAGCGCGCTGATGTCGCTGATCCCCGCCTCATTACCGTCAGAGTCGATCCTGAAGCTTCCGGATATATTAAGATATTCTAACGAAATACATCCTTCGAGGGCGGAAAGGTCACTGAGCCGGTTGGTGCGTATATCGAGATATTTAAGCGTTTTTACGGAGTTGAGCGCCGAAATGTCGGTGATCAGATTGTTTGAGGCGTCAAGTTCTTCCAGTACCGGCAGCGCTCCTACAGGTGAAATATCCAGTCCTTTATCGCGGTCACCCATCATTACGGTGAAATTTTTGGCAATATTCAGTTTTTTGAGCTTTTTCAGAGACATTATCGGTGAAAAGTCCGCGATCCTGTTGCCCATCAGGTCGAGTTCCTCAAGGGACGTGAAGTAAGCGATCTCCCTGATGTTCACGATGCCGCTTACGCGTGCCGAGAAGCTGACGATCTCCGAAAGATCCGACGGATAGATCGGACCTATACCGCGCCCTATGAAATCACGCACGGCATTCTCGAAGTTGATATCGACGAACGTGACCGGAATATCTGCGGCCGGGGTGGCGGTAGGAGCGCTCGTCGACATGACAGGCGGCTCGTCGGTAGGAGGAGCGGTAAATGCGTTGTTCGCGGTAACGGGAGGAAGCAAAGGAGAGTTGACGACGTTACATCCGGGCAATACGAAACACATCGCCGCCCCCGCGGCGATAAAAATGGCCAGTATTATCGATCTGTATATCTTCCGGTCCATTACTGCGCTAAACCTCACGCTATGTCAACGCTGCGTATCTGTCCGAACGATCCCGCTTCGGTGACCGCATTACCGTCCCAGATGCAGAGAGTACCGTCAGAAACGAATATTACGTTTTTAATAAGGCTGTCAAATATGACGTTAGGGTCGACGGACGACGATATTCGTTTTATGTATTCGCCGTCAACGAGGTCGAGCGATATGCTTCCGTACCCGTACCCTCTGAGCAGCAGATATTTATCTTTATCCGCTCCGTACAGTCTGATCTGTTCGTCCGCCTTAAACTGTTCTACCGCGCCTGTATTTCTGATCATGCAGATCATATCTGAATCAGGTATCGAGAACAGCACGAACGGTTTTTCAGGATATTTGTAAATATTCGCCGAAACTTCGGAAATAAGAGCCGGTTCCGGTTTTGAACTGTAGAGATTGAATCTGTACAGATGTCCGTCTCTCGTCTGGAAGTAGAGATTGTACGTTTCCGTATCGTACAGGCATCTCTGGAGTTCTTCAACGTGTACCAGTTCTTCTACCCTGCCGTTTTTATCGGCGCGGCATATCCGCTCGCCGTTCCCGTCGGGTATCGAATATATGACAAGGCTGTGGTCGGGAGAAGCGTATATTCCTCTTCTTACGTCCTCGGCGACAGTCTTAACGGTTTTCCCGTTGAAAAACAATAATGATCCGGAAGAAGTCTGCGGTTTAGCGGTCGGAGAAGCGGCTTTAAGTTTAAGCTGGCTCTGCACGTTTGCTGTGTAGATATACGATATCGGCACGTTTGCGTCAAACTTTCTCACAGACGTGGAGTTATCGTAGATCGAAGGCTGCTTCGTGGGTGTGACTACAGACCCGTTTTCTATCTCTGTTATGACGCCGCCCTTCCTGTCGAGGATCAGCAGGTCGTTTTCCCTGCAGCAGTATACGTATTTATCGCCTCCGGAAAAGCCGTACGGCTGGTACGGCGAAATATTTTCCGCGATCACGGTGACGCTTCCGGCTGTATTGTAGAGGTTTAGCGACGCAGTACCGGCGTCAGGGTCAAAATTGCTGAGGAACAGTATGCATGAAGTTCCGGTCACGTAGTAGTTTTCGGGCGCTGATCCGCCTGGCGGCAATAATTCGCTTACGTTTTTTCCCTGTGCCACTCGCAGGGAATTATCCGTGCAGGAAAACGCGACAGTCGTGCCGTCGCCTGTCATGGAGAACGACGCGATACCGCCGTAGATCATGCGCCGCCTCTTTGATGAGATACCGTATTCGTACAGATCGCTCTGGCGGGTATACAGGACCGTTCCGGTCCCGGTAACGTGTACGGCATCGCTTACGGTGTCGTCGATCGCCGCAGGAAGCGCGGAGTTGTTTTCAAGGATGAACAGATTATCGTTTTTATCCAGGAACACGAAAGGATAAACAAAACTGCGCCCGAGACCGTTGTCGCCGTCGGTCTTCAGCCTCGGGTTTTTCTTGGGCAGCAGCGTCAGGATGCAGATGACTATGACGGCAACAATAAGCATTGCCGCGAAAAACAATATATACCCTTTTATGTCGCGCTTAACGGAAATGCCTTTGCGGCCGTTTCCTTCTGCCTGCTCTGCGCTGTCGTTTTTGGATATCTCGTTATCCATACTGTTCCCCTTACTCGCCTTTTCTGTCCGGTTTAAAATCTCCGGTGATCATAGACAGATCGTACGGCGTTGCCTGATATACGTAATAATTCAGCCAGTTCGCGTACAGAAGGTACGCGTGGCTGCGCCACTGATGGAACGGCTTTTTTGAAGGATCGTTGTCCGGAAAATAATTTTCCGGAACGCTTATATCCAGCCCTTTTTCCACGTCGCGCATATATTCGAGTTTTAACGTGTCGCGGTCATACTCGAGGTGTCCTGTCATGAATATCTGCCGCCTGTCGTGAGAAGCGCATATGCACAGTCCTGCGATGTCCGAAAGGGCGAGGACGTCCAGCTCCGGTGTCTTTATCACGTCGTTCAGATCCGTCCCCGTGTAGCGCGAATGCGGCACGTAGAATATGTCGTCAAACCCGCGAAGGAGTCTCGTGCGGCGGTTCAGTACGTAGTGCGGATACACTCCGAAGAGTTTCTTTCCAAGGTCGATCTTGGGTATCCCGTAGTGATAATACATCCCCGCCTGTGCTCCCCAGCATATGTGGAGCGTGGTGGTGACGTGTTCTTTCGACCACTTCATGACGGCGCAAAGTTCGTCCCAGTATTTTACCGATTCGAATTCGAGGTTTTCGACAGGCGCTCCGGTTATGATCAGACCGTCGAAGTTTTCCGTCCTTACGTCGTTGAACGTCTTGTAGAACGCCTGCATATGGTCGTGCGGCGCGTTTTTCGATTCGTACGTTCCGGGATGAAGCAGTGTTATATCGATCTGGAGCGGCGTATTCGAGAGCATTCTCATCAGCTGTGTTTCGGTGACGATCTTCGTGGGCATAAGATTCATTATGGCTATCTTCAGGGGACGTATGTCCTGCCTGAAGGCCATATCTTCATCCATGACGAAAACGTGTTCTTTTCTGAGTGTTTCTCTTGCCGGTAGATTCCCTGGTATTTTTATAGGCATATGTCTGCTCCTCTGCCTGAGGCTCTTAAATGGTCTTTAATGCGGCTTTTGTTTCTAGCGGGTGTGTCTATGCCCTCCTGCCGCACCGGCCCCTGTACGGCCTTCTGAGACCCTTCAGGGGCGGTTAGATTTTATCATTTATGTTTCATGAAATCAAGAATCGAGAAAAGATTATCCGCAATGGCGGATGGCGATATGAACATTCCGCCGTAATTGCCCGTGGCGCTGTTGTGAGTGTCCGGGAAGCATCCGTCGAAAGCTCCTTTCGCATAGTCGTCGTACGTATCGGGGATGTTATGCGGCATCCATTTTTCTTTCGTGTGATCGACCATCCAGCGTGCGGCTGCGAGTGTTATCCCCTGCTGGAACCTGAGCCAGTCAATATCTTTATCGATCTCGAACCATTTTATACCGCTTGCGCTCGATTGCTGGAATACGGCGAGGACCTCCCACTGAACGTGGTCGCGCACCCAGTTTGCGAAGTACCAGTCGCTCGAGCAGAGGCACGGCTTGGTGTCGTAGAGCATCGGAACGTTTTCAGGCTCCCAGAGGTGTGTGAAAGGCAGAAGTGTGCGGATCCAGTATATCGCCTTCGCTTTGTATTTTTCGTCGCCGGTATATCTGTATGCGTACATGGAGGCAACGGCTGCGTGTCCCGCTGCGTAGAGGTTCGCGGCGTGGAGAGGCGTTTCCCAGAAGTCCCCTCCTTCGGGACGGATGCAGTCGTCGCAGAAGTCAACTGCTTTTAATGCTTTTTCCGCGATCCGTTCTGCTTCATCATTAAATCCTTCCGCGTCGCGAAGCCTTATGGCAATGTCCAGGAGCGATATTGCCGGCAGCATGTTCATATCCAGCGCCGTATCGTCATTGAGTCCCATGGGTTCGGCAAACACGCGGGCAACGGCGAAGTCGTCTTTCATATAATGCCTTCCGTTCGGCTCGAAGCGGAACGTCCCGTCTTCACGCTGATTTTTCAGGATATTGTCCGCGCGCTCTGTCATACGGCGGCAAGCATTTTCCCTGCGCTGTGCCTCGCTGAGCCCGTCATCTGCGCCTTTTATGCTGTTTTTCTGCGTTTTTTTATCACAAAAGTCGATCTTTTCCATCAGGCCGGCTGCTTCCGGATCGTCCGGGAACTCGTTCACGAATCTGCGCAGGCAGTACGGTACGTTAAACGAATACGCTCCGCGCTGCGGATAGCCGAATCCTTTTTCTTCGTCCCACAGGTTGGTGTTGAAATGATGCGCTATTTTCCTGATTATTATTCTGTACGTTTCCGGATCGTCCATACCTTCCATGGCGGGCAGGCCGTTTTTCATGACGTATGCAGATATGGCGTCAGAAGAATTACCTTTGCACAGGAATATCTTTGCGTCGATCCTGAATTGTTCGTACAGATGCACTTCCATCGGAGGCTCGGCGTAGATCTGGTTTTCGTCTTTCAGGCCTTCTGCCTGCGGCAGCATAAGTCCCATGAGCGAATTATCGTCGCGGTCAATAAAATTCGGCACCGCAAATACAGGCTGAGGATAATGCTCTTTATAGTTGAACCACCTTGACGCCCATTTCCGCGGATCCCACGAGATCGCGATCGCATCGCCGCCATAAGACACGGCCATACACGGGATCGACATTTTATTGACGAACGGGGCGTATTTTTCTGACCACGGATAACGGAACCAGTCGTTCCCGCTGGACCATTCTTTCCCGACGACCCAGTCGATACCCGGGAAAATGGCGTCAACTTTTTCTGTTCCGAACGAGTCGCATCCTACCTTCAGCCACGGTCCTCTCAGATACCTGAGATACATATTTTCGTTGGCTTTTACTCTCATGCTGTAGCTGATCTCCGGTCCTTTACGGGACAATGATACCGTTACTTTTCCTTCGAGCACCGGTCTGGTGAACGGATAATGCATCCACGGAGCAAACGACGTGCCGTCAAGCAGTTTTTGTACGACCATCGATTTCACGTCGAATATTATGTCAATGCTGTCGTCTTTTTCTTCAAGTGTATACGTTTCCGCCTCTAAGCGCATAGGTATTTCCTGATCGCGTACGAGGACTTCTCCAAGATAGTCCAGGACTGCCATCAGTTTTCCTTCCGCCGTGTATATCTCGCAAAAACCCCATCCGCTTAACCGTTTATACCATACGAGTCTTACTGTTCCGTTCTCCTGAACGACATACTCCCCGCCGAAGCTGGCCTTTTTGTATTTAGGCATCTGACCGTTTTCCATACACGTATTCTCCTTTTCTGAGTAAAAAAATGGAACCCGCATTAAGCAGGTTCCATTATAATCAATCATTCAGAATATGGCAAGACTTATCAGCCGATCGTCTTCCACTTTTCGTTTGCTCTCTGCTCGAGTGTTGCCATACCGTCTTCAAGAGCCTGGTTACCGTTCAGAGCTTTTGTAAGGACTGTGGTAAGGTTCGACATCGAGAAGATCTCAGCGATCTCGGGAGGAAGCAGGCAGTTGAACTGTCCGACTGTAGCGTAGTCTTCTGCTTTGTAAACGCAGGCATCCCAGTTCTTATCGCTCCACTCATCATTAGGATGTTTCCAGAAGTCATCGGACTTCAGAGAAGCAAGCAGCGGAACAGAACCACCGGTCTGGCCGTTGAACGCTCTCTGGCCTTCCTGAGTGTAGAAGAAGAGTGCAAATGCTGCAGCTGCAGTAGGATTGCTGGTGCGGTTGAATACGCCCCATCCGGATGAACCGGCACCGAAAGCAGGATGCTCAAACAAAGGAAGGTTTATAAGATCCCAGTCTACCATCTTCTGATCGTATGTCTTCGCAGTGGAGTTGATCGAAGGATAAACGAGATAGTTGAATACTGACTCTTTACCGCCGAAGTCGCCGCCGATCATCAGGTTTATGTGGCCTTTTCTGCATGCGTCGAGAGCTTCGTTAATAGCTTTAAGAGTATCGCCGGAAGTAACGTCGATTTTCTTATCTTTAAGGCTGAACCATTTGCCTCTTCCCTCGTAAGCTTCAAGGAAAGGAATGAACTGAGGAGCGTAAGGCATGTTCAGGGTCGCGCCATAATAGTCATCGTCGGTGATCTCTTCGCAGAGCTGCAGGAATTCCTGCCACGTCCACTCGGGAACGATACGGGATGTGAGAGCCTTGGACTCGATCGCGTTTGCGTTATAGATGAAGAGCAGCTGGTTAAAGTCGCGGGCAATGTAATAAAGGTGATTATTGATCATGCCGGCGTCATAAATACCGCTGTAAACATCGCCGCGGTCGATATTAAGTACTTCCATGAAATACTCAAGGGGCATCAGAGCGGCCTGGGTAACAGCGTAGTTGTAAGCGTCAACTTCTGCAAAATAGAACACGTCACCGATGTCACCGCTGGAAATACGTGTGCTGGGTGCAGTCGCAGCGTAGTCTCTCTGGACCACAACGTTCGGATATTTCTTCTGGAACGCCTCAATAAAAGCATTTGCGGCTCCTCTGTTATCCTCTGAAGTACCACCGGAGTAAGAGAACTTGATGCTTCCCTTTACTTCGATTTCTCCTCCTTCTGGCGGAAGAGTAACGACACCGTCTTGAATGACAGCCTGTCTGCATGCCGCAAAGCTGATGACGCCAATAACGGCAAGGATGAGAGCGAGCACTTTTATAGTGATTTTTTTCATCGAAACAACCTCCATTGTTTTATAGTCTATATGATATCACTTTTACAAAATTTGTCAACAGGAAATTTCAACTATCTGCATTTAGAATGCGACAGTATCATTTCCAGTTTGCGTTGACGTTGTCCTGGATCTTCTGAAGCAGATCGTCAAGGGAAGTATTGTCGACGTCTTTCGAATGTCCACGGATCGCCTCCCCTACGCTGTCGCCAAGCTCGAGCGCGGCGTCAATTATCATATGAGCGGGAAGCGTTGCGGGATAGTCGAATTTGCTGTACAGCGAGAACACCGAGGTGTTTTTACCTGCCACGGGGTACTCTCTCCAGAAACGCCTGCTGTTTGCAGAGATAAGAGCGGGAACGCGGTATCCGGTCGTTCCGGCTAAGGCTGCCGCGGCTTCCGGCACCAGCGCGTAAAGCGCCAGCTGGACCCTTATCTCGTCCTCCATAAGGATATCGCTCTCGGAATATTCTTCGGGGTCGTACTCGCGTACTCTTACCGCCAGTCCGAGCGTCTTAACACCGATGTTAAAATAGTAGGAATTCTTTTCGTCCTCGTCTGCGTCAAACCTCGGAAAATGTGCGAATTCCCAGGAGAACGTCTCGTCTTTAAGAACGTCGAGCCAGTTCTGAAGGTCGGAGTGAGAGATGATCACGATACCGGAATTTTTGAGATCTTCAGAAGTCATCTCGGCAGGAGTCTTTTCGGCTACGTATCCGCCTGCAATAAATTCTTCGCTGAGCATCTTAAGGCCTGAGGAAACCTTCGGGTCAGTAAGATTAAGCACTGTCTCGCCGGTTTTCGGATCGATCGTCTTAAACAGGTCACCGCCGCCGCCGAGTGCAAAAGCGCCCCACACCGAGAAATCGGTATAATCCATTGCGACGGGATTCTCGATACCGGCTTCTTTTATTGCCTTCGCGCATTCAAGGACGTCATTCCAGGTCCATTTGTCCGAAGGAACGGTAAGTCCGGCTTTGTTGAAAGCGTCAAGGTTGATCAGTACAGCCTTGTTCTCGTATTCGGTCGGTATCATATAAAGTCTGTTTTCGTAAAGAGCATCTTTATACGCCGCGTCGAAAAGATCCGAGTCCGGATAAAGCTTTCTGAAGTTTCCGCTCGTGTATTCTACCAGACCGGTGAGGTACGGAGAAAGGTCCATAACGTAACCTTTTTCAACATAATCCGCAAGCCTGTCGGAATCTACCAGGAACACGTCGCCTATCGTACCGTCCTCCACCCTTTTATCAAGAGTGGCGAAATACTCGTCATAAGACAATTCGTTGTCGTTCATTATTTCGACTCCGGGATACTGCATTACGTATTCCTGAATGAACATGAACGCGGAAGTGTCATTGGCAGCCGTACGGTACGTTGACAGCGTCACGATACCGCCGAGTTCTTTCGGCGAAGGTTTCGGAGTCCTGAAAATGTCCGGGTTCTCGGTCTTGGAGGCATCACCGCTCTTACCGCAAGCGGCGAAGCAGGACACAAGGAGCGCTGCGGCAAGCAAAAGACATACATTTCTTAAAAATCTTTTTTTCATTGTCTTTACGCTCCTCCTTTTATTCGATAACACCGATACGTTCGATACCGGCAGCCAGTTTCTTCTGTCCGACGATGAACACGATCAGTACCGGCAGAAGGACCAGAAGACATCCCGCGAAAAGCGTGGGCTCGGTCATTGCCTTGGCTATCGGGCTGTCGCTTCCGCTGTCGCCTACCAGATCCGCGAAATACTGACGGATATTCTGAAGCTTAGGCTGCAGCGTCATGACTTTATCCTTGTACATGTACATCGGAGCCTCGTAGTTATCGTTCCAGTGCCATACGAATGAGAATATGAATACGATGGCAATAGCGGAACGGACCAGAGGAAGCATGATCTGAAGGAATACGCGGAAAGGTCCGGCGCCGTCGATCCTGGCGGCATCGTCCATCGCGTCAGGTATCCTCTGGAAGAAGTACATATAGATCAGTGCGAACAATCCGCCTCTTATTCCCAGACCGAACAGCGTGGGAAGAAGAACAGGCATGAAAGTGTTGATCATTCCTAATTTCGACCAGATTCCGTACGTTGCGATGATCATCGTCTGCGGCGGGATCAGCAGAGCAAGGATAACGGTAAGGAAAACGACGTTTCTTCCCTTGAACTTGAACCTGCCAAGAGCGTAGCCGATGATAGCGCACGATATCGACTGGATTATAGCGCTTCCGAAAGAAGTGATACACGTATTCAGGAACGAAGACATGAATTCCTTCTCACCGTTCTCGCCTTTGAACATACCGAAATATGCCAGGCCTTTGAATGCGTCCGAATAGTTTTTCCAGTATATGCTGGTCGGGATCCACTTAACGGTAGGATCCATATAATCCTGGAAGCTCATCATCGACGTGGTGAAGATGTAGATGAACGGCAGCAGGAAAAGGTACGCAAGTTCGATCAGAACGAAGTACAGAAATACACGGCTGATGATGAATTTGATCCTCTTCTTCGCTCTGTATCCCAGATTACGGTACTTATCGATAAGACCGCGGATTTTATCAACGATATTTCCGAAAAACTTTCTCATCTTAACCACCTCTTTGTGAGCAGAATGAAGATAAGAATCACGAGCAGCGTTGCCAGCATGTACATCCAGCTGAGTGCAGCCGCAACGCCGTATTTGTTACCGGCGTTGTTCAGCGAGCTCAGCAGGCTCATGACCGGGTTCCGGGCATCAACGAACGTATCCACCAGTGCGTAGATGCAGTTGAGAATGACGAACGGAGAGATGTACGGAAGAGTTACGTGCCAGAATGACTCCCACGCGGTCGCGCCGTCCAGTTCAACGACCTCGTACAGAATAGCGGGTACGCTCTGCAGGGCGGCAAGGAAGATAAGTATCTCAACGCTGCTCGCCCACATTATCGTACCTATCTGCGATATGATCTCCTCGCCGAATATCCGGTAGACGAAACTGAACGACCTTGACGACGTCAGCGTAGAGAATACGCTTATCGATCCGACTTCGTCGCTGAACAGATACGACATGATAACGCCGGCAAGGATTACAGGGATGAAGAATATTACGCGGAATGCGGTCCTTCCCGGAAATTCCTGCTTCAGAAGCACAGCGACGAACAGCGCGAACGCCACGACGACGGGCACCTTGTAAAGAGATGACAGGAACGATTCAAACACCACTTCGCCGTACGCAGGCTCTTTAACGACTTCAACGTAGTTGTCAAATCCTACGAACAAGCTGCCTCCCTCGAATCCGAACGGGTCGGTCAGTTTTGTTTCAAAGAAACTTGTCCTGATCGAAAGGAACAGCGGCAATATCATCAAAAGAATGAATCCGATCACCCACGGAAGTGAGAATGCCCATCCCTCAAGAGCACGGCGGCGTTCGAACGAGCCGAACTTCAGCGTATTCTTGTGGGCAAGCTGCTTCTTATATTTTACTGGTTTCTTTGCCAATTGGAATCACCTCTCAAGCATTGACTACGAGATAACTCATAGCCTTCACAACGTTTCCGCCGCTCAGCGTGTAATCGGCGCCGGTATAGTTAACGTATACCTTTGCCCCGCCGGAATATTCTGTGCAAAATACATCCATGAACGGTTCAAGCCTGTAATGATTTGTAATATACTGCGTCGAGAACGGTTTTACCGCTTCGTTTACCGCCTTGTACGATTCAACTATCTCGTCTTTAAGAAGGCTGAACTGACCTTTGTAAAGGAATCTGTAGTTGGTATACATCAGCAGGTTGATCTCGTTCTCGGTCACTTCGTACGAAATGTTAGAGCCGTATTCGATCGCCTTCAGGAGCGCGTACTGAGGGCGGTCCTGCAGGTTGATCGGGTTGGTGTAATACTCCGCCAGGCCGTGGTACACGATCTGGATGAACGGGATCTGTTCGTCCAGAATGATCCTGGACGATTTATCGATCGGGATACCGTCGATCGTATCGGCAAATGCCACGGCGTATTCGTTTCCGTAGTATACGGATACGTGCTCGAAGTTCTCTTTGTACTTCTTGAGCCATTCTACGTACATCGCCTGCGTCTGCGATCTTGTCGTCGCGTTCTTTTCGTTGTAGTCAGTGTACATCGTATCGCCTATCTGCTGAAGCACGACCTCAGATACGCCGTATTTCTTCAGGTTGCTTATCTGTTTGTTGATAAGCTTGTTGTTGAAATACTTGGGGCTCATATAATAGCCGTCTACGAGAAGACGTCCGTACGTAGTCGTGGAGTAATACTGGAGGTAGAAGGTGTTGGGCTTCTTAACGACAGCGTTTCTGAGGGTCGCCCCGTTCGCGGGGTTTCCGTAGATGTACAGGAGGTTGTTGTCAAGGGCAAGCGTAAGGTCTTTTTCATCCGCCCATTTATTGAGCGAACGGAGGCCGTTCTTCCCGCCGAAATTGTTGTCAACTTTATTATTCCTGGTCGAGTTCCAGAAATAACCCTTTTTCATCCATCCAAGAAGCGTCATCCTGAGATCGGTCACTCCGGCTTCTTCCAGTTCGGTACCGATCTTCTTAACGTCATTGAACGTCGTAAGGACTTTTATCTGGTTAAGCACTCCGCCTCCGGACGTGGTCTTATCTCCCATGAAGAATCTCAGGTTCATCGGAGATTCCGCTTTGGCGAGTGCAGTTTTTTCTACTCCCCACTGTGTCTTCCACTTGTTAAGCAGAAGGTCTTTGGTTTTAAGAGCTACGTCAACGTAAGTGAACGCCGATTCGTTGTTCTCGTCCGGAACGAAGCCGGGTTTCGAGTCGAAGTACAGGCGCTGCACCGCGTCACCGATCTGACGGTCTTTAGTGACCATATCGAACTGTGTGCCGCCCTTTGTCATCTGCTGACGGTAGAAATAGCGGTACGTAAATTCGTAATAGATCGAATAGAACGGAAGGCTCTTAACACCGGGGTTTCCGATCTTAAGCTCGGCATTCGTTTCGCCGGTGTCGATGAACGACGTTATCATGTAGTCGTCGTCAACGATACCGTACACGCCCATCGTCAGTTTTTCGTTACTGTAGTCGGGCGAATCGAGAACGTCGAAGGTATTGTCGATGCCGTATATCTTCTT
>JAEEGL011374956.1_pt1 | contig 23634 bp, 15 predicted proteins | sample 9134231 | NCBI WGS metagenome assembly JAEEGL01 (sample SAMN16246548, study PRJNA631951) | gut metagenome | biome: gut microbiome; feature: rumen; material: fiber-attached | host: Bos | place: Iran: Karaj | collected 2018-10 | reverse complement strand
GTGATCATCGACACCTCGAGCCACGAGAGCGCGCTGCGCGATCTCGCGCTGACCTATCAGCGCTGCACGATGCGCAAGCACACCAAGGGCGGACACCGCAAGGTGCTTGAGGAGCTCTGGATCATCTGCGAGCAGTATCAGTGCGACTTCGTGCTCATGTATGATCAGATCTCCTGCAAGGGTATGGACGGTCTGCGCGGCCTCTTTGAGGAGCAGGCGGCAGAGCGGAACATCCGACTGCTGTGGGTGGCGCAGGATCTGCTCGATCCGCGCACGATCTCCAAGCGCGAGATGCGCAACCAGGTGAACCTCTACATGACGACCGTCATGGGCGAGGAGCCGGTACGGCCGGATCTCGCGGATTTTGACGACTCGAAGGGCTGGTAACGTCAGACCGAGCGCGCTCCACTCCGCAGCCGGGCACAGGCGATGCCTCTGCCCGACGGCTCCGTATCCGCTTCCCCGGTCTTCCTTTCCGAACCGAAGCTCAGTGCTTCGGTTCGGTTTTATCGCATATTGTTAACATAATATATTTTATGTTATTCAGTAATCAGAAAAGCATCACCCCGCCGACGGCGGGGTGATTTTGATATGATTATGATGTGCGGCGGGCGCAGGCGACCCGCCCTACGGCAGATGATTTTCAATTGCGAATTCGCTGAAACGAGGCAGTATATATTCGAATATGATTCGCCTTTACGATGTCTTGTCACTGATCATGGCGCGCAGCGACGCTGGAGATCTGATCGATCAGCTCCTGACACTCCGCCTTGGTTCCCCGGTTGCAGTAAATGACCCAACGCCCCCCCTCCTTCGGGCAGCTTTGAAGCCAATTGAGGCTCTTCCTCGCATCGAAATGCTCTCTTTCTATCAGGGTCTGGTTGGAGATACATACCTGATAGCAATCATAGGAAAACCTGCTTCTTCCGGAATCCCGGATTCCGAAGCAGACCTGCACATCCTGTACATGATCCCAGGATGACCGGCGCACCATAACGGAGAAAGACTGCACCGAAAAAAACGCCAAGCAGCACCATCATGATCGATATCGGTTTATTACCAGAAAACTTCCATGCAGCAGGATGCAGTTTCATATGGTTCTCCTATCAGAACGCGCAGCAGGAGGTGCCCCTCATCCACCGCGCGGGCGCGGTCCCCCTTCCCCCCGAGGGGAAGGCTTTTCTTTTGCAAAAACGCCCCGCGGAGCGGGGCGTTTGGGGGGGATATCACAGCCGGATGAAATCATCCGAGATTCTGGAAGCGCATGAGGATTGTGGCCATCTGGGCACGGTTGGCGCTGCCGCTCGGGCTCAGCTTCGTGGCCGAGGTGCCGGTGAGCACACCGCTCGTGACCGCCCAGCGGAGCGCCTCTGCCGCCCAGCAGGAGGCCAAGGAGGCGTCGTGGAAGGCGTCCAGCGCGTTGATCTTCGCGGGAGTGGCCGATGTGAGCTGGCGATAGCGATAGAGCATGACGACCAGCTGCTCGCGGGAGACGAATTCGTTCGGAGCAAAGCGGTCTGCCTTCACGCCGTCCGTGACGCCCATGTGGTACGCCCAGACAACGGCATTGCGGTACCAGTTCTCCGTGAGGTCGCCGAAGGGGTTGGGATAGCCGGAGACGTCCGGTGCGCCGGCGGCGCGATAGAGCACCGTGACCATCATGGCGCGGGTCATGCGCGTATCGGGGCAGAAGTGCCTGGCGTCGGTGCCCTGCATGAGGCCGGTTTTGATGCAGTAGTCGATGCCGGCATGCGACCAGTCGCTCTCACCGGGGACGTCGACAAACGCAGCGGAGACGCAGGACAGGCCGTCGGTGTGCACGCCGGTGTTGACGGGCTTGGTCGGCTCAACGGTCGTGACGGTCGGCTCGGGGGTGGTCGTCGGTGCGCTGGGCGCGGTGAGCGCCGGGGCTCCGGTGCGCTGATACTGCGTGGCAGGCTCGAGCTCCTCAGAGCGGGCGTCGCCGTTGCGGGTATAGGAGACGACGTTGTTCTGAATCGTGGCGTTCCAGGTGGAATCGTTCGCGGGATCCACAATCATATACACGCTGTCGGACAGCTGGCCTGCGACAACGACATAATGGCCTCTCTCGGAATAGCTCGTCAGATGGATGATCGGAGGGCTGAAGGTGCCCGGCGCATCCCGGTAGGCCTGCATGGCTCTGGCGAAGGAGCGGGACAGATAAGCCGCGCCGAAGTGGCCGACATCCCACTGAACCGTGGTGAACGGCTCGCCGCCGGTGTGACCCTGATCGGTCCAGTAAAGACCGAGGGCGGCGGGCGTGGCGTTCAGACCGATGGCGGAGAGCGCCATGGAGATGGCCGCGGTATAGCACTCATGGCCGGCGCCGTCCACATAGGGATCCCAGTAGCTGCTGTAGAACCGGGGAGAGGACGTCAGCTGCGAGACATAGCGGATGGTGCCCGCGCTCACACCGGAGGTCTCATTGTAGGTAATATTCAGATAGGGAGCGGCATTGAGCGACGCCGCATTCACTGCCCCCAGCGGGAGAATGCCGAACAACAGGAAGCAGGCAAGCAGGAAGCCGATGCATCTTTTTTTCATATAGCACCTCTCGGTTGTTTTTGTAAGAACGAGGCTATTATAACACAATTTTTAACGCCTCGCAACCGAATTGTACTATTTTTGTTACTTTTCTGTAACTATTACAAAGGGAGCAAATTGTTTTTGTGAAATATCATGTTTGCCTTGTGAACGCTCATTTTTTAAGGCACAAGATGCTGTGGTGGATCAACACGGTGTTGAGTCAGATGTTCACAAAACGGTAACATAATTTTGTGGTTTTTACAGTTCTGGAAACTGAAAGTGTAACTGCTTATGAAGCGAAAATGCTGCAATAGTTAGGAGTGAGGAGTTAGGAGTGAGGAGTTGACAGATGGTTCCGGCGCAGCAAAAAATATGTCATCTTGAGCACAGCGAAACATCTTGGCGCAGCGGCAAGAGAGAACAGACAGCTTCTGCCCTGCCGCTCTGCCAAGATTCTTCGACTCCGCACTTCGTGCTCCGCTCAGAATGACAAGCTTGAAGAACTCTCACTCCTAACTCCTAACTCCTAACTCCTATCTGCCCTTCCCTCCCCTGCTTCAGGCAAAAAAAGAAGCTCCCGAAGGAGCTTCTTTTTGGATTGTGTTTGGGATATTACACCATGTCGGCTTTGATTTCGCAGAACTGCTGCATGACGCGGGCGATCTGCGCGCGGGTGGTGAAGCCTTGCGGGACGAGGTTGCCGCCCATGCCGTTGATGACCGCGGTGCCGACGGCCCACTGCATCGGGGCAACGGCATAGTTGGAGACGCTGGAGGCATCGCCGAAGGCAGTCAGCGGCGCGCTCGTCTTGGTGGCGACGACGCGGTTGGCATAGCGGTAAAGCATGGCGACCATCTGCTCGCGGGTGATGTTGCTGTTGGGCTCGAAGATGGTTTCGCTCACGCCCTTGACGACGCCGTTCTGATAGGCCCAGGCAACGGCCTTCTGATACCAGCTGCCCTTGATAACGTCGGTGAAGGGATCGAAGAGGTTGCCCTCGGGGCAGCCCTCGAGGCGATAGAGCACCATGGCAAACTCGGCGCGGGTCGTGTTGGCGTCGGGCGCGAAGATGCCGCCGCCCATGCCGTTCATGAAGCCGCCGCGCGTGCAGTACTCGACCTCGTCGGAATACCAGTCGGCAGTGTAGACGTCCGTATAGCCGCCGGTGTAGGCAAGCTGACGGGCCTGGTTGGCGAAGTAGTCAGCGGGCATGCAGCGCAGCCACGCGTTCGTGACCTCGGAGAAATGCGCGTTGATGATCGGGACGAGGTTCTGAACGAGATTGAAGGCCAGCGTGGGGTTCTTGGCGATGAAGTTGAGGAGTCTCGGTGCGAGGTTGCGCAGCATGGCGCGGACCTGGTCGCCGTTGTAGTTGGCGCAGCCGGCCTCGACCAGCGCGTCCATGAAGAGATCCACAAACTGATCCACGGCGGTGCCGTTCACAAGGGCGCCGGTGATGGTGAGGGAGTTGACGAAGCGGACGAAGGTCATCGGGTCGGCAAACTTGCCGGCGAAGATCACGAGCGCGTTCATGAGGCGGCCGGTATCAATGCCGAGCAGCGTGGCGCTGAGCTCCTGAATATCCGCCTGCACATTGTCCGCCATGTCCTGACGGGAGGACATCATGTCTGTCAGCAGGGCATCGATGACCATGTTGTAATACTCGGTCTGGGTGACTTCCTTGCTGCTGACCGCACCGTTGATGGGGTTGAGGTCATAATACTGGAAGTTGTCGATGAGGTCGATGTCGATGCCGAGAATGCTCATCCAGCCCATCTTGCGCAGCTCTGCGGTCATGCCGGGCTTGTAGGAGGCATAGTCCTTATCGATCTGATAGGCGGGCGTGTAGAGATCCTGACCGTAGCGGCTCTGATCCCAGGCGTCGAAGGAGACCATCGGAACAAAGTCGTTGGGGTTCATGATGTTGTAAATGTTGTCGTAGATCGGATCCTTGGAGTGAGAATCCTGCGCGCCCTGCGGGGTCTCAAAGGTATAGCAATAGAGATCGTGCGGGGTGATGGTGACCTTTTCGCCGAGGCTCTCGCCCTGGTCGATGCGTGCGCCGAGGAGATTCGCAGTGGCAGCAGCACGGCTGAAGCCGGTCGTCCACAGCTTCACACGGCCGGTGATGTTGTTGTCCTTGATGTACTGCTTGAGGAAGGTCATGGCCTTTTCGGCAGCCTTGATGAAGCCGGCATGGCCGCCGGTCTTGCCCACATCGAAGTTGCCGTACCACTCGCCGCCGTAGTTGTGGCCGCGCAGGCCGAGGGCGATGAGGGTATATTTGCCGCCGTTGTCCACGATGGTCTTGCTCGCGGCGCAGGCGCCGAGGGTCTCAAGACCGGGATGGGAGACGGCGTCCTCATTGGCGGCGAACTTCTCGAAGCCGCACTGCTTCATGAGGGCGTTGAAGTTGGAGTTGGCGGTCTGCCAGCCCTCAACGGAGCTGGAAGCGCTGGCAAAGGAAGCCTGGGTCAGCGCCATGGACACCTTGGCCAGATCATGGTCATACTGATATCCGGTGTGGGTAAAGTACGCATCGCTGTAAGCAAAGTCCAGAGACACGTTTCCGACAAAGTCCAGGAAGCCGAGCGACGGGCAGTGCGTATAATCGCCCTTGATCACGGGATACTGGACGTCCGCAGCGAACGCGGTGGCGCCGAGGGTGAAGACCATGACGACCGCGAGCAGCAAACTCAGAATTTTCTTGCTCATAGGGATCCTCCTCTGTAAGTTTTTGCGAAAATTGATCGACTTCATTATTATAAAATAACACAGGAGAAATTACAAGCATTGTTTCCTTTCTGTCTAAGAAAAATTTTCCTCTTCCTGGATCGGAAGAGGAAAAAACTCTATTATTCTGTTGAATACTGAACCGGAATCTCGGCAAGGAGTCTCCCCTGCACGAGAAAGCGCTGGCGGTTGTTGCCGCGGAAGCACGTGGACAGGACGAGCACCTTGTCCTCCCCGTACTGCGGGAAGTCCTCCTCGCGCAGCTGCGCGGTGAGAGAGCGCGTGTCCTTCAGATCGCTGAAGAAGGTTTCAAAATCCTCACGCACGGTGAAGTCATGGTTCAGCAGCAGATGCTCGTTGGAATGCACACCGGCGAAGAAAATCTGATAGATGCGCATGCGGTCCGGCGTATAGACATAGATCTGCGGGTGCTGGGCGAAGACCTCGGCGTCCGCAAAATCGTTGAGCTGGGCAAACATGGTGCCGTTGCGGAGATTGTGACCGTAGAGCACCGTGACCGGATCGCGGAAGGTGATGGTGTTATAGTCCTCGCTGTAGATGCTGCCGCCGCTGTAATATGCGCCGTCGGAGCTGTGGTTGGCATAGAAACCGACATCGCCCCTGCGCTGGACGATGGGATAGTTGACGGCGGTACCGGGAATGGTGATCCAGGCATAGACATCCGGGTTCATGGTCTGCAGCGTCTCGAAATCGACCGGGAGATCCACAACCTCCGGAACGTTGGCAGGATCGATGATCGGAATCTCGGTGACGCCGATCTCCTGCACCTCCTGTCCATGGCGCGCGCCCTGATAATACTGAACCAGATACCAGACGCACCAGGCGATGGCCAGCAGCGCCAGAATGGCAATGACGATCAGGATCAGACGGACAAGCGTCTGCCGGGTGTTTTTTTCTTTTTCCATAGTATTCTCTGATTGCTCCTTCAAATGGAAAGCTCCACGGCAGCGCCATGCGCCCGTGGAGCTAACCAATTCAGATGGTGGTTCTTACTTGACAGAAATGAGCTTCTTGCCGCAGAAGAGGGCAACAGCCAGCAGAACCAGAGCCGCCATGACAACCCAGATCACGGAGAAAGACTCACCCGTCTGGGGAGAGGTCTTGCCGCCGGGAACCACGGAGGGAGAAGTGTTCGACTTCTCAGGGCTGACAACATTCGTCGCCGCAAACGCTACGCTCGCCATGGCGAACACGAGAACAACGACCAAAACGATGGCGAAGAGCTTCTTCATATTGGTTTCCTCCTATTTCGTATTAACGCAAAGTTTTATACACTAGGTATTGTACAACAACAGAATCAAAAAAGCAAGCAGTAATTTTATGTTCTTTGTGACAAAAGATATTCGCTGAGCGCGGCCTCCTGTGGGTCATTTCGACTATTTTCCAGCCGAACGCTTCCTGCCGTCCCGGAATCATTCAGAAGGCAGAGCGTTTCCAGCAGGCGCTGTGTCTGGCGCGCGGTGCCTGCCCCGCCGTCATACAGCACGGTTTCCGGCCCGAGCACGCTGCGGATGGCGGCGCGCAGGAACGGAAAATGCGTGCAGCCGAGCACGGCGGCGTCCGCCGCGCCGCGAAAGCGATCCAGACGTCCGTGGAGATACTGCAGCAGCGCTTCGCTCTCCAGCTCTCCGCGCTCGACAAACTCCACCAGCTCCGGGCAGGCCAGCGGCACGATTCTTGCGCCGTCCTGATAATGCTCCATGAGATGGGAAAACTTCTCCTCGCGCAGCGTCAGAGGCGTCGCCAGCACGAGCACGGTTCCGCCCGGGTGCGCCAGCGCGGCCGGCTTGAGCGCGGGCTCCATGCCGATAACCGGAATGTCCCGAAACCGCTCTCGCAGCAGAGAAACCGCAGCGCTCGTCGCCGTATTGCACGCAATGACTGCGGATTTGATGCCCCGGTCATAGAGCGCACCGATGTTCCGCAGCGTGAGATCCCGCACCTCATCGAGCGAGCGCGTGCCGTACGGGGCGTTGGCAGAATCGCCGAAATAGAGATAATGCTCATTCGGCATCAGGGCTCTCAGCTCCCGCAGGACGCTGATGCCGCCGAGACCGGAATCGAACACCGCGATGGGTAAGGCTTTGCGATCCGTAGGTCTTCCTCCTCTTCTTCCCGATCTGCTCAGTCGGAAACCGGCTGATAGAACACGGACAGGATCAGCTCGTAGAGCGCGGTTTCGTCCACGTTGAATTCCGCGTGATTCCCCTCGCCCAAAACCGATTCGCCCTGCACCTTCAGAATGCTGTCGTTCATGTGCATGCCGGCGGCCGTGCGCGCGAGATAGAGGATGGAGGCGGTGTTCAGATCAGTGGTGACGTTGCGCTTGACCGCGTCATAGACGTTCAGCGCGCTGATCGGTTTTTCCTTTACGCGGCTGAGCATCGTTTTGGCCATGGCCATGAGCACCTGCTTCTGCCGCTCCATACGCTGGTTGTTGCCGTCGACCGTGTGCTCACGGTAGCGGATATAGTTCTCGGTGTTGCTGCGCGTGAGCTCGACGGTCTCGCCCTCGCGAAACTCGCCGAAGGTCTCCAACGCCGTGACGGTGACGCCGCCCATTTCGCCGACAAGATCCGCCACGCCGTTCATGTAGACCGATGCATAGGCGTGAATCGGCAGATCGAAGAAAAGGCCGGAGACCGCGTCGCGCGTCAGGCGGCAGCTGACATCGCCGCCGTCGCCGTAGGAATAGGACAGCGCGAGCTGGGCCTTCGCTGTGCCGGCGGAGTTGCCGAGCTCGTCCACAACCTCCATCTCCACCATGGCGTCACGGGAGATGCTGATGAGGGTGATCTGTCTGGTCTCGGGATCAAACACGGCCAGCACGTTCATATCCGACTGGTTGGAAGCGCCGAACTCGCCCTCGGACTCCTCCTTGCTGCGGGAGTCGACGCCCATCAGCAGAAGCGTGGTGATATTCTTCTTATATTCGTAAAGCTGGCCTTTATAGTTCACACGCCCGGCGTTGTCCAGCTCCGCATCGTCAATGACGGCCATGTTCGTGCCGTCATCGGTCAGCCGGCTGTGTCCGAAATGGTCAAGCACAAACACAGCAGCACCGAGCAGCAGCGCAATAATCACAATCACGAGCACAACGTTCCGGAGAATCCGGGTACCCTTGCTCATGCGTTTCTTTTCTTTCTTCTCTTTCTTCTGATTCTGCTCAGAACGTTCTTCCACATAATGTGCCATTCGCTCTTCTCCTTCTGTTCCGATCTCAGACCGAAGCCATTTCCTGCACGAGCGCGGCCTCTCTGGCACTCGCCGCCTCCTTGGCGGTGATGTCGTCCTGCGGCTCGTGATAGGTCGGAACGACCTCCCGGATGATGCTGCGCAGGATCTCGTTCGTACCGTAGGATTCGTCCAGACGGCGGAACTGATCGAGCTGCTCCTCGAAGAGCGCAAAATCAAACGGGATCTCATGCCCGATGTAGATGAGGTCATTTTTGGTCTTGTCCATTCCCTCGCCGGAGAGCAGCAGTTCCTCATAGAGCTTCTCGCCCGGCCGCAGGCCGGTATAGACGATCGGAATATCCACATCCGGCTCCAGTCCGGACAGGCGGATCATGTTGCGGGCCAGATCGTCGATCCGGACGGGGTCTCCCATGTCCAGCACGAAGATCTCGCCGCCCTTTGCATAGGCGCCGGCCTGAAAGATCAGCTGCACGGCCTCCGGAATCGTCATGAAATAGCGGATGATACGCTTGTCCGTGACCGTGACGGGGCCGCCCTCGGCGATCTGCCGGCGGAAGAGCGGGATGACGCTGCCGGCGCTGCCGAGCACATTGCCGAAGCGGACGGCGACATACTCCGTTTTGGAGCGCTCGTTCATCATCTGCACGATCATCTCACACATGCGCTTGGACGCGCCCATGACGTTCGTGGGGTTGACAGCCTTGTCCGTGGAGATCAGGATGAAGCGCTGCACGCCGTATTTGTCGGCCGCGAGCGCGGTGTTATAGGTGCCGAAAACATTGTTTTTGATGGCCTCAAAGGGCGAGACCTCCATGAGCGGCACATGCTTGTGCGCCGCGGCATGGAACACCAGGTCAGGACGATACTGCCTGAAAACGCTGTCCATGCGCGGATAATCCCGCACGGAGCCGATGAGCACGACCAGATTCAGATCCGGGTACTTCCGGCGCAGCTCCATCTGGAGATCGTAGGCATTGTTTTCGTAAATATCGAACACGATCAGGCACCGGGGGTTCTGCGCCGCCGCCATACGGCAGAGCTCGCTGCCGATGCTGCCGCCGCCGCCCGTGACGAGCACGGTTTTCCCCTCAATGTACTTTGCGACCTCGTCCACGTCGATTTGGACTGTATCTCGGCCGAGCAGATCCTCAATCTCCACCTTGCGGATGCTCTGAATGCTGACCTCGCCGTTGGCAAGCTGATACAGACCGGGCAGCATGCGGAGATTGCAGCCGGTGGCCCGGCAGTCCTCCAGAATCTGCGCGCGCTTGGCGCGGTCGGCAGACGGAATCGCAAAGACAATCTCCTCCACGCGGTGCTTTTCCGCCATGGCTGCGATGTCTTTGGTCGTGCCCACAACGCGCACACCGCGCAGATAGGTGCCGAGCTTTCCCGGATCGTCATCCAGCACACAGACCGGATCATTCTCAGACTTTTCGCTGTAGGCAAATTCGCGGATCACCATGGCGCCCGCTGCGCCGGCGCCGATGACCATGGTACGCTTTTTTTGGCCGGCAGCGCCGGAATGCAGCTGCATGCGAACATAGCGATAGCCCATGCGAATCAGAGAAAGCATTAAGCCGAGAAACAGCAGATACAAAAGCGGGAAGCTGCGCGGCAGCCGCAGGTTCAGCATCGTTGTGCCGCCCAGATAGAGCAGCGCGGAAATGATCGAAGCGCTGCCGATGCGCACCAGTTCTGCGGTGCTGGCATACTCCCACATGCTGCTGTAAAGACGCAGGGAATAGAACACCAGCAGCGTCAGCACCGTGCCGACGACGGCGAAGCGGGAAAGCTGATCCAGATAGCCGGACTGCTGCAGCTGGGAAAAGGAAAACTCAAACCGGGAATACAGCGCGAAAAATGCCGCAAGATTGATCGCGACGATGTCCGCAAGCACCAGCATGCTGACGCGCAGTACTTTTTTGGGGTTGACCCCTGATTTCATGAAAGCAATGCTCCTCTCAGAGAGAAGGCCTCAGGTCTCCTCTTTCTGTTCCTTTGAACCGTAGTCGCCATACTCGCCGTAACGGGTTCCGTAGCTCTTGCCGTAGCTTTTGCCATAGCCGTAGCCGTATCCGTAGCCATAGCCATAGCCGTAGCCGTAGCCGCTGCCGATGCCGCCGGAGAAGGCGTTGAGCACATAGCCCGCCACCGGAATATCATACTCGCTCAGCGTCATCAGGCTGCCGAGCACGCTCGTTTTGCTGGCAAAATTCTGCCGCACAACGAGCAGCGCGCAGTCCACCTGCTCGGACAGCTCGCTCACATCCGAAAGCATGGAGCAGGGCGGCGTGTCCAGAATGATGATATCATATTCATTGCGAAGGCTGTCCATCAAATCGGCAAATCGGGCGCCGCCGAGCAGCTCCGGGGACGTCTTTCCCGCAGCGCCGGCATAGAGAATATCCGGCATGCCCTCGCGCTCTGCCTTATGGATGAGTCTGCGGGATACATCACGCAGCTTGACCTTTTCACGCAGATAGTCGCCCAGGCCTGGGCATACCTCCTGCCCGGTCATGCGGGAAACGGAGGGATTGCGAAGGTCGCAGTCCACCACGATGACATGCTGGCTGTGCTGCGTGAGCGAAATGGCCAGATTGAACGCAACGGTCGTCTTGCCCTCGCCTGGGATGGCGCTGGTGACCAGCATGGTCTGCTTGCCGTGCGTACGCAGATATTTCTCCATACGAACCGTCACCAGACGGAACGCCTCGCGATAGGAACGGCTGTCCGTATCCAGAAGCGTAATCGGGCGCTCGCTGCTCTTGGTGCGGCGCTTCTGAATCAGCTGCGGCAGACCGCCCAGATACTTGGCGTTGGAACCGGATTCCATATCGGAACGGTCCATGACCGTGGCCTTGACATAGCCGTAGGCCAGCATGGCGGCAATGCTGATGACAACACCGATGAGAGCGCCTCTCTTCGCAGAGCCGGTCCAGCTGCGTACATTCGTCGGCTCTGCCGGCACGCCGCTCTCGTCCACGAGCTCCAGCACCGTCGGACCGACGACCAGCTCGGAGACCTGCGGATAATTCTTGATGACGGACTGCAGCACATCGTAGCACAGCTGCGGATCGCGTCCGGTGACATTCAGATCCAGAAAGTTTGTCTCGTCCACGGCGTTGGCCGAAATGGACGGCAGTGCGCTGACGCCAAGATCCTCCTTGATGATCTGGCTGAGCACGCCGCTGGTAAGAATGTGCGGAAAGGTCTTGGCCATCTGCTCGGCAGTGGCGGTATTGTAAGTCTGTGAGGTTGACTGCAGGGCGCTGGTAGAGTAGACCGTGAACGTCGCGGAGGCAGTGTACGACGGAACATAGCTTCGCCAGGCGTGAAGCCCCATGTACCCTGCGAGCGCAAGCGTGAGGATGAGCGCATAGAGCCAGAGCCTGTGGAATCCGCGGACGAGCATCTGCAGCAGATGACTCATCTCCAGCGCGGAGCTTACCTGATCCTGTTTCATGCGTCCTCCTCCCCTGCTCCGGCGCCATAGCCAATCTTGGAACCATACCCAATCTTGGAGCCGTAGCCGATCTTGGAGCCATAACCGATCTTGGAGCCGTAACCCACCTTGGAGCCATAGCCGGTACGGCCGTAGCCGTATTTGACGCCATAGCCGTAGCGACCGCCGTAGCCATAGCCCAGATGATCGGCAAATTCAGTGGTAAAGTAGTTGTTCAGCACGCAGCCCAGAAGCTCCGCTCTGGACATGGTGAGAATGTCAATACTGTCGTTGATCACGCGCACCTGCGACGTATCCTGACGCACGACGAGAATCGATGCGTCCGCCACGTCCGCGATGCACTCGGCGTCCGGGCTGACCGCCATCGGCGGCGTATCGATGATGACAACGTCCATCTGCTGACGGGCTGCCTGAATGAGCTGTGCCATGCGCTCGCTCTTGAGAAGCTCGGAGGAATCCTCGATTCCTCTGCGGTTGAGCAGCGTATTCAGATGACGCCTGGTATCGATCAAAAGCGCATCGGAGAGCGTGCACTCGCCGCGCAGAAGATCGGAAAACGTCTCGTAATTCTCGTCCTGATAGCCGAGGATCTTATGGAGCGCGGGCTTTTTCATATCGCCGTCAATGAGCAGAACATTTTTGTATTTTCGGCTCATGGCCAGCGCAAGATTCGTCGCGATCGTACTCTTGCCCTCGTTTTCTCTGACGGAGGTAATCATGATGACCTTGGCGCCGGAGCGTTTCATCTGATATTCCACGCGGGCACGGAGCTTCTTGATTGTCTCTACATAGAGAAAGCCGGTGGTCGGCGAGGTGATGAGCAAACTCTTTTTCTCCCGGCTGAGCCGCTCGCGCAGCGTCTTGGCCTTGCGCTCATGGTGCACAACCGTGAGCAGACGGGTGTCGAGCTTGTCCTCCACTTCCTTTTCGGACTTGACCGTATCGCGAAGATAGGCAAAGACCACGATCGCCGCAGTCATGAGAATGGCGCCGACCATTGCGGCAATCTTTGCGGCCTTCATGCTGCCGGGATAGTTGATCGGCGCGAGCGGCGCGGCCGCCGGATACAGCACCGCGACAGAAATCTTGCCGAGCGAGCGGCTGCCCAGATCGTTATAGTGATCCATCGCGGCGCGCAGAATACTGAAGGCCATGCGCGGGCTGGAGCTCGTAACCGTGACAACAACGAGGTTGGACTCCGGAATGGTCTCCGCGGAGATCTCTCCGTTCACTTTTTCAACACCGAGTTCCTCGGCAATCGTGCGGCGCAGCATCTCGCCGTTTAAGAGCTTGGAAAGGTTGTTTGCCAGCGTATTGGCTGCGCTGCGGTTTCCGTAGACCGAGGTGGAGCCGCCCTGCATGACGACCAGCGTGGTGCTGGTGCGATAGATCGGCTCATACGTCGCGTCCCGAAGCACATAGCCGCAGCAGGCAAAAATGACCGCCGCCAGCACAATGGCCCAGGCCTTGCGCGCTACCTCCCGCAGAAGCAGCACGGGGTGCAGATCGCTGCCGGAGAACAAGCCAACTGCTGTGGTGCGTTTTTCCTCCATCCGTATCTTGCCCCCTTTATTCCACAACCACGATCAGTCTGGTCGTGGCGGTTATAATCTCGTTTTTCTCAAGAGAGTAATTGACCGTATAGATGCCGGACTTCGAAGTGTCAACCCCAGAGTCAACCAGCAAATTGCTCCCGCTCTTCGTGGAGCTTTCTTCGGCCTGGTCTTCGTTTACCAGATAGGAAATTGGATCAAATTTTGCGCCCTTTTCCAGATATACCAAATAGGTCTTGAGCGGAATATTCTCGCTGTGCGGCACTTCCTCCACGACCTTGACCGGAATGACAAGACGCGCCGTATCGCCCAGTGAATTGGTGACGGAAATCTCCACATCGTGCGTGCCCACCGTCGCGAGCGCTGAAGTGGTATCGTCAAAGGAGGCATGCGCTTTCACGGAGATGTTGCCGTCCACCACGTCTTCCGCGCCGACATAATTCATCAGATCGCCTACGTCTTTGGACAGAAAGATCATCGGGCCGCTCATGGTAAAATGCGGAGGAACGTAGTCCGTAAAGTGAACACTTCGCATGGAGCGGGAAACATGGTTCTGGGAATCATAGGCCACATAGGTCACGTGCACGGTGTCCTTCTCCACAAAGGTTGAAATGCTCTCCACCATGATTGAGTCCGTCACATCGCCGTCCTCCGCGTCCGTGGCAGTCACGCCCTCGAGCAGCGCCTCATCGCCGCTGCCCGTTTCGACGTCAATCTTCTCGCTGGAAAAATGAATCTCCGGAGAAGCGCCGCCGGTCGCCATGGTCTTATGGACCGAATACAAAACCACGCCGCCCACGGACAGCGCCGTGAGTACCAGCATGACTATGGCAAACAATCTCTTCACTCTGATCTCCTTACTTTCTTCAGTTCTGAAACGGAAATGCTCCGCATGGAATGAGCGGCTCATCGCGCAGAACCCGTCCGGGATTCTGCCGGAGAAGCCGATCGGCCAAATGCTCGGAATAGTGCGCCGCAACCCAGTGATACGTATCCCGCAGCACAGGTGTGCGCTGATCCGCGCGGTGCGCGTCGCTTGCGACGAAGCTTGCCAGATCATGATCCAGCATCGTAATCGCAAGCTGATAGGACTCCCGGCCGAAGAAGCCGGAGAGGCTGCCCTTGTTGATCTGAAGGTGCACGCCGCCGCGCACCCAGTCTGCCATGATATCCGGCAGCGCCTGCAGCGCCTTATAGCGCTCGGGATGCGCCAGAATCGGCGTGACGCCCGTGTCCAGCACATCCCGCAGAACGTGCTCCATATAATAAGCGTCGTCGTGGAAGCCGAACTCCATGAGCAGATAACGGCTGCCGGCCAGCGTGAGCAGCTTCCCCTCGCGATAGAGGTCGGCCATGTCGCTCGTGGCATAGACCTCCATGCCGAGATGCAGGCGCAGATCGATCCGCTCCTGCCGCAGCACCTCTTTCAGACGGCGAAACTGTCCCTTTAGTTCCTCGGAAGCATAGTTTTCAAAGCGTCCGCGCTGGTTGCTGTGCGGCGTGGCAATCAGATCCGTCACGCCGGACCGGACAGCAAGCTCCGCCATGCGCAGACTGGTACGCGTTCGATCCGAACCGTCGTCCAGACCGGGGAGAATGTGCGCATGAATGTCAATCATGCGCGGTCAGTCCTCCAGCGCACCAATGCGCCGCAGCTCGGAGAGAAACTCCTCCGCGTCCCGGCGCGCCGTGTCGGCGTCCACCTCGTATTCCTCCGTGATGCGCCCGACGAGGCCCTCCAGATCCGTGGGAGCCTGAAGAACGTCCCAGATGAACGCGCCGATGGCATTGACGGTCACGAGACCGTTGAATTTCTGCGCGGCGGCACCGGAGGGGATGAGAATGGTCTCCCCGGCGATGGTACGCAGAAGATAATCCTTGGATACCTGCATAATTCACACTCCGTCTTACTGTGATGAATGATAAAATAATCTGTAGATTCTCAGTAACCGCGGCCGCTGACGCACCAGAGCCAGCCACGGGCCGGAAAACAGGCGCCAGAACCGGCTTCCGGTATGGATGAGCCGCTGACCGCGCCGCACGGCAGTAACACGCGCGAAAACGCACTGCGCCGGAAGCGGACCCTCCACCCGCGTCTGCGCATCGCCCAGAAACCAGTACTTCCCCGGCTCGGCGCGGAAAACACGGTGCAGAATATAGGATCCGTCAAAACGGCGGTAAAACGCAATGTCGCCCCGCTGAAGCGGCGCCTCCGGCTTTTTAAGATAGACCGTATCCCGTCCGGGGCGCAGAAAAGGGAGCATACTCTCGCCCGAGACCACGAGCGGCAGCTCCGCACCCTCGCGCAGCAGCGCTTCATACTCCGGCATCAGCACGGCCGCCGGCAGCGTGCGCGGGCTCATGGGGCAGCCTCCCGGAGCGTGGTGCCGGTGAGGACATATTGCCGCGAGCAGATCGCGGCGGTGGCGCTGCGGTGCGTGATGATGACGCAGGTGCGCACCGAGTCGCTCTTCATCAGATTGTCCAGCATGCGCAGTTCAGTCGCCTCGTCAAGCGCGCTGGTGGCCTCATCGAGAAGCAGGATCGGCGCGCGGCGCATCAGCGCGCGTGCCACGCTCAGACGCTGAGCCTGCCCCTCGGAAAAGCCGCGGCCGAGCTCGCCCGTCTCGCTTCGAATGCCCTTGGGCAGCTTTTCAACAAATTCCCACGCGCAGGCCGTTTTGAGCGCTTCGATCATCTCTTCCTCCGTGGCGTCCGGAGCGACCATACGCAGATTGTCTTCAATGGTTCCGGCAAAGATGGTGTTCCCCTGCGGAACATAGCTGAACACGCTGCGCGTGGCGGCGGAGATGGTCGTCTCGCTGCCGTCGGCATCGCGGATCACAGCCCTGCCCTCACTGGGATACACGAGACCCAGCAGCACGCGGATCAGCGTGGTCTTTCCCTCTCCGGAGGCGCCGGTGAGCGCCACCAGATCGCCCGGATTGGCATGGAAGGAGACATGCTCCAGCACCGGCTCGCCGCCCTGATAGGCAAACGACACATCGTCCAGCACGGCGGAGCAGGCATTGGAAAACGCCTCGGACTCTCGCGCGCCGGGCTCCTCCGGCAGCTCGATCACGGACATGATGCGCCCGGCGGAGGTGGTGATGGAGATGGCCGTCGGCACAAGGCCGATGATCGTGGAAAACGAGCCGCGCACCATGCCGGTCATCTGCAGGAACATGGTCATCATGCCGTAGCTGATTGCATGCGTCCACAGTCGGTAAACGCCCCAGCCGTAGCAGGCGGCGGAGATGGCAAGCCCGATCAGACCCATGACCGCAGAGGCCGTGACAGAAAAGCGGTTATACTCCAGAAACGCATCGCGGTAGCGCCCCTGCAGCCCGAGCATCCGGTCGCGGAACAGATCCATGACGCCGAACGCCTTGATGCTCGTCAGGTTGCGGAAGGAGTCTTCGTGAAAGCTCATCACTTCACTGCCGAGCTCCTTCATGCGCTTGTTGTAATCCCGCATGCGGCGCATCAGAACGCGCGAGCAGATCACGCCGAGCGGCGCGCCGATGAGCGCGATGAGCGCCATGACGGGATCATACCAGAGAATGAGCGCAAGCGCGCCGAAAAACTGCGCGAGCCCGGTGACGAAACTGGGCAGGAAGCTCGTGACGCCGGAGGCCACGCCGCCGACATCCCCGTTCAGGCGCTGCAGCAGATCGCCGGAGCGAAACTGCTCCAGACTCTCCCAGTCCGTACGGAGCATGCGGTCATAGACCTCGGCCTGAATGCCGTTTTGCACCTTAATATTGATGATGGCGGCGATGCGGCTGGCAAAGGCGCCGACGATAATGCTGCCGATCATCATGCCGATCATATAGATCGCGGCGCTGGCAAAGCCGCCGGACCAGAAGCCGGTGACCACATCGATCATGCGCTTCATGCCGATGCTGGACAGAAGTCCCATGACCGTGCTGACGATGCCGAGCGCGATGTGGATCAGAACCACAAGGCGGTAGCGGCGGATGTATTTGAACATCCACTTTGCCTCCAGCCACATCTCGCGGAAGCTGCCGTCTCCGATCTTCTGTTTTAGCTTGGAAGACAACCGCATGCCATGCCCGCCTCTTCATAAAAACTTCGGATAAGCGCAAAAACCGCATAGTAACCGATTCTCTGCTATTCTATCACACTCTAAAAAAATCGCAATAGCAGAACTTTCCCAAAAAAGAAAAACTGACCTATTTTTGCGATTTTTGTGGAGGGAGACAAAAAAAGCGATGAAACAGCGCAAAGAAACCAACATTTTTCTTGAGAAGTGAAATGTGGCAAAAACAACCGAATGTAAATAAATGGATCCCTGCGTCGTTTTTTGTCTTTTATGTGGACAGACAGCACGAACTGTGTTAAATTAGATATGCAGAAAATCGTGAGGAAAAATGGATTCAGAAATACAATATGAGAGGAGCAGTATGATAAAGATGAAACGTGTACTCAGCTTTGTCCTGACGCTCTGTCTGGCGCTGGGGCTGTTTTGCGGCAAGGCCTTTGCCGCAGGCAGCTTCTCCGACGTGCCGGACGGCGCCTATTACGCCGATGCGGTGCAGTGGGCGGTGGAAAAGGCGATCACAAAGGGCACCGGCCCGAGCACTTTCTCCCCCAACGACACCTGCACAAGAGCGCAAATGGTGACCTTCCTCTGGCGCGCCTCCGGCTCTCCCACGCCGAAGGAGACGAAGAATCCCTTCTCCGACGTGAGATCGGACGCCTATTATTACACGCCGGTGCTCTGGGCCGTGAGCGAGGGCATCACAAACGGTACGACCGCTGCGACCTTCTCGCCGGACAAGACCGTAACCCGCGCCGAGGCCGTGACCTTCATCTGGCGCGACGACCACCAGCCCACCTGGGTGGATACCTGCCGGTTCACGGATGTGCCCGACGGCGTCTTCTACACCACGCCCGTGATCTGGGCGACGGACCGCGGCATCACGACCGGCACGAGCGAGACGACCTTCTCGCCGAACGATCCCTGCACCCGCGCGCAGATCGTCACCTTCCTGTGGCGCATCCGCCAGTTCTATCCCGGCTCGGAGCTTGAGAAGCTCACGACGAACTATCCCGTGGTCTTTGTTCACGGGCTGCTCGGCTGGGGTTCCTATGACGACATCAATCCGTATATCCCCTACTGGGGCATGACGGCCTGCGACGCGATCGCCTATCTGCGCAGCTGCGGCGGCAATGTTTATGCCGCCTCGGTCGGCCCGATCTCCAGCGCATGGGACCGCGCCTGCGAGCTGTACGCGCAGCTGAAGGGCACCGTGGTCGACTATGGCGCGGCGCACGCGAAGCTCCACGGACATGACCGCTTCGGCCGCGACTATTCCGGCGGCAAATTCTCCAAGCTGATCCCCGGCCCCTGGGACGCGCAGCACCCGATCAATCTCGTCGGCCACAGCTTCGGCGGCGCAACAAGCCGCACGCTGCTCGACCTGCTCGTGGACGGCAGCGCGGAGGAGCAGGCCTACATGAAGGCGCATCCGGAGGAGAAGCCGATCTCCCCCCTCTTCACCGGCGGCAAGGAAGGCTGGATCTATTCGTTGACGGCGCTGGCCGCGCCCAGCAACGGCACGACCTTCATTGAGGCCAACCAGGGCTTCACCGACTTCGTGGAGGATCTCACGCGCGAGCTCGGCCGTCTGCTCGGCCTGACGCCGTTCAAGGGCATCTACGACCTCCAGCTCGAGCACTTCGGTATCCAGCCCGTGCCCGGCGCCTCGATCAGCGAGACGATCCGCCGCGTGTGGAGCTCCGGCTTCGACGAGCACCACGACAGCGCCTATCAGGATCTGACGATCGATCGGTCGATGTTCATCAACAAGGACATTGAGATGCAGCCGGACGTCTATTACTTCTCCTACTACGGCAACCGCACCGAGTATCTGCCCGGCGAGGACACCCCGGTGCCGAACAGCCGACTGCAGAAGCTGGCCTATCCCTTCAGCTACAACATGTGCAAGCACATCGGCTACACGGCCGGCGAGTTTGTCCGCGGCTACGGCGACGAGAGCTACACCGTGACCGTGCCGAAGACCTACTGCGACAAGAGCTGGCAGCCGAACGACGGTCTCGTGAATGTGGTCTCCGGCCGCTGGCCCTGGCACTTCGCCGACAATCTCGGCAACATCGTTGAGGACGCGCACCAGCAGGTGGACTCCCCCATCATCCACGCGAAGCAGACCGGTGTCTGGCACGTCTTCCCGGAGCTTCCGTTTGACCATCTGACCTTCATGGGCAGCATCTTCAACGAGGACGGAAAGGAAGTCAACGCCTTCTACCACGACGTGATGTACAACATCATCTACTGCGGCGGCTGATGTGATATCAACTGAATCACCCCGGATCCACGACGGATCCGGGGTGATTTTTTGTATTTGCCTGATTGGCGGGTTACGCGGTGACGCGGATGACTGCTGCGCTGCTTGTGACGCTGCTGCCGGAGGCGTCGGTGATGATGCAGCGGTACTGCCGCCCGTCACGCGCCGCTGTGATTTTGCAGGTCATGGACGGGGTTTTGAAGGAGGAGTTCAGCCACGTGCTGCTGCCCGGCTCCCTGTACTGCCACTGGTAGGTCAGGCTCTCGCCTGTCGCTTTGACGGTGAAGGTCGCGGTCTCGCCGACCTTGCCGGTGAAGTCCTGCGGCTGCTGCGTAATGGCAAGCGTCTTTTTGACCGTCATGGTTACGGCGGCACTGTAGAGCCTGTTATCGTAGGCGTCCTGCACGAGGCAGCGGTACTGCCGCCCGTCGCGCGCCTCCGTGAGCTTGCAGGACATCGTCGCGGCTCTGAACGAGGAGTTTGTCCAAACGCCGCCAACGTCCTTATACTGCCAGCGGTAGGTAAGGCCCTCGCCCGTCGCCTTCACGGTGAAGGTTGCGGTATCGCCCACCGCGCCGACGAAGTTCTGCGGCTGCTGCGTGATGGCAAGCGCCGGCCTGACCATAATCGTCGCGGCATCGCTGATAAGCCGGTTTTCATAGGCGTCCTTCACGATGCAGCGATACTGTCTACCGTTTCTCGCGGCGGTGAGCTTGCAGGACATGGACGGGGTCTTGAACGAGGAGTTCGCCCACGCGCCGCCGACGTCCCTGTACTGCCACTGATAGGTCAGACCCTCGCCCGTCGCCTGCACGGTGAAGGTCGCCGTCTCGCCCACCGCGCCGGTGAAGTTCTGCGGCTGCTGCGTGATCGCAAGCGCCGGTTTGACGATGATGGCGGCGGGTTCGCTCGTGACGCTTTGATTGCTCGCGTCGGTGACGATGCAGCGGTACTGCCGGCCGTCACGCGCTGCCGTGATCTTGCATGTCATGGACGGGGTCTTGAAGGAGGAGTTCAGCCACGTGCTGCCGCCGGGGTCCTTGTACTGCCACTGATAAGTCAGACCGTCGCCCGTCGCCTTGACGGTAAAGGTCGCGGTCTCTCCCACTGCGCCGGTGAAATCCTGCGGCTGCTGCGTGATGGCGAGCGGCGCCCTGACGATGATGGTCGCAGGCTCGCTTGTGAGCTCGTTGCCGTAAGCATCCGTGATCACGCAGCGATACTGCCGCCCATCGCGCGCGGCGGTGATTCTGCAGGTCATGGACGGGGTTTTGAAGGAGGAGTTCAACCAAGTGCTGCTGCCGGGATCCCTGTACTGCCACTGATATTTGAGACCGTCGCCGATGGCCGTTACGGAGAAGGCAGCCGTCTCACCCACTGCGCCGGTGAAGTCCTGCGGCTGGGCGGTGATGATGCAATCGGCGCCGCCCTTCATGCGAAGGTTCTGAATCTCGTTCACCCAGTCATAATAGGGCGTGAGATTCTGCGCGATGCTGTCCGTATCGATGCGTTCGGAGGAAAAGAGGACGGCGTTCTGGCGCTGATACACCGGCACCTCCACAGCCCAGTCCATGATGATATCCAGGCACTGCCTGTAAAGCTGCTTGCGATAGGCCTGGTCCCTGCTCTGACGGGCCTCCAGGACGAGCCGGTCGAGCGCTTCGTCTGCGATGTCATACATGTAGTTGGAGCCGCCGGCTTCGCCGCCCTGGCTGCCGGAGTAGTAGATCTGATACATATCCGGGTCAGGCGTGACGCCCCACGCGGCGCACCACATCGGAACCCGGTCGTCCGCGAGACCGGCCCACAGATCGGCGGAGTTGGTGAGATCCTTTATCACGAGCTCTATGCCGATCCTGGCTAGGGCGTCCCTGGCGAGGTTGAGCATCATGAAGGAGGGGTGGTCGCCGGCGCCGTCGGCCGGGATCCAGACTTCGTAGCTCATGGCGGCGCCTTCGGGAGCCGCGGTGACCCGGCCGTCAGCGACGGTATAGCCGGCAGCCTCGAAGAAGCCCAGAGCGGCATTCAGGCAGGCCTCCTCGCGGGCGGCGTCGTCCATGTCAGAGGTGTAGATGCCGTTGCCCTGCACGTCCCTGGAGAACGCAATGGCATAGTCCGCGTCGGAGGGCTGCGGCGCGGCCCAGCTGGTGTTGGAAATAGGATAGTTGATGACGGAGGCAACGTCGGGGCCGTAGAAGGAATTGACGGACGCGTCACGGAAGATGGAGAACACCGTCGCAAAAGCCTTGCGGAGGTTCCTGGAAGCGTCGGAGCCGCGGCTGCCGCCGACATTCACGGCCTCGGCGCTGATGCCGAGATAGCCGTAACCGAGGTTGTCCACCGAGCTGGTGGAGACGACCGGGCCGGTCAGGCTGCCGTTGCCGTTTGCTTCCTGAATGGCGTTGACCGAGTCTCTGGAAAGAATGGAATCGGTGATGTCAACGTCTCCCGAAAGCAGGGCGAAGAGCTTGTCGCTGTCGTTGTATTCCACAAGCTGCACCTGCCGGATCCGGGGCGTGCCCTTGAAATAGCTGTCGTTGGCCTCGAAGGACACGACGCCGTTTTCATAGGATACGAATTGATAGGGGCCGGCGCCCATGGGCTCGGCGGTTTTGGCCTTCACGCCGGAGAGGTCGCCCTTCGGGAAGCCGAACCGGTTCTCGCCGTAGTTGTAGAGGGAGGCGTCGCCGTAGTAGTGCATCGGCGCGACGGCGAGGCTGAGCAGGGCTGAGGCGTTGCTGTTGTACTCGGAGAGCGTCACGCGCAGGGAGTAATCGCCGGTCTTTTCAATGCCGGAGACGAAGTCGGCGCTGCTGCCGGTGCTCACACCTTTGGTGTAGACGGCGAAATCCGGGAAGAGCGACTCCCAGCTTACGTTCGCGGCTTCCGTGCGCACGGCGGTCTGGAGATCATAGCCGTAGGCCTCGAAAATCGTCTCCCAGAAATCCGCCGCGGTCGCGTCTGCCGGCAGATCATAGCCCCAGTTTTCCGCGCACTGCGCCACGGAGTCGCCCGGCTGGTTGTATCCGTTGGCGATGCAGAAGTCGCAGATGCTCTGCGCGAAGGCGGGCCCGGCCGTGTGCAGGCGGCTCCAGAATGTGGTTTGCTCCTGCTCAGACCAGAGGGAAAAGTCGGTGTTGTCCTCGCCGGCGTCGATCATCAGCCGGTAAAGCGGCGCCATGCCGGCGCGGTAAGCGCCCATGCCGACGATCGGCAGAGTGGAAAAGGCGCTGCTGCCGTCATAGGTCGGGTCGCTCAGAACATACATCGAGAAGATGACGTCGTCCGCGGTGAGCTTCACGCCGTCGGAGAAGAACACGTCGTCGCGCAGATCGAAGTCATAGGCGATGGTGCCGTCCGCGTTCTCGGTGACGGTCAGGTCGGCAATGCCGCTGTAGGTGTAATCCGCACCCCCGCAGGGACGGGTTTCGCCGGTCTTGCCCTTCTCCACGACGGCGCCGTGACGATCGGTCTCGAGCAAATTGACAGCGGTCATTGCCCAGACGCTCTGGTCATAAGCGGTCTCAAAGAAGAACGGGGAAAAGCAGCCTGACAGCATGGATGTGCCGATGCGCAGGACGCCGTCGCCTCCGGCGGCTGCGGCCGGAGCGATGCCCAGCGCCGTCACGATCAGGCAGAGCGCCAAAAACAGCGAGAAAACACGTTTTTTCATTTCCTTCTTCCTCCCGAAGCGGATTTGCTGTGTGTGATTCCAATTTATCATCCCGGCGGCAAAACCGCAAGGCATTTCCGATGAAAACAGGTACAGAAATCCCCTGAGGGG
>JAEEGL016702348.1_pt1 | contig 23635 bp, 17 predicted proteins | sample 9134231 | NCBI WGS metagenome assembly JAEEGL01 (sample SAMN16246548, study PRJNA631951) | gut metagenome | biome: gut microbiome; feature: rumen; material: fiber-attached | host: Bos | place: Iran: Karaj | collected 2018-10 | reverse complement strand
GCGACTATGCCAGCACCAGCAACGCCGGCGCGGGCGGCAACGGCGGTCGCGGCGGCAACGGCGGTCGCGGCGGCAACGGCGAGAACGGCGCCGACGGCTACGCATCCCTCATCGCCAGCGCCGGCAACGGCACACTCGCCCAGACCAACATGTCCTCCCCCTACGCCCCCAACACCTCCTTCTGCGCCAACGACAACGTGGTGCTCTATGCCACCCCGGGCTTCGGCGGTCAGACCTGCCGCTGGTATGCCAGCATCACCGACTCCATCCCCATCCTCACCGACACCCTGTTAGTGACCATGAGTTCCGTCGATGTCACCTACTATGTGACCACCTACGACACCACCCGCGACGCGGAGAGCTATCCCCGCATGCCCGTCCATGTCACCATCCTGCCCGTCTCCAACACCATGGCCGCCATGACCATCGCACCTGAGCAACTTCCCTACACCTTCATGGACACGGTCTTCCCCATCGGCACGCCGGCCCATAGCATCACCACGTTCACCTACACCGCAGCCAACGGCTGCGACAGCATTTTCATCCTCGACCTCACGGTCACCTACCCCAACGACATCGAGGAGCAGGCCGCCAGCCAGGCGCCGCAAGTATATCCCAACCCCGTCACAAACATCTGCCATGTGCGCTACGCCGCCCAGGAGAGCGCGGAAGTGCGTGTGTATGACCTCGCCGGCAAGTTGTTGACCAGCAAGCCGATCTCAGACGAAGAGACCGCCATCGACTTTTCCGGCTTCACCTCCGGCATATATTTCCTACGAGTGTTGGAATCCGGCCGCACCGTGAGCACCGAGAAGGTGGTGAAGAGATGAGGGGACAGGTTATAGGTTATAGGTTATAGGTTATGGATGATGCACCGACAGCACCAGCGCCCGCGCGGAGAACGATGTCGGGGGCGTGGTAGCATCACTCGCGCGGAAGGTCACCCACTTGGGGGTGCCGGGGAGCAGAGTGAAATAGTTGTCGGAGAAAGCGCCGGGGACGTCCGCGCACAACTCCACCCCATACTGCAACGTCGGACTGCTCACCTCCACCACTCCGTCGCCGAGGGCGCGGACAGTGATGGCGGCTGCAGGCAGTTCCAACCGGCCGGGCACATCGAAGAATCGGCACTTCTCCGCCACCACGTCACCGAAGCCGTCGCGCAGCGTCATCTGCAGAAAAGTGGTGCGGCGCAGCACCGGATCGTCCGGCACCGCATAGTGGACGATAAATGTCGAGCTGTTCGCGGCCGCCTTGAGCCCTTCTATGCGCTGCGTATCCAGCACGTTCCCGCAGAAATCGCGCAACGAAAGTTCCAACATCCCATCAGCGATGGGTTCCGACCTGTCATTCACCACGTAGATGGGCAGTTGGTCACCGTGCAGCGTGTCGCAGGCGAGGATCACCGGGGCAAATTGCCGCTTGACCTCGTAGTAAAGTGCCTTGCGGCGACCGTAATAGTCGATGCAGCTCCACGAAGCCACAGGCCAGCAGTCGTTGAGTTGCCAGAAGAGCGTGCCCATACAGTAGGGCATGCGGCGAAGGTGTTCTTCCAGCGCCATCCCCACGCCGTAGGCCTGCGTCAACTGGCTGAGATAGACGTAGTCGGCCAGCGAGTCGGGACGGTAGAAGTACCGCTCCAGCGCCTGGTCGATGATCTGAACACCGCGGGCATGCTTCTGGTGGTTGTTCAGTTCGGGACTTCCAAGATGCAGCGCCGTGTCGGGCATCACCGTCTGTAGGGTGCGGAGGTCGGGGTAACTTTGGAAGCCATATTCCGACATGAAGCGGCCGGTCTTGTCGTACCAAGCTTCGAAGGGCTGCTCGCCCCACCAGACGCCCCAGTAGTGGGAGTCGCCTTCGGTGCAGCACTCGGGGTGTCCCCAGCCCCACAGCGGCGAAGAGGCGATGTAGGGGGTGCCGGGCGCATAGTCACTGACCACGCGCGCCAACAGCGTATCGAAAAGGAAGTGCATGTCGTGTTCCAACACGGCGCGCTGCTCGGCGGTATAGTTCTGCTGCCAGCCCCAATCTTCCCAACCGTTCTTCACTTCGTTGTTGCCGCACCATGCCACAATGCACGGATGACGGCGCAACCGCATCAGCTGATCAACGGCCTCCTGCGCCACCTTATAAAGGAAATTCGAATCGCCCGGGTAGAGGGCACACGAGAACATGAAGTCCTGCCACACCATGATACCCAGTTCATCGCAAAGGTCGTAGAAGATGTCCGGTTCGTAGATTCCGCCGCCCCAGACCCGCAACATGTTGATGTTCGCCTCCTTGCAGGCCAGCAGCAACTCGCGGTACCGCTCTTCCGTCATCCGATGGGTGAAGAAGTCGGCGGGAATCCAGTTGGCACCCTTGACGAAGGTGGGGATGCCGTTGATGACGAAGGTGAACGTCTCGCCGATGGAGTCGCGCTCCCGTTGCAGTTCGACAGTGCGATAGCCCACCCGGCAATGCGTCTGTTCCCGTTTCATCCCTGATCTCACCTCACCTGAGAAATCGTGCAACAGCGGTTGTCCCATCCCGTTAGGCCACCATAAGCCATCGGAGGTGACGGCTGTATGTCCTACAACACCGAATCCCAACCCCACAACTTTATCAGGGGAGCGTCCGAACCGATAGGTGTAGCTTTTCGAATCCAGGGTGATCGGCACGCTGTATGGCCCATGCCGCGTGGGGCGGGCGAAGCGGACATGCATATTGAAGTTGATGCGGAACGTTCTATGTACAAAAACCTCACAAAGCCGCATGTGCGTGCTCTTCGGCAGAGGATTCTTATCGACAATGAAGTAGATGGAGTGGCAGCCCAGGGGGCGGTTGACGATATAAGCGTTTCCGGTGATGCCGCAGGTGGTCAGTTTCGGGCCCCAGTCCCAGCCGGACTGGTAGGGCGGTGTGCGGAGCCAAGCGCGCTCGTCGGGCAGCGTGTAGGGCACGGTTGCCTTGCGTCGGTCGATGATCTCCTGGGCGGGCGTGAAGCGGATTTCCAGTTCATTGTACTTGCGCACCCGTCCTTTGAGCGGGAAGTGCCAGGTGCGGTAGGCGTTGTCCATCACGTTGTTGCCATCCTGATGCGGCAGCGGCTGTCCGTTGAGGAAGACCTCGCCATAGCCGACCACGCCCTCCAGCACCAGTTCCGGGTCGTTGCCCCGAGGCAGTTCGCTGCGCCAGAAGTCGGTACGGTAGGTGCAGGGCACGTACGAGAGCCACTGCAGTGAATCTTCGTTGGTGCCGTAGTACGGATCCGGGATCAGCCCATGGGCGAGCAGGTCGGTGTGGAGACAGCCGGGCACCGTCGCATCCACGGAGACGGAGAAGACCGTGTCGGCGGGGTCGGGACAGGTCATCGTCCAGCGGTAGAAGGTGACTCGCGCGTCATCTTGAGCCGGAGCGGCAAGCGTGAGCAGGAGAAGACAGACAAGGGGGAGAAGGCGTGAAGGCAGTTTCATTGTTTGGGGGTGATTTCGGTTTTATGCCCACTGTTGCAGCAGGGCGGACAGTCGGTCGATGTCGTTGTCGGTGGTGGCCCAACTGGTGACGAAGCGTACGGTGCTGTCGTGTTCGCCGCGCGGCCCCCAGTACTCGAAGGAGGCGTATTGCAGCAACTTGTCGATCAGGGTATTGGGGAGGCGGAAAAACTGTTGGTTGGTGGGGGAATCAATGGCGGGGGGAAAGCCGTGGGCGGTGAAGGCGGCGCGGAGGCGCAGAGCCAAGGCGACGGCGTGTCGGGCGGCGCGCAGGTACAGTCCGTCGCTGAAGAGCGCGGCGAACTGCACGCCCTGCAGGCGGCCTTTGGCGAGCAGGGCACCGTGTTGTTTCACCAGCGGGAAGAAGTGGGGCAGCCGCGCGGGGTCGGCGGCCACGACCGCCTCGCCGAAGAGCGCGCCACACTTGGTGCCGCCGATGTAGAAGACGTCGGCGATGCGGGCGATGTCGGGGAGGGTGAAGTCGGCGCCGTCGGCGGCCAGAGCGTAGGCGAGGCGGGCACCGTCGAGGTAGAGGGGAATGTGGTGGGCGTGGCAGACCGCGCTCAGCGCCTCCAGTTCGGCCAGCGAGTAGAGGGCGCCCAACTCCGTCGGCTGGGTGATGTAGAGCAGTCCAGGTGCCACCATGTGCTCGTAGGTGTCGTCGCTATAGAAATCGGTGATGTAGCGATCGACTGTATCGGCGGCCACCTTGCCGTCGCAGTGCGGCAGGGCGAGCACCTTGTGACCGCCGCGTTCAATGGCGCCGCTCTCGTGCACGTTGATGTGGCCGGTGTCGGCGGCGAGCACGCCCTCATGCGGGCGCAGCAGGGCGTCGATGACGGTGGCGTTGGCCTGAGTGCCGCCCACGAGGAACTGCACCAGCGCGTCGGGGGCGGCGCAGGCCTCGCGGATGAGCCGCCGCGCCTGCTCGCTGTATTCGTCCAACCCGTAGCCGACCGTGTGTTCGAGGTTGGTCTCCATCAGCCGCCGCATCACCTCCGGATGCGCCCCGGCTGTATAGTCGCTGTCGAAATGTAGCATGTTCTTTCCCATTATCACTCTCAACTTTAACCTTTCAACCCTAATCCCGCACGCACCGTACCGAACACCCGTTGTCCCTATAATAGACATTGCGATTCACAACCGGGCAGTGGAATGACAGGTTGCGGCCGTAGGCGTAACTGTTTTGTGAATCCTGCTGGGTGCTGGACCAGAAGGCCGTGGCGTCGTGAGTGTTGGCATAGGTGCCGTAAGCGTAGTCGCCGGCGGGCAGGGCGCCGAAGCCGGTGGCGTTGTTCTGGGCGGGGTTGTTGCCCACGGCGTAGTCCTCGTTGCTGACAGACCACTGTTCGGTGGATGCCAATGCCTTGGCGATGTTCTCCGTGTTGTAGCCGCTGACGTAGTTGCGGCAGGTGGAGAGATAGTCGGTCAGTTGGGTCCACTCGGCATCGGAAGGCAGGTGCCAGCCGTCGGGGCAGATGCCCTGGAGACGGGCCATCGGGTTGCCATAGTTGGGGTGGCCTCCGATGGCGGCGGACCAATCGTAGAGGTAGCCGAAGGTCTCAATGTTGGCGGAGTCGCCGTCGGGGCAGAAGCGGTTGCCGCAGACAGCGGAGGTAGTGTCGGGACCGATGGGGGTGCCGTTGGGCAGGCGCGTCACACGCAGGTTCTCGGCCATCCACACCTGTTCGCCCAAGCGCACGGCATCGTAGGTGTTGCCGTCGATGTCGGTCACTGCGGCGGGCATGATACCGTCGTCATACCGCACATCATCATCGTCCGGGAAGATGATGGGGTCTTCGTCGCATCCAGTCAAGAACATGAGTGCCAACGTGAAAACGGATAAGAAGACAGGGTGTTTCATAGTGTGATTTTTGAATGATTTGTCGGCAAAATTACAACTTATTCTCCAAAAACAGAGCGTCAAATTCACGTTCGCAGAATTTTGGCAGGGAATACTTTAGTAAATATTTCATTTATAGACATTTATGGACAACATTAAAGGGTTACATGTTTCAGGTGTCAAGTTATAGGGCATTTCCCGATGGAGGTAGGCGGGGCATTTGGAGTGCCATTTCACGATGATAGTCGGAAGAGCGCGCGCCAGGGATGGGAGCGGGCACGGAACGCACGCGGCGACCTGCGGTCGTGGGGGGCGGGGGGCGACCAGCGGAAGCCGACCGCCCGCCTACGGCCGCGGGAGCTGCGAAGTGGAGTAAAGCGCACAGCCCGGCCGGCGGGCTGTGCCCGCCGGGGCGCCCTGAAGAATTTGAAGGAAAGGAGTAGCAGATGGAGAAAAAATGCTATTTTTGCAGGTGGAAATCGGCGGGGCCGACGCACACATGCAACGACAAGAAATCGAACGCGATATGAAGAAATACATCACCCTATTCCTGCTGCTGGGCGCCTTGTGCGGGCTGCGCGGACAGCACCTCATCAACAACGCGGCCGTGCGGCAACAGGTGCAACAGGACTACCTCAAACGGATCGACATGCTGAATGCGCGCACGGAGCCGTTGCTGCGCATCTTCGAGGAGGAGATCACGACGGAGGAGACGGAGGGCCTGCAGTTCCTGCTGGCCTACATGCCTTTGAGCGACTTGGCCGACTACGACGGGGAGTTCTTCCTGAAGCAGGTGCGGCTGTCGATAGCCGCCCGCGACCGTTTCTCTTGGGGCAAGCGCATCCCGGAGGAGATCTTCCGCCCGTACGTGCTGGCCTACCGGGTGAACAACGAGAACCTCGACAACGCCCGGGAGGTGTTCTTCCAAGAGATCGCGCCGCGCGTGGAGAAGCTCTCCATGTACGAGGCCGCGTTGGAGGTCAACCACTGGTGCCATGAGAAGGTGACCTACCGTCCGAGCGACACACGCACCTCCTCGCCGTTGGCGACAGTGCGGACCTCGACGGGACGCTGCGGCGAGGAATCGACGCTGACGGTGACGGCCTTGCGTGCGGTCGGCATCCCGGCGCGTCAGTGCTACACCCCGCGCTGGGCGCACACCGACGACAACCACGCCTGGGTGGAGGTCTGGATCGATGGCCGCTGGTACTTCCTCGGCGCCTGCGAACCCGACCCGGAACTCGACATGGGCTGGTTCGCCATCCCCTCCACGCGCACGATGATGGTGCACTCGAACTGCTTCGGCAAATATGCCGGCAGCGAGGAGACGACCCATGAGACAGACCTCTTCTCGCGCGTGAACATGCTGCCGAACTACACCGACACCCGCAAGGTCACGATCACGGTACACGATGCCGCCGGCCGTCCCGTGGAGGGCGCCACCGTACGGTTCAAGCTCTACAACTACGCTGAGTACTATCCGATTGCGTCGCGGAAGAGCGACCGCAACGGGGAGGCCTCCATCACCACGGGTCTGGGCGACCTGCTCATCTGGGCGACCGACGGCACGCGTTACGGCTACCGCAAGATCGACGTGCGCGAGGCCACGCGGCTCACCGTCACCCTCGACCGCGAGGCGGGGCGCGAGTATGTGGAGGAGTTGACGATCGTGCCACCCGCGGAACGCCACGACGTGGTGACGGCCACGCCCGAGCGCGCCGCCGCCAACGCCCGCCGTCTGCAGTACGAGGACTCGCTGCGCAACGCCTACCACGCCACCTTCAAGGGAGCCGCCGACGCCGCCGGCATCCGCAACGACAACCTCACCCCAGCGCAAATCGGCGAACTGCTGACCAAGGCGGAGGGCAACCACGCCGAACTGGTCCGCCTGTTGGAGCGGAACGCCGGGAAACGCGACGGGCTCTACCTGTACGAATTTCTCACATCACTGTCGGACAAAGACTTGCGTGATTTCGACGCCGACATCATCCAACAACACATCACCACCTACAATCCCCAAGCATACCCGCTCGACGTCTATCTGAAGGGGATATTGCCGGCGCGCATCTCCAACGAGGGCATCCGCGCGTGGCGCAATCCGCTGCGCAAGAACATGATGTCGGAGCTGAAAGGGAACCTCTCCTGGCCGACCATCTGTCTGTGGATCAGCAACAACATCACGCTTGACGACGAGGGCAACTACTACAACTGTCCCATCTCGCCGATGGGGGTGTACGAACTGCGCCGTGCAGACCGGAACTCGCGCGACATCTTCGCTGTGGCCTGCTGCCGCGCGCTCGACATCCCGGCCTATATCGACGGGGCCTCGGGGCAGATGTACGTGTGGGGCAACGGCGAGTGGCACGCCGTCGATGTCGTGGATCCGACCGCCAGCGAGCCGGAGAGCCACGCCACCGGCACGCTCACGCTCAGTTACGACGGCGACGGCGAAGTAACGCCGACCTACTGGACCCACTACACGATCGCCAAGTACGAGAACGGCGATTTCGTGACCTTCGACTACGAAAACGACCCGCGGGTGGCGAAGTTCCCCTTCTCGCTGACCCTTGACGCGGGGTACTACATGCTCTCCACCGGCAACCGTTACAGCGACGGCACCACCCGCTCGCGGCTGGAGTTCTTCAACCTGCCCGCCGGGAAAGAGGTGAAGAAGCAACTCACCATCCTGCCGTTGGTGAAACGAGACGTGACCTACGGCACCATCCGCACCGACTACGAACTCAGTCGGAATGGCAAGCAGGTGAAGGTCAGCGAGTTGATGAAAGGCAAGGAGATGTTGGTCTGCTTCATCGACCCCACACGGGAGCCGACGAAGCACCTGCTGAACGAGATCGTCGCCCTCCGCGGCGAGTTCGAGGCCTGGGGCGGCAGCATCCTCTTCATGGTGCCGACCAGCCGCATGGCCGCCGACTTCGACTTCAAGGCGTGGAATCTGCCCCGGCAGTCGGTGATGATCGAAGACGTCAACGACCGATGGTTCAACGAGATCATCACCTCCACCGACCAATATTTCCGGGACAACTACCCCGTGGTTTATCTCATCCAGCCCGACGGCACCATCGTATTCAAGAGCGAGGGCTACAACATCGGGACGGGACATCTCATCCTCAACAGTGCCAAATAATGGGAGAGTTCACGTACAAAACGATTGCCGGAAACGCGGAAGGGTTGTACAAGGAGAAGGGCAGCAAGTTCATCGCCTTGGCCTATCCCGTTCATAATGAAGAGGATGTGAAGCGGCATATAGCCGAGGTGAAGCGAGCGTACCACGACGCGCGGCACCACTGCTACGCTTACGCGCTGGGGCCAGAGCGGGAGCAGTACCGCCTCAACGACGACGGCGAGCCGTCGGGCACGGCGGGGCGTCCCATCCACGGTCAACTGCTGTCGAAAGATGTCACCGACACGCTCATCATCGTGGTGCGGTACTTCGGCGGCATCAAACTGGGTGTCAGCGGATTGCTCAATGCGTACAAGACGGCGGCGAAAGATGCTCTGGAGCATGCCGACATTGTGGAACGGCAGGTGGAAGAGGCGCATCAGGTGAGTTTTCCGCCGTTGGGAATGAACAAGGTGATGCAGGTGTTGAAGCGCGACACCGTGCGGATCACAGGTCAGCAGTATGACGAGAGGTGTACGATTCTCTTTTCCGTCCAAAAACGCGACGCCGGAAATGTGCTGGAGGCGTTGCGGCGGGTAGAAGGTGCCAAATTGTAGCAGAAAGACTCCGCCAACTATTTTCATAGTTTTTAGTAATTATTTAATAGTTAAACAATTACAATTAGCAAAATTGTTTTCTTAAAAAACCTTAATTCGTTTGGATTCGGGGATTTGATAGCAGTATATTTGCAATGTCGCATCCACTAAAAAAGGCGACGTGATGAATATGAGAAGAACCGTTTTGATGACCTTCTGCCTGCTGTTGAGCGCCCTGTCGATAGAGGCGCAGGGGCTGGATAGTGTGGTCGTGGCCTTTTACAATGTGGAGAACCTGTTCAATCCGAACGACGACAGTTTAAAGAACGACGACGCATTCACGCCGGAGGGGTTCAACCATTGGACCTATAAGAAATACATAAGGAAGGTGAACAACATCGGGAAGGTGTTGTTGGCGATGAACGGGTGGGAGCCGCCGGACCTCATCGGGCTGGAGGAGATCGAGGAGGCCTCGGTGTTGCGGCGGCTTTGCTACGACTCGCCGTTGCGGAAGTACGGCTATCGGTACGTGCACTACGACTCGCCGGACGCGCGCGGGGTGGATGTGGCGCTGCTGTACCGTACAGACAGGGTTCGGATCCTGCGCAGCCACCCGGTGCCAGTCGTCTTCCCTTTCGACAGTGCCAGCCGCAACCGCGACCTGCTGTATGTGGTGGCGCGGCTGCCGTCGGGCGACTCGCTGCACGTGGTGGTCAACCACTGGACTTCCCGCTACAGCGGCTACGCGGCCACCATCCCCAAGCGCAACCACTATGCCGCCGTGTTGCGGCGACTGGCCGACTCGATCATGGCCGCCGAGCCGGGGGCCAACTTCATCGCCGGCGGCGACTTCAACGACTACCCCACCGATGAGAGCATCACCGAGGTGCTCCGGGCGGGCGACATCGACAATCCAGCAGACGCCGGCTGCACGCTCTTTGACTTGATGGACAGATTCTTGAAGATGGACAACATCGGAAGCCACAAGCACGAGGACTTCTGGGGCTGCCTCGACCAGATCATCGTCTCCCCTGCCCTATTAGACGATTCCGGGACGCACATCGCGAACCGAGAGGCGCACATCTTCGTCGCCGACTTCATGGTGGAGCCGGACGAGAAGTTCGGCGGGTACCGCACCTATCGCACCTACTCCGGACCACAGTACATCGGCGGCTACGCCGATCACCTGCCGGTCTTCGTCAAAGTGGCGCTGAGGTCAACGACGGAATAGGCCGCGAAGAGTCCGAAGCCGCCCTGGATGTTGCTGTAGGTCTGTGTCGGCTCCAGCAGGATCAGATCTATGCCGGAGGCATCCGAATAGGTGGTCTCGTAGAGGTAGTTGTTGCGATCGAGGAAGAACATCAGAGAGAGGTCCTCCGCGCCCCAATCCTCGGGATCGGTGTCGTAGTCGTAGAGAAGGCGCATCCGGGTGCCGTCGCGGCCCTCATCGGAGAACACCTTCCCCTCACGGCCGTCGTCGCCCAAATAGGCCAAGGAGAAATACAGGTGCGTCGTCCGCCACTCTTCTTCCTCCTCCTCGTCTTCCCACGTGCTCACCTGCCCGAAGGCGTAGTAGTTCTCCTCGCCCGCGGGATCCTGCCAGCAGAGGTAGGTGTCGTAATGGTCGTAAGCGTACAGCTCGCCGTAGTGGACATCCCCTTGGGAAAGATCATGTTCGGAGTGCAGTCCCACCTCGCGGGCGTAGGGGACGGTGCAGGAAGCCGACACGGGCTCGAAGCCCTCCGCCATGGCGCGCACATAGTAGGTGTGGCCTTCCAGAATGGGAAAGTCGGCGGTGGCGAGCCGATAGCGCTGCCATACGGGGTCGTACGGGGCAGTCACCCAATGTTCCCCATCGGCGGAGAACTCTACGAAGCCGTCGGCGATGGGCTGGATATCGTCGCGCGAGCCGGAGCCATACAGCAACTGCGTGTGCGAGAGGGAGACACCCAGCGTGTCCATCTGCGGGGCGATGCGGCAGAAGAGCACCAGCTTCCTTGTTTCGTGCAGTTGGTCCTCCAGATTGACATCGGAGATGCAACCGCTCATGCCAAGGGTCAGCCATGACAGGAGAAGAATATGGAATAGAGGAGATGTTTTCATGGTCGGTTAAAATTCAAAACGATAGGTGAAAGACGGGATGATGGGGAAGATGCATACCTGTTTGAGCACCTGTGTGGGAGTTCCCCCGACAGACATATCGGTGGAGTAATCGACAAAATAGAAGAAGGCGTTCTTGTGGTTATACAGATTGTATATGCTGACTTCGAAGATGCTGGTCCAGTTGCGCTTATGCGGCACGATGAACTGGACTCCGACGTCGAGATGGTGGAAGGGCTTCATGCGCAGGTTGTTCTTGTCGCTGTAGTTTTCGACGTAGGAGAAGTAGTTGTCGTGCTCGCTTAAATAGGCGGCATAGAGGTCATTGCCGATGCTGGAGGAGAGGTCCTCGTTGACATAGACCGACGTGGGCAGGGTGACCGCGTTGCCAGTGGCGAAGACCCATGCCAAGGAGAGGTTGATGCGTTTGGTCGGACTGTACATCAGCACGATGGAGACGTCGTGGCGGCGGTCGTAGCGGGCGAAGAACTTGCGGCCGAAGTTGAGGTCGTCGAACCGCTGCTGGGTCCAGGAGAGGGTGTAGCCGATCCAGCCGGTGAACTTGCCGGCGGTCTTCTGCACGAGGAACTCGACGCCGTACGACCAGGCCTCGCCGGCAGTGACATTGTCGCTCCAGATGTGCTCGAACTCCGAATCGTCGATGATACCCGCCAAGGCGTCCAAGAAGAAGGAGGCGCCCTGTTTGTAAGCGATGACGTGGTCCATTTTCTTGTAGTAGCCCTCCACGGAGAAGAACATGCTGGGGTTCGTCAGGTCGTAGTGGACGCCGAGCGCGACCTGCTGCGACCGCTGCGGGCGCACGTTGGCGGTGACCGGCACCCAGAGGTCGGTGGGCAGACCGATGGTGCTGGTGCTCAGCAGCAGCATGCTCTGGCTCATCATGGCGTAAGAGGCCTTGACGGCAAGCGTGGGCAGAATGTTGTAACTCATCGAAAGGCGCGGCTCCGGCGAGAAGTAAGTCTTGCGCGGCACAGAGAAGCAGGTGAGCCGGATGCCCGGATTGATGCGGAAACGGTTGCGGATATTGATCTCATCCTCCACATAGAGTGAGTACTCAAGTCCCAACTCCTTCTGCACCCTTTTGTTGTAAAAGGTATCCTCGGTGAGGGTGAAGGCGCTCGGACGCGACTCGTGATAGGTGACGGCCGCACCGGCATACAGGTGGTGCACCGGATTGGGCACGTAAGTCAAGTCGTACTTCAGGGTATAGTCACGGATGCCGGAGTTGTAGGTCGAGCTGAAGGTGTAATCAGGCGACTTGAACTTGTCGTAAACGTCCATAGTGTAGTCGCTGAAAACGAAGGATAGGTTGGAGAAGAGCCGGCTGTTGAAAAGGTGGTTCCAGCGGGCGCTGGCCGTGGCGTTCTGCCAAAAAAGACCCATCTTGTACTTGTCGCCATATTCCCTGTCGGTCTCCTTCATGTGGAACTGATCCCGCCCGAAGTAGGCGCTGATGTATAGTTTGTTCTTGTCGCCGAAGTCGTAGTTGAACTTGCCGTTGAGGTCGAAAAAATAGTAGCCGACAGAGCTCCCCGGAGAGAGAATCTTCATGACGGGGCGGGCGAGCAGGTCGAAATAGGTGGTGCGGCCGGAGATCATGAACGAGGACTTGTTCTTCAAAATGGGGCCTTCGACCATGATGTTGGAGGAGATGATGCCGATGCCGCCCTGGCCGTGGTACTCCTCCTTATGTCCCTCCTTCATCTTCATATCGATAACGGAGGAGAGACGGCCGCCGTAACGGGCAGGGAACCCACCCTTGACCAACTCCGCCGACTTGATGGCATCGCCATTGAAGATGGAGAAGAAGCCGAGAAGGTGGTTGGCATTGTAGATGGTGGCCTCATCGAGAATGATGAGGTTCTGGTCGGGGCCGCCGCCGCGCACGTAGATGCCGGAGGTGCCCTCGGTGGCCGACTGCACGCCCGGCTTGAGCATGAAGGTCTTGAAGACGTCCTTCTCGCCCAACAGCACGGGGATGTTCTTCACCTCCTGCGCACTGACGGAGACCACGCTCATCTGCGTCTGCTCGGAATTGCGTCGCTCGGCCGTAATCCGCACACCCTCCAACTGAGTGATCTTGGCTAATTCGGGATTGTGGCTGTACTCTCCGGAAGGATGCGGCAACACGAGGGTGTCGGGCGCATAGCCGAAGCCCGAGAAGGCGACCCGAAGGGTGTCGGCGACGGGCAGCGTGAGCGTATAGAAGCCATAGGCGTTGGTGACGGTGGCGGAACGAGATACGGGATCATAGACCGTTACGCCGGGCAGTTGTTCCATGCTGCCACGTTCGAGCACATAGCCACTGACCGTGACATTCTGTGCCCAAACACTGACTGTCAGCATTGTGAGAAAGGTGACAGCAGATCCGATTTTCAAAAGTCGATGTAGTTTCATGCTGGGGACTGCAGTTCGCCGACCACGGTGCTGCCCGCCTGATAAGGGGTGATCTCACCCGCCAGCACCTTGGGCAGCATCTCCTCGATGGAGGACTGAACAGCAGGGTTGTTAAAGAAGTTGTTTTTGATGGTGAAATCCATCCAATCGTAAAAAATCTTGACATTCTGTTCGTTGCGGTTGCGCACAAACGAGCCGTTCCCTTTGGTGAGCACCTCGAACTCGAGGATGGTCTGCCACACCTTGTCGATGGAGGTATGTTCGAGGGCAGAGCAGGTGAGCACCGGCACCGCCCAGCCATTGTCGTTCATCGGGAAGAGGTGGAGGGCGGACTGGTAGCGGGTGCGGGCCAGTTCGGCGGCGTGGACGTTGTCGCCGTCGGCCTTGTTGATGACCAAGCCGTCGGCCATCTCCATGATGCCGCGCTTAATGCCCTGCAGTTCGTCGCCGGCGCCGGCGAGCATCAGCAGAAGGAAGAAATCGACCATGGACTTGACGACGGTCTCGGACTGGCCGACGCCGACGGTCTCGACGATGATGGTGTCGAAGCCGGCGGCCTCGCAGAGGATGATGGTCTCGCGGGTCTTGCGGGCCACGCCGCCGAGGGTCAGTCCCGACGGGGAAGGACGGATGAAGGCGTGCGGGTCGCACGACAGCAGTTCCATGCGGGTCTTGTCGCCCAGGATGCTCCCTTTGGAGCGCTCGCTGCTGGGGTCGATGGCCAGCACGGCGATGTTCTTGCCCATGGAGGTCAGGTACTTGCCGAAAGACTCGATGAAGGTGCTCTTGCCCACGCCGGGCACGCCGGTGATGCCGAGGCGCAACGAGTTGCCCGCATAGGGCAGGCAGCGCTCGATCACCTGCTGGGCCACCCGCTGGTGCTCCGGATTGAGACTCTCGATCAGGGTGATGGCACGGCTCAGCACGACGCGGTCGCCCCGGCGGATGCCCTCGACATAGTCGTCCACCGCGAGTTCACGGCGGCGGTGCTTCCGCAGATACGGGTTCACCTGCACCGGCTGTTCCACGCCCTCGCGCTCGTGCAGCGCTGTCTCAAAACCGCCTTCTACCATGAAGTCGAGCAGGCTACGTTAGCGGCCACGACCTCGTCGCCGTTGACCTCCACCGTGTTGTCGTTTTCCATGTTGGCGCACTCGGTGGCGTTCACCTCGGCACCATCCCAACTGTCATACCCGATGAGTTCATCGTTCTCACTATAATATTTGCACAAGCAATCACTATGCTCACAGGCCCCGAAAACGAAAGCCAACAACAACGCCACAGCGGCTACGGAAAATAATTTTTTCATCTCTTATGTTTTTTAATTTGATTCAATATTGATAGTTGAAGTCATCAGTCCTGCTCACAGACCACGCGCATATCGACCAACTCCACGTCGCCGACAGGGATGTCGCTCACCTGATCCAGCGGGATCGACAACGTGAACTCATCGTTCATATCGTCGCAATCCTTTTCCGTCAGATGTTTGTCATCCCAAGTCTTGATATCATATAACTTATTGTTTCTATAGTACTTACACACACAATCCTTGTGACAGGAAGTCAGGAATAAACACGCCAAAACGGGCAACAGCATCCGGAAGATGTACTTTCTCATGAGTATGGATTTTTGCGCTGCAAAGTTACTATTTTTCATCAGAATGGCGGATGGATAAACGGGGGAATTTTTCATTTTTTTTGCCACAACGAGAAAAAGTCGTATTTTTGCATTTTATTTCTTACCAAACCTCTAATTATGAAGAAAATCATCCTCATCGTCGCCCTGTTGCTCCCGTTTTTCGCTACCGCGCAGAAGCTGGCATCCTACCGCAACATGGTGAACGACGGCTATAATTTCTGGGTCTATACCCCCGCCGACTACGACTCCACGAAAGCCGACAAGCCCATCGTGCTTTTCCTACACGGCAACAGTCTGTGCGGCAACGACTTGAACCGTGTCCGTCGGTACGGCACGTTGGACGCGCTCGGCATGGGGCGTCAAGTTGATGCCGTGGTGGTGGCTCCGCAGAATCCGGGCGGATCCTGGCAGCCCACCAAGATCATGAACGTGGTGCAATGGGTGGAAGAGAGATTCAGCGTAGATACCAACCGGCTGTATGTCATAGGGATGAGTCTGGGCGGCTACGGCACGATCCACTTCACGGCAGCATATCCCGACAAGGTGGCCGCGGCCATCGAACTTTGCGGCGGCAGCAACTTGAAAGACCACTGTTCGCTCTGCCAGGTGCCCCTTTGGATCATGCACGGCACTGCCGACCGCGCCATCTCGCTCTCCGAATCCCAGAAGATCGTCAACGCCATGGCGGCTTGCGGCGACACTTCCCGCCTCATATTCACCAAGTTGCCCGGACAGAGCCACGGTGCCCTCGCCAAAGTGTTCTACCTTGAAGAGGCCTACGAATGGCTCTTCTCCCACAACCTGCAGGATCCCGGCCGTCCCGTCAACCGCGATGTCGTCATCAACGTATCCACCTTCTCCAAGGCCTACACCAACATCGACCGCTCCACGTCGCATTTCACCGTCGTCAATGGCGCCACCGGCCAAGTGGAGCCCACCACCACGGTGAGTACCGACAACACGAGCAAGACGTCAACCGCCTCGGCGAAATACCACACAGTCAAGAAGGGGGACACCCTCAGCGCCATCGCGCGCAAATACCACACCACCGTCAGCAAAATCTGCAAACTCAACAAGATCAAGGAGACCACCATCCTGCAGATCGGGCGGAAACTGCGCGTGAGATAATCGGGAGAGATGAATTACATCGGGTCGAAAAACAGGATGTCGGGCTTCTTGCTGGGCACCGTCCGCGACATCGTGGGCGACGACCTGTCCGGCAAGACCTTCTGCGACCTCTTCGCGGGCACCGGCGCCGTCGGCAACGCCCTCAAACCCCACGTGCGCCAAGTCATCGCCAACGACCTTGAACACTACAGTTTCGTCCTCAACCGCAACTACATCGGCAACTGCACCCCCATCCCCGATGCCAAGTTCCTCATCAGCGAGCTCAACGACCTGCCGCCCGTACAAGACGGTCTCATCTACCAGAACTTCTGCCTGGGCAGCGGCTCCGGGCGACAGTACTTCTCCGATGAGAACGGACAGAAAATCGACGCCATGCGACAAGCCATCGAACGATGGCATCAACAGTCAGAAATCGACGATGACTGCTATTACTTCTTGATTTGCAGTTTGTTGGAATGCGCAGACCGGTTGGCCAACACGGCCTCCGTCTATGGGGCCTTCCTCAAGCGCCTGAAGCCCATGGCGCAAAAGAAGCTGATCCTCTCCCCTGCCGACTTCATCTGCACATCGCAGCAGAATCCCGTCCACCACGCCGACGCCAACGACCTCATCGGACACATCACGGGCGACATCCTCTATTTGGACCCACCCTACAACGTCCGCCAATACGGTGCCAACTATCACATACTCAACATTATATCAGAATACAAACCCTTGGTTTTCAAAGGGAAGACCGGCATTCACCGTTACCGTCGCTCCCGCTATTGCAGCCGCGTGAAGGTGTTCCCCGCCTTCGAGGAGTTGATCGCGCAGGCGCAATTCCCCTACATCTGCCTCTCATACAACAACGAAGGACTGCTCTCGCCAGAGCTCATCCGCAAGACAATGGAGAAGTACGGCCGTTACGACTGCATCTCCATGCGGCACCAGCGTTTCAAGGCCGACAACGACCTCAATCGCGCCCATCACGCCCACAATACGACGGAGTATATCCACGTGCTTTTCAAGCAGGGATGAAAAACTTGTCAAAACAGAACCGCACACGGCGAAAAATCGGGAAAATTCATGTAACTTTGCGGGCTAATTATAAAAACCATGCTACAGATACAAACCATCCGGGAAAATCCCGAAAAAGTCATTGAAAGACTGAAAGTTAAAAACTTCGATGCCACGGAATTAATCCAAAATATCCTCGACCTCGACAGCCGTTCGCGGCAAGTGAAACGCAACCTTGACAACAATTTGATGGAGCAGGGCAAGATGGCCAAATCCATCGGGCAACTGTTCCGCGAGGGCAAGCGCGAGGAGGCCGAGCAGATGAAGGCGCAAACCGCGGAGTTGAAGGCCCAGGAGAAGGAGTTGCAGGCGGAATACGACAGCACCGTCAAGACGCTCAACGAGACCATGGTGCTGCTGCCCAACATGCCGCACATCTCCGTGCCGCTCGGCAAGGGTGCCGAGGACAACGAGGTGGTCTATCAAGAGGGCGACGCCTCCCCGATGGGCAGCAACTGCCTACCCCACTGGGAATTGGTGAAGAAATACGACATCATCGACTTCGACCTCGGCAGCAAGATCACCGGCGCCGGGTTCCCCGTTTACAAAGGCAAGGGCGCCAAGATGCAGCGCGCGCTCATCAACTTCTTCCTCGACAGCGCCACCGCCGAAGGTTACTTGGAGGTGCAGCCGCCCTACATGGTCAACGCCGCATCCGCTTACGCCACCGGTCAACTGCCCGACAAAGAGGGCCAGATGTACCATGCTCCGCTCGACAACTTCTACCTCATCCCCACTGCCGAGGTGCCCGTCACCAACATCTACCGCGACGTCATCCTCAAGGAGAGCGACTTTCCCGTCAAGCACTGCGCCTACTCCGCCTGCTTCCGTCGCGAGGCGGGTTCCTACGGCAAGGACGTGCGCGGGCTCAACCGTCTGCACCAGTTCGACAAGGTGGAAATCGTGCAAGTGGAACACCCCGACAGATCCTACGAGACGCTCGAACAGATGAAGCAGTACGGCATGTCGCTGCTCCAACGTCTGGGGCTGCCCTTCCGCGTGCTGCGCCTCTGCGGCGGCGACATCAGTTTCACCTCCGCCCTCACCTACGACCTCGAAGTCTTTTCGAAAGCCCAAGAGAAGTGGTTGGAAGTCAGTTCGATATCCAATTTCGAAAGTTACCAGGCCAACCGCCTGCACCTGCGTTTCAAGGACGCCGACGGCAAGATGCGCCTCGCCCACACCCTCAACGGCAGCGCCCTCGCCCTGCCCCGCGTCATGGCTGCGCTCATCGAGAACAACCAGACGCCCGACGGCATCATCGTGCCCGAAGTGCTACGTCCCTACACCCACTTCGACATCATCTCGTAATGAAGCGGCTGCTCGCCTTCCTGCTCATCCTTTGCGCCACCCTGTTCGCGTCGGCGCAAAACCAGCGCTCCCAAGAGGAACAACTGGGCATCCAGTATTACCAAAACGGAGAGTACGAGAAGGCCGCGCCCATGTTTGAGAAGGTCTTCAACGCCAACCCCAACTCCTACATTTACTATTATTATTACCAAACACTACTGCAACTCGGGGATTTCAAAGAGGCGGAGAAGGTGGTGAAGAAGCAACAGAAGAAATTCCCCAACACCCAGCGTTACAAGACCGACTTGGGATACGTCTATGAGAGCGCGGGCGAACAAGAGAAGGCCAACCTCGTCTATGCCAACGCCATCAAGGAGTTGCCCGCCAACGAGCACACCATCCGAGAGTTGTACAACGCCTTCCTCGCGCGCCGACAGTACGAATATGCCATCACCACCATTGAGCGCGGACGCAGGTTGCTCAACAACAACATGCTGTTCGTCAACGAGATGACCTCCGTCTATATCCAGACCAACCGCACCGACCTCGTCGTGGAAGAGGCCCTGCTACTGGTAAGCGACGGCGGACAAGGGCGCATTCCTGAAGTACAGAAGATCATCCAGAAACTGCTCTCCGGCGACGAGGACCGGCAGAAATTGAGGACCACACTCGCTGTCTTGCAGCGGAAAACGCAGGAGAATCCCGGCAACATCGCCTACGAGATCATCCTGCAATGGGCCTATCAACTCGACAAGAACTACGACGACGCCCTGCTGCTGGCCAAGGCCATCGACCGCAAGTTGAAAGGCGACGGCCAGCGCGTCTATGCCCTCGCCAAGGAGGCCAACGCCAACAAGAGCTTCGACGCCGCCATCGCCGCCCTGCAGTACATCATCGAAAAGGGCGAGTCGAATCCCTATTTCACCAACGCCCAGTTCCTGCTGCTCGATGTGAAATACGAGAAACTATCCTCCACCTCCCCTATTGACAAACAGCAGGCCAGCGAGTTGGAGAAGGAGTTCGCCCGCATTCTGGAGGTCTATGGCCTGCATGAAGGCACGGCCGAGTGGACCCGCAAGTACGCTCACCTGCTCGCTTTCTACGTCGAGAAGCCCGAGGAGGCGAAGGCGTTGCTCAACCAGGCCATCGCGCAAGCCAACCGCGACGTCAAGGAACGCGCCCAGTACAAGGTCGATCTCGCCGACATCCAACTATACATGGGGGATGTCTGGGAGGCCTCGCTCCTTTACTCCCAGGTTGACAAGGACTTGCCCACCGACATCATCGGGCAGACCGCCAAGTACAAGAACGCGAAACTCTCGTTCTACATCGGCGAATTCGAATGGGCGAAGAGCCAACTGGACGTGCTGCGTGCCGCCACCTCCAAACTCATCGCCAACGACGCCATGTACTTCTCGCTCCTCATCACCGACAACGAAGAGGAGAGTGAAGAGGACGCCGGTCTCTTCGCCGACGGCGCAGAGGGGAACCAATCCCTGCGCTACTATGCCAAGGCGGACTTCCTGCTTTTCCAGAACAAAGAGGAAGAAGCTTCTCAAATGCTTGATTCCGTGCTGATTGTAGATCCCTACGGCAAATTGGCCGACGACGTCTATTATCAGAAAGCGAAGATCGCCATCAAGCGCGGCGACTACCTCGGCGCCCAGCAACTGCTCGACAAGATCCTTTCCGCCTACTCCTACGACCTTTTGGGCGACGACGCCACCTACCTGATGGCGCAAGTTTACGACTATTACCTGAAAGACAGCGGACAGGCCATGGGGTATTACCAGAAGATTCTCACGGACTACCCCGACAGTCTGTACACCATCGACGCCCGCAAGCGTTACCGCGAGTTGAGGGGCGACTTCAACTGACGGCAGATGGACGACCGCACCCAACAACTGGAGAATGGAAGAATCGGGCCGTTGCTGCTCACTTTCGCGCTGCCGGCCATCATCGCCACGGCGGCGACATCCTGTTACAACATCATCGACCGCATGTTCATCGGCAACGGCGTCGGCACCAACGCCCTCGCCGGACTCGGCATCACGCTGCCCGTGATGAACCTATCGACCGCGCTGGGCACGCTCGTCGGTGCCGGCGCCGCCGCGCTCGTGTCGCTCCGCATCGGCGAGCGGCGGCGCGAGGAGGCCACCCGCATCCTCTGCAACGCGCTGCTGCTCAACATCATCATCAGCATCGCCTTCACCATCCTCATGCTCGCCTTCTTGGATCCGATCCTGCTGCTGTTCGGCGCCGACCGCGACACGCTCCCCTACGCCCGCGAGTTCCTGCGGATCATCCTCATCGGCAACGTGGTCACCCACATCTTCTTCGGGCTCAACAGCGTCATGCGCGCCTCCGGCTATCCCATCAAGGCGATGATCTCGGTGCTCATCACGGTGTTCTGCAACCTCATCCTTGCGCCGCTCTTCATCTTTGCCTTCCATTGGGGCATCCGCGGCGCCGCGCTCGCCACCGTGCTCTCGCAACTCGTCGGCGCCTGCTGGGTGATCGCCCACTTCTGCCGCAAGAGATCCTATATCCATTTCGAGAAGCAGGAGATGCGACTGCACCTGCGTCTCGCCGGCGAGATGTTCGCCATCGGCCTCGCACCCTTCTTCATCCACGTCTGCGCCAGCGTGGTCACCATCCTGATGAACTGGCAACTGAAAACCCACGGAGGCACGCCTGCCATCGCCTCTTACGGCATCGTGGCCGCCATCAACTCCTTAGTCATCAGCATGATCCTCGGCCTCACCCACGGCATGCAGCCCATCGTCGGCTTCAACTACGGCGCCGGGCACCGCGACCGCGCCCTCCAGACCTACCGGCTGACCGTGCTGTGCGCCACGATCCTGTGCGCCCTCTGCTTCGCCGCCGTCGAACTCGCCCCCACTGACATCGCCAGCGCCTTCACCGACGACCCCGTACTCACTGCCGGCACCACCGTCGCCCTACGCCTCTGTTGCGCCATGATGTTGACACTTGGCTTTCAAGTGGTTACATCCAACTTTTTCCAATCCATCGGCAAGGCGCGGATCGCCATCTTCCTCTCCCTCTCACGCCAAATCATCTTCCTGCTCCCCTTCCTATGGCTGCTCCCGCCTGCCTTCGGTGTGATGGGCGCATGGTACGCCACCCCCGCCGCCGACCTCTGCGCCTGCGCCGTGACCGCCGTCATACTTTTCGTCTTCATGAGAAAAAGATATTGGAAGACAGTGAATTGAATCATGAATTTTCGCAAATTCCATCCTTTGAAATGTTGGATGCTAATTCACCAATCAACCATTACATTTATAACTTGAATTCAGTTAACAAAAAAAACAATGAATAAGAACAAACAAGTCATTCTCTTGACCGGGGCGAGCAGCGGTATCGGATACGACACGGCCGTGGCCCTGGCGAAACAGGGGCACAAGGTGTATGCCGCCGCCCGCCGTGTGGAACGTATGGAACCGCTCCGCGAGTGGGGCGTCGTGCCGATACAGATGGATGTCACCGACGAAGCGTCGATGCGGCAAGGGGTGCAGACCCTGCTCGACCGCGAGGGACGCATCGACGTGCTCATCAACAATGCCGGCTACGGTTACTTCGGTGCAGTGGAGAACGTGCCGATGGAAGATGCACGCAACCAGCTTGAAGTCAACATCTTCGGCTTGGCGCGGCTCTGCCAGTTGGTGCTGCCCACGATGCGCGAGCAGCACAGCGGCCGCATCGTCAACATCGCGTCGGTGGCGGGCAAATCGGTGATTTACTATGGCGGCTGGTACCACGTGTCGAAATACGCGGTCGAGGCACTGAGCGACGCGCTCCGCATCGAGATGCAGCCCTTCGGCATCGACGTGGTCATCATCGAGCCCGGGGCCATCAAGACCAACTGGGGCATCATCGCCGCCGACCACCTCGAGGAGACCTCCAAGGGTACCGCCTACGCCGAAACAGGCGCGGTGATGGCGCAGAACCTGCGGGGCATGTACGAGTCGTCGAGCATTTCCGACCCCTCCGTGGTCCGGAAGGCCATCTGCCGTGCCGTGAATGCCCGCCGTCCCCGCACGCGCTACCGCATCGGGCGTCTCTCCTCGACAATGGTGTTCTTCCACTGGCTGCTGCCTACCCGCTGGTGGGACGGCATCGTGCGGCTGATGGGGAAAACGAAAGTGGATGTGAGAGGTACTTCCCTCGTTCGCTCAACTTGTCCACCGTCTTGGTAGTGGCCTGCAACTGCCGGTTGACATTGGTGATGCACACGCAGTCGCTGTCCACTATGGTAAGATGACTGATGCCGTTTCGCACAATGCTCTCGGCACACCAGCCTCCTACGCCCCCCATGCCAAAAATGATGACACGCTCACTTATGTGTCTCACCGCCCAAAAGCAGGTTCAAACGGTTGAATATGGGACTTTATACACTCGCTATAATCAATATTTGAGGCGACAAGGACAGTGCTTTTTAGTTGAATTATAAAATCAACAAGAAACGTTATCCTACAAACAATTCATTAATCTACCATAAAATAGATAAAAGTTGTATTTTTGCCTTCGAAATCATCGTCAGCCCATATTCCCAAATTCCCAGATCCCCATCAAGCATGAAAAAGATATTCCTTCTCCTCATCATTTTTCAGTTGGCTATAAGCGTGCAAGCGCAGCAGCGCGACCGGCGTGCAGACTTAAAAATAGAGTGCGGCTATCAAATCGACCTATCCCCCACCGGCAAGTTGTGGATGTCCGACCGGTGCGGGCATATCTGGGTGGCCGACAGCATAGGCGCCACGTGGCGCACCGTCTTGAGTCCGATAAATGAGGATTTTACTGCAGGCGCCACCTTTGAGCGCGTGGCCACTTTCGGATCAGATATAGCTGTAGCAGCCGGTTATTTGCAACCCGGCAAATTTGTGTTGCGAACTGCCGATGGCGGACATCATTGGGACACCCTGCAGGTGGATCCTAATCTGGTGTGGGT
>JAEEGL010249234.1_pt1 | contig 23635 bp, 20 predicted proteins | sample 9134231 | NCBI WGS metagenome assembly JAEEGL01 (sample SAMN16246548, study PRJNA631951) | gut metagenome | biome: gut microbiome; feature: rumen; material: fiber-attached | host: Bos | place: Iran: Karaj | collected 2018-10 | reverse complement strand
TCTAACATATCATTAGTCATATTAGGATCTAAATCTAAAAGTGATTTTCTAATGTCTTCTTTAGCTTTTTTTATCTCCTCAGGAGACTTTTCTTTTTTCTTTCTTTTCTTATTGGTATCTTTATTTATGTCCTCATTTTTAGGCATAAATATCACCACTTTCAAATACTTTAATATTATATAATAATATTTTAGATATTACAAATTAATTAATTTTAATGTAAATTATAAAAAAACACCCAGCCAAGACAAGGTGTTTTATAAATCAATCATTCTAAAATTAATTAAGATTATAATTCTCAATTTCTAACTTTCTATAACTTTCATATTCTATATAATTTTTCTTATCATAATAGCATTTCATAGAATTCAAATTAAATTCATTGTTTTCAAATTCAGGTATTTTAGATAAGGAATCTAAAAAATTAGAGCTTGTAGATTTTATTACATTAAGACTTTCTAATTCATAAAGAAGTTTTTCTTTTTTATCTTGAAGCTTACTTTTTTCACTTAAAAATGGAATTGATTTTTTTTCAAATTCGGGTATTTTATTATGTTTCTTTTTTATTGTCACAAGTAATGTAACCATTATTCCTGCAGCCAATACTAAAAACGGCAAAAAATACCTATCAATATGATTTAAAACATACTCAACATGACTCTTTTCAAATAAGGCTTTGTCATCTGGAGACATACTTGATGTAATATCTAAGAAGTATAAACCTATAAAAATACCGACTGATGCAATTATTGAAGCAATTATTAATAAAATCCTTATAATTAATATTTTTTTGCAGTATGTTTTCTTTTCTTCAATGACACATTCAATTTCAAGTGAGTTCTTCTCTATTTTTTCAGTTATTTCTTTATATTTCTTATCGTAATTATCTAATACATTTAAATAACTTATAGTATTAATTTCACTCATTATAAATCACCACTCAATCCATTTACATATCTATAATTTTTCAGCATATCTTCGCATGTTTTGTTTTGTTCTTCAATTAAAGAATTGGTCAATTCATGAGTAGAAATTGCTTCTTTTTGATTCTTGTTGATACTATCTAAATGTATATTCATAGAATCTAATTCTGAGCTTAATGAATCCAATGATCTATCCATTTTCGAAAAACCACCTTGCAATTCTTCGCATAAAACATTACTATACTTTGATATTTCATCGCAAATTTTATCCCCTGTAGTTTTTATTGCAAAACAAATAGTTGCAACTGCTTGTTTTAAAACATTAACTAATTCTTCATGTCTAATTTGTAAATCAACTAAATTTAATGCATCCATTATAGTACTTGCACGTCCAGTCTCAATATAAAAATATATATAATCAAGCTTGTCAAAATCTTTATAATGAATAAAATCAATATTTTGAGCACACAATTTTTCGTAAACCAAATTTATTTTTTCTCCTTCAATTTGGTTTTGTTTTTTCTTAAAACTAATTATTTTATTCATTTTAGAATTTAATTCACCTAAGGATTCAATACATTTCTTTTCTGATAAGTTAACATTATTTGCATTATCATTATATTTTTCAAATTTTTGCTTTTCTTTTTCTAGAGCCTTATTACATTCTTGAATATTTAAATCCATCTCTTCTAAAATTTTACTTTTCATTCTTTCCTTCAGTTGTTCATTTGTAATAAAAGAATAATCCATTTGTGACTTTTCAATTTTAATTTTTTCTTCTTTTAAATTATTCAATGCCTTTTCTAACTTCAAAATACGATCTTCACATCTACTAACTTTATCTAATTCTTTTCTTACTTTCTCACCTATTCCATTAAAATTATTCTTATAAGAATCATTAAACTCTTTTTCTAAATTAGTAATATTAGATTTTTGACTTTTATATTGACTACTTTTAATATCAATATAAGCTAGCACTGATTTTATAGAAATTATTTTCTTCAAAATATCTTGTTTTTCCATAATATAATCCTCCTAACTATAAAATATCTTGTTTTTTTAACGATCTACTTTATTTCAGTCTAACATACATTTCTTTATTTTTCAAATCACAAAAAAACACGTAATCGATTCAATAATGATTACGTGTTTTAAATCTTATTTATTTTCAAGTAACGGCTTTAAGTATTTTGCAGTATATGATCTTTCACACTTAATTAAATCCTCAGGTCTACCTTCAAATACAACCTCTCCACCTCTAGCACCACCATCTGGTCCCATATCAATGATATAGTCAGCTAGCTTAATAACATCAAGGTTATGCTCAATAATTAATACTGTTGCGCCTTGATCTGCAATTCTATTAATTACATTCATTAGCTTTTTAATATCATCAGTATGAAGACCTGTTGTTGGTTCATCCATTATATATAATGTTTGAGGTGATATTTTGGCATTTAATTCTGTCGCAAGCTTAATACGTTGTGCCTCACCACCTGATAATGTAGTCGATGATTGACCAAGCTTAATATATCCTAAACCTACATCATATAATGTTTGTAGCTTATTTCTAATCTTAGGGAATGCATTAAAGAATTCTAATGCTTCTTCAACTCTCATTTCTAAAACATCACTAATACTCTTATCTTTAAATTTAATTTCTAATGTTTCAGATTGATATCTTGTTCCATGACATACCTCACATGGAACATATACATCAGGTAAGAATTGCATTGATATTCTTTTAACACCATCGCCCCAGCATGCCTCACATCTACCACCTTTAACATTAAATGAGAAGTGTGCTTTTGTATATCCCTTAGCTTTTGCATCTGTTGTTTTGGCAAATAAGTCTCTTATATCATCAAAAACCTTTGTATATGTTGCTGGATTTGATCTTGGTGTACGTCCAATAGGTTGTTGTGAAATATGAATTATTCTTTCTATATTTTCAACGCCTTTAATTGAATCTATTTTTCCAGGTATTAGGGTTCTTGCCTTATATATCTTCTTATATGCATTTTTATATAAGCATTCATTTACAATAGAAGACTTACCAGAACCAGATACACCTGTTATTAAAGTTACAACTCCAAGTGGGAATTTAACATTAACATTCTTTAAATTATTTTCCTTAGCCCCTTTAATTTCAATCCATTTACCAGTAAGCTTTCTTCTTTCCTTTGGAACTTCAATCTTAAGCTTTCCTGTTAAATATTTACCTGTTAAAGAATTAGGATTTGCCATTACCTCTTCTGGTGTACCTTGGGCAACAATTTCACCACCATGAATACCTGCACCAGGACCTACATCTACTAAGTAATCACTTTGAAGCATTGTATCAGTATCATGCTCAACAACTATTAATGTATTTCCTAAGTCTCGCATTGATTTTAATGTATCAATTAATCTTTGGTTATCCTTTTGATGTAAGCCAATTGATGGTTCATCTAATACATATAAAACCCCTGTTAATTGAGAACCTATTTGTGTTGCAAGTCTAATACGCTGTGCTTCACCACCTGATAATGTATCCGCACTTCTTGATAATGTTAGATAATCAAGTCCAACATCAATTAAGAATTTTAATCTATCCTTAACTTCTTTAATTGCTTGCTTAGCAATTTGTGTTTTTTCTTCAGATAATTTTAAATTAGAAAACCATTGATATGAATTATCAATAGACATTTCACATACATCGGCAATAGATTTATCTTCTATTCTAATGTTTAATACAGAATCATTTAATCTTCTACCATGACATATAGGACATTCAGTTTCAGTCATGTATTGCTGTAACCAATCTCTTATCCAATCAGAATCAGTATCAGTATATCTTCTTTGGAACATATTAACGATACCTTCAAATCTTTCACTCTTATCATGGTTTCTTCCTGATGTAGATTTCATTTTAAAATCAATTATATCAGGAGAACCATATAAGATTATATCCTGTTCCTTTTTCTTTAAATCCTTAAATGGCTTTTTAGTATCAATCTTATAATATTCACAAACCTGATTTAATTCCGCATTAGATAAATTTCCTTGATCCTGATTCTTATAAGGTAAGATACATTTATCTTCAATTGATTTATCCCAATCAATTATTAATGCTGGATCAATATTTAGGTTTGCGCCTAAGCCATTACAATTAGGGCATGCACCTAATGGTGAATTAAATGAGAAAAGACGTGGCTCTAGTGTTGCAAGTGAGAATCCACAATATGGACATGCATGAACTGTTGAATAAAAGTGCTCTTTATCATCAGCATATACAACAACATATCCATCTGCTTCATTTATCGCAGTTTCAACAGCTTCAAATATTCTAGAACGAATTCCTTCCTTCATTTTTAATCTTTCAACAACTATATAAATATTATGCTTTTTAGTACGTTCAAGTGTTATTTCTTCAGATAAATCATGCATTTCTCCGTCTACCATTGCACGTACATATCCCTTTTTAAGGTAGTTTTCAAACACCTTAACATGCTCTCCTTTTTCACGGAAAACAACTGGGGATGTAATATATAATTTTGTTCCTTCACTAAATTCCATTATCTTATCAACAATTTGATCAATTGATAATGATGAAATTGGAATATTATGATTAGGACAATATGGTGTACCTACACGTGAAAAAATAACTCTTAGGTAATCATATATTTCAGTTACAGTACCAACTGTGGATCTAGGGTTATGAGAAGCTGATTTTTGATCAATAGAAATTGCAGGAGATAATCCTTCAATTGAATCAACATCAGGCTTTTCATTAGAGCCTATAAATTGTCTTGCAAAAGAAGATAAAGATTCAACGAATCTTCTTTCACCTTCTTGAAAAATAGTATCAAAGGCTAAAGAAGATTTACCTGAACCTGATACACCTGTCATTACTATTAACTTATCCTTAGGTAATGTTATATCAACATTTTTAAGGTTATTCTCCCTAGCTCCCTTTACTATTATTTTATCCATTATACTACTCCTTTATTTTCTCTAGGAATTCTTTATCATCCATAATATAAATGCCTAATTCCTTAGCCTTATCAAGCTTAGATCCTGCAGCCTCACCTGCAATAACAATATCAGTTTTCTTAGAAACTGATTCACTTATCTTACCACCCTGTTTTACAATTAAAGCCTTTGCTTCATCTCTTGGCATTGAAATTGTACCAGTTAAGACAACCTTCTTACCAGTAAAAAAGCCTTCAACTACTTCTTCACCAATATAATTAGTATTTAATCCTAGCATCTTAAGCTTTGAAATTAATTCAATATTATCTGGATTAGAAAAATATTCTATAACACATTTAGCAATTACTTCACCAATATCATCAAGTGATGATAGCTCTTCATATGTTGCAGAAGCAATACCATCAATAGATTTGAATTTCTTTGAAATGATTAACGCAGCCTTTGCGCCAACATGTCTAATACCCAAACCAAATACTAATCTATCTAAATTATTCTTCTTTGATTCCTCAATTGCTTCAATTAAATGATTAACTGATTTTTCTCCAAGTCCAGGAATCATAATTAATTCACTATAATTAAATGATAAATTAAAGATTGAAGAAACATCATTTAAATATCCTGCTTCAAATAATTGTCTACATAATTTATCACCAAGCGAATCAATATTATATGCAGGCTTTGAAGCGAAATGAATTAATTTATTAATTAGCTTATCACTACAATTTGGATTAATACAATACCAATCTGCTTCACCCTCATATCGTTTTAAATCCTCACCACAGCAAGGACATTTATCAATCATTACAAATGGCTTAATTTCTTTTCTTTCCTCTAATACAGGTCCTACAACCTCAGGAATAACATCTCCAGCCTTATGTAATGTTACAATATCTCCAACATGAACATCCTTCATCTTGATATAATCTTCATTATGTAATGTAGCCTTAGATACAATAGAACCAGCTAACGCAACAGGCTTAAATACACCAACAGGTGTAATAACACCAGTTCTTCCAACCTGATATATTATATCTAATAATTCAGTTTTTACCTCTTCAGGTGGGAATTTATATGCGATAGCCCATTTAGGATATTTAACTGTTTCACCAATTAAAGAATGTAATTCTAAATCATTTACCTTTAATACTATACCATCAATATCATATGGAAGGTTTGGTCTTAATTCACCCATTTTTTCGATGTATTTTATTACATCATCCATAGTATTACATAAAGCGTAATTAGGATTAACCTTAAATCCTAATTCCTTCATTCTAATTAAAGCCTCTTCTTGAGTATTAATATCATCTTCCATGTAATAATATAAGAATGCATCAAGATTACGCTTTTTAGCAACCTTACTATCTAATTGTCTAACAGATCCTGCAGCGGCATTTCTACAGTTTGCGAATATTTCTTCGCCAGCTTCTTCTCTTTCTAAATTTAATTTCTTAAGAGATTCTCTTGGCATATATATCTCTCCTCTAACCTCTAAGGATTCATCACCCTTTAGCTTTAAAGGAACAGATTTTATTGTTCTTACATTATGAGTAATATCCTCACCGACTAAGCCATTACCTCTAGTTGATGCTTGAACTAGAATACCATCCTCATATCTTAAAGAAACAGAAAGACCATCTATTTTAAGCTCACAAAGATAAGTTGCATTAGGCGCAACCTCTCTTACTCTCTTATCAAATTCATATAATTCCTCATAGCTAAATGCATCAGCTAGTGATGCCATTTTCTTTTCATGAGTAACCTTCTTGAATTTAGTTAAAACCTCTCCACCAATTCTATTTGTAGGAGAATCTAGTGTTTTTAAACTTGGATTTTCTTCTTCAATTTTAATAAGCTCATTCATTAGCTTATCATATTCATAATCCTCCATAATTGGAGCATCTTTAGTATAATAAGCCTCTGATGCTTTATTAAGTATTTCTTTAATCTCATTAAGTCTTTCTAAAATTGTTGACATATAAACACTCCTAAAATATATACTCATATTATATCACAATACTAATTAAACATTAATGTTTAAATATGTGAAAATGACAGGTGCGATACCTGTCATTTACTAATTAATTTAATTTAGTTAAAGATGGATGTGTTGATAGCATCTTCTTAACACCAGTAGGTGATTGGAAAGCAATTGATGCAACCTTACCTTGGATTGCAACAACAACACCATCTCCAAATGATTTATGATTGACCTTATCTCCAACCTTTAAATCAGATGTTTCTTGATCTAGTGCACTTAAAACATTAGATTTTAATGTAGATTCGCGCTTAACTTCAGTTTTAACTGGAGTCTTATATTCGCCATAGATCTTATAGAATTCTCTTTTCATTTCACCTAAGAAGCATGATGGAAACATAGTTTGTGTGAATCCAAATAAGAATCTTCTTTGACAATGTGAAATAAATAATCTATCCTTTGCACGAGTTATACCAACATAGCAAATTCTTCTTTCCTCTTCAACCTCTTCTTTTGTAGTTGAATTTTGAGAAGGGAATATACCATCCTCCATAGCAACCATAAAAACATTTTTAAATTCAAGTCCTTTTGCTTGATGATATGTTGTTAATATAACTGAATCTTCAACCTTTGCATCATCATTTTCACTTCTTAATGCTAAGTCAGATAAAAGAATATCTAACATTTCTTCATTAGTTAATCCTTCATCCTCATGATCTAATTCAGTTTCCTTTAAAACAGACTTAAATTCTTTAATATTTGATATTCTATCCTCATATTCATCACTATCGCCCTTCTTAAGCATTTCTTCATATCCTGTTTCCTTAAGAAGGATATCAATAATATCAGGAAGCTTACAATGTGATAATGATTCCTTTATAGATAGCATCATTATTCTAAATTTCTTAAGTTCTGTTTCACCTTGACCACGATATACTTCAATCGCGTCAAATAGTGATAAATTAGATGATCCTGCAGTATTAGTTAGTAATTCTAATACCTTATCACCGATTTTTCTTTTTGGTTCATTAATGATTCTTCCAAAGCTGAAATTATCATCATGATGAATTAATACTCTTAAATATGCAGTCATATCCTTTATTTCTTTTCTTGCAAAGAAAGAAAGGCCTCCAAATATTCTATATGGAATATGATTTTTAAGTAGAACATCTTCAAATCCACGAGATATATAATTAGCACGATACATTATCGCAAAATCATTCCAATTATCGCCTTTATCATGTAATTTTAATATTTGATCAACAACAAATGATGCTTCACCAAATGCTGAATCAGCATCATACATTGTAGGCTTATCTCCAGATTTACCATGTGAATACATAACTTTTTTAATTTGATTAGGATTCTTATCAATAATACAGTTAGCTAAATTTAGAATTTCATTAGTAGAACGATAATTCTCTTCTAAAAGAATCATTACATGATCCTTGTAATCTCTTCTAAATTTATGGATATTTTCAATTTTTGCGCCACGGAATGAATAAATACTTTGGAAGTCATCACCAACGACAAATATATTATTATGAAGCTTTGCAAGCATTCTAATTAAAATATATTGTAATGCGTTAGTGTCTTGGAATTCATCTACTAATATATATTGGAACTTATCCTGATAACGATATAAAACCTCAGGACATTTATTGAATAATTCAATAGTTTTAATAATTAAATCATCAAAATCTAATAAATTATTTTCAAGTTTATATGACTCATATCCCATTGATACAGTATCATAATCTTGGCTTAGGAATGGATCATCAATAGTAAAGCCATCAAAGTTCTTAGATTTAGAAATTAAATGTCTTAATTCCTTTGGCTTTACATCAATACATTTTTCTTTACAAACATCCTTTATTATTTTTAATGCATCTTCTTCATCAATAATATTAAAAGAATTTGTATATCCATCTAGGTGATGAATCTCTCTTCTTAGGATTCTTACACAAAATGAATGGAATGTAGAAACCCACATATCCTTTGTTTCCATACCATTTAGGATATTAGAAATTCTTACCTTCATTTCATTTGCTGCCTTATTAGTAAATGTTAAGGCTAAAATAGAATCCTTAGATATGCCTAGTTCATCGATTATATATGCAATTCTAGTTGTTAAAACCTTTGTTTTTCCAGAACCGGCACCAGCCATTACCATTACTGCACCCTCAGTAGTAGTAACTGCCTCATGTTGTGGTCCATTTAATCCACTTAAATTCATTATTATGCTGCTTCCTTTTCCATGAAATCATCGTAGTTAGATAATCTATCTTCCCAAGTGCCATCTAAATTAAATTTAATAATTCTATTGGCAACTGTAGATAATAATTCTCTATCGTGTGATGAATATAAAATATTACCCTTAAAATTAGTCATTCCTTCATTTAATGAAGTGATTGATTCCAAATCTAAGTGGTTAGTTGGATCCTCAAATACTAAAACATTAGGACATTCAACCATTAGCTTAGATAAAATACATCTAACCTTTTCTCCACCTGATAATACAGTACAAGACTTAGTTGCTTCTTCTCCAGCAAATAATACTCTACCTAAATATTGACGGATAAATGTTTCTGTTTGATCTTCTTTAGAATATTGTCTTAACCAATCAATTAAAGACATTTCCTTTTGGAAGTATTCCTTATTATCCTGCATTAAGAATCCTTGTGAAGTTGTAATACCCCACTTGAATTTACCAGTGAAATCCTTATCCTTTCCAGATAAGATATTGAATAATGCAGTTATTTGTAATGTATTTTCAGCTAAGAATGCAATCTTATCATTCTTATTTACTGAGAATGTTAAATCATTAAATAAGCCTGGCTTAGTTAAATGTTCAACAAATAAAATATCATTACCAACTTCTCTATTTGGCTTAAATCCTAAATATGGATATCTTCTTGAAGATGGTTCGATATCAGTAATTTCAATCTTTTCAAGTAATTTCTTTCTTGATGTAGCTTGCTTAGATTTTGACTTATTGGCACTGAATCTTGCAATGAATTCCTTTAATTCCTTTACCTTTTGTTCAGACTTCTTATTTTCATCCTGAGCTTGCTTTAAGGCTAACTGTGAAGATTCATACCAGAATTCATAGTTACCAACATAAAGCTTAATATGTCCTCTATCAACATCACAAATATGTGTACAAACATTATTTAAGAAGTGACGGTCATGAGATACGATTAATACAGTGTTTTCGAAATCTAATAAGAAGTTTTCTAACCACTGTGTTGACTTATAGTCTAGGTTATTTGTAGGTTCGTCTAATAATAATACATCTGGGTTCCCAAATAATGCTTGAGCAAGTAATACCTTAATTTTAATTTTTGCATCTAGGTCAAGCATTTTTTCATAGAATACTTCTTCAGGTACACCTAAACCAGCAAGCAATGTTTCAGCATCAGATTCAGCTTCCCATCCACCTAATTCTGCAAATTCACCTTCAAGCTCAGCAGCTCTTAATCCATCAGCATCAGTAAAATCTGCCTTTTCATATAAAGCATCCTTTTCTTTTCTAATATCCATAAGCTTCTTATGACCTAATAAAACTGTATCTAATACTGTCTCATTGTCATATTTATGCTGATCCTGTGCAAGCACTGACATTCTTTCCTTAGGGTCTAGCTCAACATGTCCAGTTGTAGATTCAATTTCACCAGATAATAGCTTTAAAAATGTTGACTTACCAGCACCATTTGCGCCAATAATTCCATAACAATTACCTTTAGTAAATGAAATAGTTACATTATCATATAGCTTTCTTGTGCCATATTGTAAACTTAGATTTGTTACCTTTAACATAAAATAATTTCTCCTTCTTATAGCAAGAATAAGGGCTGAAGTATACTTCAGTCCTTATCAATCTTCTTTTATTATATTATAGTTTGAAGCCACTCTTTAGGCCACAAGTTTCATTAAATACTAATCTTTCATCATTAGAATCAATGTCAGTTACATAATATCCATTTCTAATGAATTGGAAATGATCTAATGGCTTAGTATCCTTTAAAGATGATTCAACAAAACCATTAGAAATATGAATTGAATTTGGATTTAACTTTTCCATGAAATCTAAATCCTTATTTTCTTCAGTTTCAATTAATAATGGTTCATATTGTCTAAATTCAGCCTTAATTGCAGTAGACTTTTCAACGAAATGAATATTACCATTAGGCTTTCTTTCATTAAATCCAGAATCACTTCTTGTTGCTGGATCATATGTTGCATGAATTAATGTGATATTGCCTTCATTATCCTTTTCAACTGATGTTGCAGTAATGAAATAAGCTCTCATTAATCTAACTTCAACACCTAATGCAAGTCTCTTCCACTTCTTATTAGGCTTTTCTTCAATGAAGTCTTCTCTTTCAATATATACATGACGAGAGAATGCAATCTTTCTAGAGCCTGCTTCTTCGTTTTCTTGGTTGTTTGGTGCATCAAGCCATTCAATTTGTCCTTCAGGATAATTATCAATAACAACCTCTACTGGGTTAATTACAGCATTAGGTCTATTAGCCTTAAGCTTTAAATCATCTCTTAAAGCTTCTTCTAATGTTTCTTCAGGAACTGTTGAATTAATTCTTGATAATCCTGTTGATAAAATGAAATTCTTAATAGAATCAGGAGTATATCCTCTTCTTCTTAATCCACATAAAGTAGGCATTCTTGGATCATCATATCCTGATACCTTCTTTGAATCAACTAAAGCTCTTAAATAACGCTTTGACATAATTGTATTAGTGATATTTAATCTACCAAATTCAATCTGATGTGGACGTGAATTAAATTCTTTTTCAATTTCACAGTTTTCAACAACCCAATCGTATAATACTCTATGGTTATCATATTCTAGTGAGCATAATGAATGAGTAATTCCTTCAAATGAATCCTGTAATGGGTGTGCAAAATCATACATAGGGAAAATGCACCACTTTGTACCTTGACGGTGATGATTAATATGAAGAATTCTATACATTACTGGGTCACGCATGTTAATATTAGGGGAAGACATATCAATCTTAGCACGTAATGTCTTTTCTCCATCCTTATATTTTCCTTCCTTCATTTCTTCGAATAGACGAAGGTTTTCTTCAATTGTTCTATCTCTATAAGGAGAATTCTTACCAGGTTCACTTAAAGTACCACGATATTTAGAGATTTCTTCTTGTGATAGGTCATCAACATATGCAAGTCCCTTCTTAATTAAAAGAACTGCCTTTTCATACGTTTTTTCAAAATAATCAGAACCATAAAAAACGTTCTTTGGCTTATATCCTAGCCAAGCTAAATCCTCAATAATACCTGAAACGAATTCCTTATCTTCCTTAGCTGGGTTTGTATCATCAAATCTTAAATTAGTATATCCACCAAAAGACTTAGCAAGTTCAAAGTTAGTAACAATAGCTCTTGCATGACCAATGTGTAGGTATGCATTGGGTTCTGGTGGGAATCTTGTAATTATTTCCTTTACAGCACCACTTTCTAGGTCTTCTTGCATTTTTGTTTTAATAAAGTTATTAATCTCTGCCATAATAATCACCCTTTTTAAAATATATGCTAGTATTATACTACAAATATAGTAAAAACTCCACTAAATCAACAATAAAATTGTTTTCAATAATATATTAAACTTTTATGTTGATGAGTATAAAAAAAATTTTAAAATTTTTATTTTGCATTTTTTAAGCATTTTTTCGAAAAAAGGGGCTATTTTTACCTATTATTTTAAGTTAAAGTTCTATTTATAAAATGATTTTGGAAAATCAGTCAATAGTCCATTTTTACCTCATTTGACAACGATTTTTTTTAGGTATAAAATCACCTTGTCAGAGTAAAATCTGCAATCATTTTTAAGGAGACAATGTTATGATCCGAGGTCTGGAGGAAACGATGGGCTAACAGGAGGTATACTATGGATTATTTTATAATCCTAGCTATTATATTAATCATTTTAATGGTTATTATAATGACTGTTAAAAAATAGCAATACCTCTTAGTCTTCATTGTTTCCAAGAAATGAGAAAAGAGCAAGGTGGCCACCTTGCTCTTTTCGTTTAAATAGTATCTCTTAGCCTTCATTGGCATAATCATTATAACATCTTTTATATAATTTATCAAATTCTAAAATTTTCTAAAATTTCGTACTAATTATTCTTTTTATAGATATAATATAGACCTTTTAATAAAATATCAGGGTCATAAGTTATCTTGTGCTTAGAATATGGGATTATAAGTCTTGCAAGACCACCAGTTGAAATAACACTGCAGTCATCGCCCATTTCTTCTTTTATTCTATCAATTAAACCATCTAGCATACAAGCATTACCATAAATAATACCAGATTGCATACACTCAACTGTGTTTTTACCAATTAAGTGCTTTGGTGCTTCAAGTGATATAAATGGTAATTGAGATGCATGTGAAGATAAGCTATCAAGTGAAGTTTTTATTCCTGGAATAATCATACCACCTATATGATTATTATCCTTATCAATTACTGATAATGTAGTTGCAGTACCCATATCAATTATAATTGCTGGAGTCTTATATTCTTCAATAACACAAACAGCATCACAAACTCTATCTGCGCCAAGTGTTTTTTGGTTATCAATTTTAATATTTAAGCCAGTTTTTATACCATGGCCTATAATAAATGGTTTCTTGTTTAATAATAGTTCTAATGCATGAGAAACCTCATTTGTTATTTCAGGTACAACTGAAGATAAGATTGAACCTTCTATTTCATTTAGATTAATAGAATAAACCTGAATCATTAATCTAAAATTAATTAAAAAATCAATTTCAGTTTTCTTTCTATCAGTACCTATTCTACCTTGAGCTTTGATGGTTGTTCCATCTAAGAAGCCAACTACAATATTTGTATTTCCAATATCAACTGCAAGTATCATAATTATAACTCCTTTGCCTTATCTAATATGATATTTGCTAAAGCTTCCTTAGAAGTAAGTTCTGAGACTAAAACATTATCCTTAGTTATAAATGTAATTTGATTTGTATCAACACCAAATCCAGTATTTGGGCTTGATAATGAATTTGCACAAATCATATCAGCATTTTTCTTTTCTAGCTTTTTCTTTGAATTTTCAAGCATGTTCTCAGTTTCCATAGAGAATCCAATAAGCTTTTGCTTAGTCTTATTTTCTCCTAAGAAAGCTAAGATATCTGTTGTTCTTTTTAGCTTAATTGCAAAATCTGAATCAGATTTCTTGATTTTATTTAAAGCAACCTCTTCTGGTGTGTAATCAGCAATAGCTGCAGACATTATAATATAGTCCATATCTTTATAATTATCTCGTACACTATTAAACATATCTGATGCTGATTTAACATCAATTTTATTAATTCCAGGGAATTCTTTAATTGCAGTTGGTCCTGAAATTAATAAAACATTTGCACCACGTAGGTATGCATATTTTGCAATTGCATATCCCATCTTACCAGTAGAGTGATTAGTTATATATCTAACTGGGTCAATTGCCTCAACTGTAGGTCCTGCTGTAATTAAGATATTCTTTCCTTCTAAATCATGAGGGAAAGCAATATACTTTAATATTTCAGCAACCAATATTTCTTCATCAGGAAGCTTACCTCTTCCTGTGTCATCGCATGCTAAAAGGCCACATGCTGGTTCAACAATAACATATCCATATTTTCTTAGCTTTGATAAATTATCCTGTAATATTGGATTATCATACATATTAGTATTCATTGCAGGTGAAATTATTTTAACACCCTTAAATGCGAATAAGGTTGTTGTAAGCATATCATCACAAATACCATTTGCAATTTTACCAATAATATTTGCAGTTGCAGGTGCAACCATAAATATATCTGCTTTCTTTGCAAGTGAAACATGCTCAACCTTAAATTCGAAATTTCTATCAAAAGTATCAACTAAGCATTTATTACCTGTTAATGTTTCAAATGTAATTGGATTGATAATATTTAAGGCATTCTTTGTCATAATAACATGAACATCAGCACCTAATTTCTTTAACTGATGAGCAACTCCTGCCATTTTATATGCAGCAATTGATCCAGTTATTCCAAGTACAACTGTTTTTCCTTTTAGCATAAAGATCAACTCCTATTCTTGGTCTTCTAATCTTCCGTATTTCTCATAATTTGCGACACGATTAATCTTATTATCGTTATCAACAAATACAACTGTTGGATTTAATGTTTTAGCTTCTTCTGGTGTTACATCACAATAAGCCATGATTATTACCTTATCTTTAGCCTTACCACACCATGCGGCAGCACCATTTAGGCAGATAACACCAGAACCTGCTTCTCCTTTAATAGTATATGTTTCAAATCTAGAACCATTGTCTACATTAACAACTTGAACTTTCTCATATTCATAGATTCCAGCTTTTTCCATTAATTCACTATCAATTGTAATAGAACCAACGTAATCAAGTCTAGCCTCTGTTACTGTAGCACGATGAATTTTTGATTTAAGCATTGTAATAGTCATTAGTCATTTACCTCAATAATAAAATTGTCAATTTCTCTTGTAGTTCCAATATAAACAGCGATTGCAACTAAAACCTCACCCTTAATAACATCTACTGGTTGAATATTAGTATTATCAACAATTGAAACATAATCAACCTTTGCTAAAGGTTCAGTATATAATACCTTAGTTATTGCATCAATAACCTTACGGGCATTACGTTCACCATTTAAAATTAATTCCTTACCTTCTTTTAAAGCCTTAGATAAAATAACTGCAGCCTTTCTTTCCTCAGGTGAAAGATATGTATTTCTTGATGATTTAGCTAAGCCATCATCTTCTCTTACAATTGGGCAACCAATTATTTCAATATCAAAATTTAAGTCACGAACGAATCTCTTTACAACTGCAAGCTGTTGAGCATCCTTTTGACCAAAATATGCTCTATCTGGCATAACGATATTAAATAACTTAGTTAATACTGTGCAAACACCACCAAAATGAACTGGACGTCTTGCACCACATAAATGTTCAGTTACCTCTGTTGTATTAACAGATGTTGTGAAATGAGCTGGATACATTTCAGATGGTTCTGGATTAAAAATTAAATCAGCACCTGCAGATGTTACAAGAAGAGTATCTCTTTTTAAATCTCTTGGATACTTAGCTAAATCCTCATTAACACCAAACTGAATTGGATTTACGAATACAGAAACTACTGTTCTATCATTTTCAGAAACAGACTTTGTAATTAGACTCTTATGTCCTTCATGTAAGTAACCCATTGTTGGTACAAATCCAACACTTAAGCCTTCCTTTCTCCAAGCCTTAACAATTTCTCTTACTTCTTTTATAGTGTGTACTACCTTCATATTACTCTTGCTCCTCTACTTCTTTAATAGCATTTTCTAAATCTTCATCACTAATCTTATAAGTATGCTCCTCACTAGGAAAAGCACCATTTGAAACTTCATTTTTATATTGCTTAAAAGCATCAACAATTACATCATGTAAATTAGCATATTTCTTAACGAATTTCGCAGTTTTATCAGCACTATATCCTAGCATATCCTGATAAACTAATACCTGTGCATCGCAATTATTAGATGCGCCAATACCAATTGTTGAAATATGTAATAACTTAGTTACATAATCAGCAAGCTTCTTAGGAACACATTCAAGTGTAACTGCAAAAGCGCCAGCCTCTTGTACTGCAATGCAGTCTCTAATTAAATCTGCTGCAGCACTCTTAGTTTTACCTTGAACCTTATATCCTCCAAATGCGTTTACTGATTGTGGAGTTAGGCCAACATGTGCAACAACAGGAATACCTGCATCAGTAATTGCTTTAATTCTTGATGCATACTTAGCACCACCCTCAAGCTTAACAGCCTGACATCCAGTTTCTTTTATAATTCTTCCGGCATTCATTAAAGCTTCCTCATCAGAAACCTGATATGACATAAAAGGCATATCTACAACAACAAATGTGTCTTTAGCACCTCTTACAACAGCACTACCGTGATGAATCATATCCTCCATAGTTACAGGTAATGTATTAGGGTATCCAAGCATTACCATTCCTAATGAATCACCAACTAAAATAAAATCAATACCAGCCTCTTCAGCTAATCTTGCAGTATTATAGTCATATGCTGTAACCTGTACAAGCTTCTTATTACCTTTTGCTTCTTTAAAAGTATTTACGTTAATCATTTCTATCTCCTTTTAATAATTCTTCCATAATAGAATAATCATTCTTAGTTATAATCTTTGACATTTCACATAGCTTTATACTTAAAGGTATATAAATATCTTTTTCTTCTTTTGTTAAAGATGATAAATGCTTTTTAATAGTAGAAATATCATTTCTTTTTATAGGACCAGTTAATGCACCTAAGCTACCTACATTAGAAATATTATTTATATTATTGATCATTAAAGGCATAAATATTTTTAAATCATTTATTCCTATATCCTTAAATAATCCTTCAGAGGTATATGCAAGTGCACATACTAAATTAGATAGCATTACACATCCAGCATGATATCTACTTTTATTTTTTCCATCAATTACTATAACCTTATCATCAAATAATAATGATATATCCTTAACCTTAGCCTCATCACCTTCTAAGGTTAGATATGCATTATTAAAATCTAGGTATGATTTATATTTGTCATTAAATGCATATATCGGATGTAGGGAATAACAATAATTATTATTTCTTAAATCACTAAATATATCACTTGATAGTGAACCTGATGTATGTATTAAAATTTTATCTTTAACATTTAATGAGTTTAATTCATTAACTACATCTATTATTGAATCATCATTTACAGTTAAAAAAAGAGTATCACATCTATCTATTAAATCTTTAAGACTTCTGTAATACTCACTAATACTAAAATTTGCGCAATCTATAGCGTCATCTAAATTCTTTGAATATATTCCACATACATTATGATTCTTATCATTAAGATATCTTGCAAGGGTATATCCAACATGACCTGCGCCTATAAATCCAATTCTCATTTCATCACCTCACTAATATAATTTATTTCTAATATCATTTAGTTATAAAGAAACGAATTGATTTATAATTATTAAAATTAAAGTTTATTAGTAAAGTTTTACATAAATAAATACTTTCTAACCAAAAAGATTATACTACTTAATTTATTAAATGTAAATTATTTTAATAAGTAGTAACGTTTCCATTATCTTTTTAAACAAAAAAGCACTATGAAGTGCTTTATTTTGATTCTATTTCTAAAGATGAAGATGCATTTAAATGTAGGTCTGCTAGAGTAGGATCCTTTTTATATTGATAATATCCAGCACATGCAATCATTGCAGCATTATCAGTACAATATTTAATAGATGGAATCATGATATTAAAATCCTTACCCTCTTCCATAAATCTTTCCTTTAAGCCCTTGTTTGCAGAAACTCCACCGGCAACAATAATATTTTTAACATTCTTTTCTTTTGCTAATCTTAATGTTTTTCTAACTAAAACCTCTGTTACTGATGCTTGGAATGAACAACATAAGTCATTTACATTAATCTCTTCTCCTCTTTGCATTGCATTATGGTGAAGATTAATAACAGCTGATTTTAATCCTGAGAATGAGAAATTATAAGAACCATCCTCTAAATATACTCTCGGAAGATTATATGTATCCTTACCTAAGTGTGCAAGCTTATCTACCTTAGGTCCTCCTGGATATGTTAGGCCAACAACTCTTGCAACCTTATCATATGCTTCACCAACAGCGTCATCTAGTGTTTCACCAACAAGCTCAAATTGGAAATGATCCTTCATATAAATAAGCTCAGTATTGCCACCTGATACTAATAACGCAATTGCAGGGAATGTCATTTCATGCTCTATTGAATTAGCATAAATATGTCCTACTAAATGATGTACTGCAATAAGTGGCTTATGATACATCATAGCAAATGTTTTAGCTGCATTTACACCAACAAGTAGAGAACCAATTAAACCAGGTCCTTCTGTTACTGCAACTAAATCAATATCCTCTGGTTTTAAATTTGCTTCCTCAAAAGCCTGCTTAAATACCATAGAAACCTGATAAACATGGTTTCTAGATGCAACCTCAGGTACAACACCACCAAATTTTTCATGTATATTTATTTGAGAATTAATTACGCATGATAAAACCTCTTTGCCATCTCTAACTATGGATGCTGATGTTTCATCACAGCTTGATTCAACTCCTAAAACCAACATAATAATTACTCCTTTATATCTTTAAATTCAATACGGATAAGCTTAGATAATTCCTTAGGATTCATTTTAATTTGTAATCCTATTTTCCCACCAGAAAATAAAACATATGGAAATTCTTTAGCAGTCTCATCCATAACCGTAATGAAGCTCTTCTTCATTCCAATAGGTGAGCATCCACCTCTAACATATCCTGTTAGTGGTAATAATTCCTTAACCTGAATCATTTCAACAGATTTAACATTAACTGCCTTAGCACACTTTTTTAAATCTAATTCAGATGAAACAGGTACCAAGAATACATAATTCTTTTTATCAGAACCCTTAGTTACTAATGTTTTAAAAACCTGATTAGGATCTTCATTTGTTGACATTGCAACACCAATGCCATCAACTGCTTCACCTTCCTTATGCTCATATTCTATAACTTCATATTTTATTTTCTTTTGGTCTAATTGTCTCATTGCATTTGTCTTATCCATAAATAAAACCTCGTTAAAATATTAATTGCAATACTAAAGCATCTTCTCCATCACTATAATATTGCTTACGTCTATTAATTTCTTTATATCCTAACTTATGATATAAAGAAATAGCGCCTATATTAGATTCTCTAACCTCTAAGAATGAAGATTTAGCACCTTCTTGTAAAAGCTCACTAAATACGTATTTTAACAAGCTTTCACCTAAGCCCTCTTTCCTTCTTTTAGGACTTACACAAAAATTCATAATTTCAATGATTTCGCCGTCAAACATTGTAGATATATATCCAATAATATCATTATTATCTTCAATCACATAAATATATGCCATTAGATTATCTAAATAAGAATTTAAGAAATCATAACCTAATGAATGATTAAAGCATTCTTCTTCTAATTTAACTATTTTTTCTATATCTTCTTTTTTATATTTTCTAATATTCATTATCCTAAATTTCTTTCAGCTTCTGTATCTCTTAAGTAATTAGGAACTAAAAGGTCAGCCTCTTCTACAAGAGTAGAATTTGAGATTACATAGAAAGGATCAACCTTAAATTCCCCTTCATTAACTACATATTCATAATTAGATTCTAATAATATCTTATTTTCATATAAGGCTTCATCTAATACATAGCTATTCTTATTTACATCAATAATTGCAGCAAAGCTTGTTTCATGTCTTGCGTCAATCATTGATAAGGTAATACCCTTAGAGCCTGATGCAATAAGCTTTAGTGTTGATATTTTATATAATGGAATATTCTTAAATGATGCCATCATTTTAGCAACAGTAACACCCATTCTAACTCCAGTATAAGAACCAGGTCCAATACCAACAACAATCTTAGATAAATCATCAACTTCAATAGAGGCCTTCTTTAAAGCTTCATCTACTAAAAATACAATATTTTTAGCATGGTCATGCTCACCCTTCATATATTCTTCATATATGACCTTTTTATCGCATACTAATGCGATATATAAAATTTTAGTTGCAGAATCTATAATTAAAGAATACATTATAATGCCTCAACTTTCTTAATATATTTATCACCAATTGCTTTAATTTCAATAGTTCTTTCATCTGAATATGTTCTAATAATATTAACTAAAATATATTCCTTAGGTAAAAGCTCATCAACTTGATGTGGCCATTCAATAACACAAATCCCATCTGTTTCTATATATTCATATAAATCAAAGTCATTATTTAAGCCATCAAGTCTATATAAATCTAAGTGATAAAGCTTTCCCTTTTCCCCTTGATATGTTTTAACGATTGTAAATGTAGGTGAATTAATTATTCTTTTTACACCTAGTGCCTTACCAATTCCTTTAGTAAATGTTGTTTTTCCAGCAGAAAGGTCTCCTTCTAGTAAAACAACATCTCCTTTTTCTAAAACATTACCAAGCTTTTCTCCTACATTAATAGTTTCATCCTGGTTATTAACTTTAAATGTTTTTAACATGGTATCATCTACTTTCAAAAAATTACTCTAATATTATAAGTTAATTGATGAAAATAATAAAGACTCCAAGAACACTTTCTTGAAGTCTTTTATCTTTTAATTCATTCCTAATACTTCTTCTTTATGCTTTGGCATAACTGTAACGCTAGATGCATGAAGCATAATTACTTCTTCCTTTGCAAGCTTAGAGAACTCACGAGAAACTGTACATACTAAATATACATAGTCTCCTTCTTTAACCTTAACCTCAGTATCATTTTTGACTTCATATCCTAAGAATTGTATATCCTGTGCACAACAAGTCATAACCTGTCTACCGATAACAAAATCACCATTCTTAAATGCCTTACGTACGAAAACAGGGAACTTAAAAGTTTTGTTTTCATATTTTTCAAAATTATCAAATACTTCAACATACCAAATAGGATAAATATCTTCTTCAAACATTATTTCATCCTTTGATAGGTCATAAGGTAGGTCTTCATCTAATCTTGTAGTTAATGAACCATCTGATTGTTCAAATGCAATTTGACATTGCTGATTCATTGCACGAACCTGTCTTCTAAAAGAAGCTAATTCATTGATACCTTCACATCTATTGAATACAACTAAAGATGAATCCTTTAGCATACTTTGATATATCTTTTTCATATTACCAAACATTACTTTAAATGTTGATGCATCAATTAAAGTAATCTGCTGATAAATAAGCATATATTCTGGGAATTCCTGCTTATCCCAATCAAAGAATGCATTATATTCAATAACATAGCGATCAGCCATATATTTTCTATCAATTGATTCCATCCACTCAGCTGTAAAATCTGAATCCTTTGAAACATATTCAACCTTAACACCATATTTGTCTAACCAAGAAGGATCATATTCAACCTCACCTTCTTCGCAACAAATAATTACTGTTGTATTATTTTGGTATTCAGGATTATTTTCAATAATTTCTTTTATTAATGATGTTTTGCCTGATTCAAGGAATCCATTTAATAAAAATAGTGGAACTTCTTTCTTTTTTGGCATAATATAACCTCTTTATTAATTAAAATAATTTCTTAATATCTTCTTCTTTAATCTTAGAACCTATTACAACAATCTTAGCCATAGGAATAGAATGAGTCTCTTCAAATGAAACTTCTTCTGGTGTTAACTGGAATAAATACCATTTATTATCAGTTGCCTCAATAATACCCTTAGCACGTACAATAACACCATACTTGCCATTAGCCATATCATTAATAATAGCCTTAAATGATTCAATATCATATTTCTTTACTGTCTCAATACCAATTGATGCAAATACCTCATCAGCATCATGTCCATGGTGATGGTGATGATGGTGGTGACAGCTGCAATTTGGATCATCGCATTCTTCTTCATCGTGATGGTGATGATGTTCTTCCTCATCCTCATCATGGTGGTGATGACATTCACATTCCTCATGGTCATGGTCGTGGTGGTGATGATGCTCTTCTTCATCCTCATCATCGTCGTCCTCATCATGGTGATGATGACATTCACATTCCTCATGATCATGGTCGTGATGGTGGTGACAGCTACAATTTGGATCATCGCATTCATCTTCATCATGTCCCATTGCTTCTTTAATTTGATCAGCGTCTAAAAGCTTAGTATCAAATCCTTCATAAGCTTTAATTAATTCATCATCAGAAAGCTTAGATACTGGTGTTGTAACAACAACAGCATTAGCATTTATTCCTCTAATTACATCTAAAGCTTCTTTAATTTTTTCTTCAGTTGCAACATCAGTTCTAGATAAAATAACTGTATAAGCATTAGAAATTTGGTCATTAAAGAATTCACCAAAATTCTTAGCATACATTTTTGCCTTCTTAGCATCAACTAAGCAAACAAGTGAATTAATATTAGAACCTAAACCAGCCTTAGTTACTGCAGCAACAATATCTGATAATTTACCAACACCTGATGGTTCAATTAGAATTCTATCAGGATTTTCTTGTTTAATAAGCTCATTTAATGCCTTTGTGAAATCTCCAACTAAAGAGCAGCAAATGCATCCTTGGCTTAATTCCTTCATTTCAATTTTAGTATCTTTTAAGATATCAGTATCTACTGATACTTCTCCATATTCATTTTCTACAAGAACAACCTTTTCATTTTTTATTTCAGTTTTTAACAATCTTTCAATAAAAGTAGTCTTACCAGCTCCTAAGAAGCCTGAAATAATATCAATCTTTAACATTATTATTACCAACCTTTCGCTAAACTATTATAGCATTAATATAAATTGTATGCAATAAAATTAAACCGTTATCACGATTTTTATTGACAGTTAGTCATATAGAGTGCCAAAAATAAAAAGATGATGTACTTCATCTCCTAAATTATTATTGTAATATATCTGTATATAATCGCAATCGAGTAGAGTAGAAAAATAAATATTTTTCATATTTATTCTTCATCCCCTCTCACACCACCACATCGTGCCGTTCGGCAATGGGCGGTTCAATTCATAAGTTTAAATTCAAGCTAAATAATAATCAAGGGCGAAGACTA